>Ga0137367_10005646_pt1 | contig 10134 bp, 6 predicted proteins | sample SagtaG_14_FD_104939 | JGI IMG/M metagenome (GOLD analysis project Ga0137367, IMG submission 104939) | Vadose zone soil microbial communities from Sagehorn Ranch, Mendocino, California, USA - Sage1_L_80_16 metaG | ecosystem: Environmental > Terrestrial > Soil > Vadose zone | place: USA... | reverse complement strand
GGCTATGTGGGCTGGAGCCTGACCGAATCCAAAGGCTCAACGTCCAACGAACTGGCGACTCGCTTTGATGATATCAGTCCACGGGGAGAGGCAACGCAAGTGCTGATCGTCGCTCGCAAAGATCAGGTCGCTCTCTACCTCAATCGGAAACCAGTCGCGTATAGTCGGGATAATGAGTTGGATCAGGCGGGAACCATGCTGTTCTCGTGCTGGTCAGAATCAGACACCACACCGGCCACCTGCACGTTTGATAATGTAAAGTTCTGGGATTTGAGCAAATTACCCAATTTGCCCTAGCCGGCAAGGGATGAGGCTACAAATTCTTGAAATGATTTGCTAAAACGCGCTTTGCTAAACCTTTGCGCGTTGTCCACTATGTCATTACTGCGAAAGCAATGAGCTACGTTTTCGAATCTTTGAATCGCATCAATCAAACTCATTGCGGATTGCTCAGGGAAAAACAAACCAGTAACCCCATCGATGACCGTTTCCAATGCGCCACCTGATTGATAAGCGATGACAGGACATCCCGCGGCCTGTGCCTCGACAATCGCGATCCCAAAATCTTCCTCCGCTGCGCAGATAAAGCCACGCGCACGACTAAGTATCTGGGCAACCGTTTCCTCTGACTGAAACCCAAGAAATTCAATGTTTGGCGCGGACGCGGCTTGTTTTTGCAATCTTTCCCTCTCAGGACCCTCTCCTATGATTTTTAGCGGGTATTGAAGGTGTGAAAACACTTCGATGATCAGGTCAATGCGTTTGTGCGCGACGAGTCGTGACAGAGTGACAAAGAAGTCTCCGTGATGTCCATTTGCAGAAAATCGTTCGATCTCTACGGGCGGATAGATCACGCGCGCTTCACGTTGATAAGCTGACTGAATACGATTTGCAATTCCATGCGAAATGGCTGCAAACTCATGAACGCGGGAGGCGGCCGCTTTATCCCAGGCCCGAAATTGATCCATCACGAGATTCAACATGGGATTTTTGCGTGAGTGTGTGCCATCGATGTTGATGTCGCTCCAGGCGTAGCGCATGGGAGTATATGTGTATGAAATATGGCGCGTCCCATTGTTCACATGTACACCATGCGCAACTGCATAACTGAACGAGACAACAATGTCATAGCTACATAAATCGAAACGCTCAATCGCGGAAGGCATCAAGGGCAGGAGCAGGCGATGATGCGTTTGAGCAAAGGGCAATTTGTCCAGGTACGAAGTGAAAATTTCTTTATTCGCAATGGGAGTATCTCCAAAGGCATTTTTGTTGTAGACAAGTGTGAATATATCTGCTTGAGGAAAAACTTCCAACGCAGCGAAAAGGGTTTTCTCTCCACCGCCAATTGCGGGGAGCGCGTCTAGGACAAATGCAATGCGTGGCTTAGAGCTCATTGAGATTCTTCCAAACCAAATCAGCGGTCGTTTGCCATGAAAACTTCTTTGCGCGCGCTAAACCTTTTTTTTTCAACGTTGAACGGAGATTAGCATCGCTCAGACATTCTCTCAGCGCGCTAATTAATTGATTTGTGTCATATTGAGGAGCGCCGCTTGCACCGCCCCGAGAATTTCGCGGAGCGGCTAACCACGGAGACACTGAGTCACGGAGTTTTTTATTCTCAGTGTTTCCGTGACTCAGTGGTTCAAGCTCTGTTTCGTGACATTCTAGATTGAAAATCAAACCTGAATCACCAACGACCTCGGGCAACGCGCCGCCATCTGAAACGATCACAGGCGTTCCACTCGCCATCGCTTCAAGAGCGGGCAATCCGAAGCCCTCATCTTGTGAAGGCAGCACAAATAATGTTGCATTTGCATACAATCCTGCCAATGTCTCATCTTTGACATAACCCAAATAACGGACGCGTTTCACTTCGTGCGATAAATTTACGGGCCCGAATATATTTCTGCTCACACCGGCAATGATCAGCCAAGTTTCCTTGAAATCATCTTTTATTTCACTCCACGCATCCAATAAGAGATTCAAGTTTTTGCGCGGCTCAAGAGTTCCAACAAACAAAACATAACAGGTAGGCAAATCAAACTGAGTCTGTTTTGCCTCAGCATGAAAAATGGAATGATCCACACCATTTGGCGTGACAGTCACATTCTCAACTCCAAACCGCTTGATCACTTTCTGCTTTACATATTCTGACGGTGTAAATACTTTGCGAACGTGCCGCGCCAACATAGGCAGAAACAAACGATACCACATCGCGAAACTCTCTCGAAAACATTCTGGATGTTCAAGCGGGCTTAGATCGTGGATGGTGAGTACCTGATCCCGAATCATCACGGGACCCGTGTTTGCAGGTGACCACAAAATAGAATGCCGATTTAACTTTGTCGGAAGAATAAACTGCTCCCACGCGTGGCCCATCAAACCTTGTCTGCGCGTCGATTCGACCCGGTAATTCTTTCCGATACAGCGAAGGATCTCGCGCCCATAGCGTTCCACGCCCGTGACGCGGCGCGAAAGAAACCGCCCGTTGACCACTACCTGAGTAGCGGTGTCACGCGTCATGGCTGATTCCTTGCCCCACGAATAAACCCACCACAAGCCCAAGCATGAGGCGGCCCGGCGCGAGAGTCCAAAGATAATGGTCAAAGAGACTAATCACACCAAGTCCTATGAGCGTCGCGCCCGCAAGGATCGTATTGGGATTTTGCGTTTTGAACAAAAGAACTGCAAATGAAATAGATAACGCAAGTACAAGAAGGAAGCCAGGGATTCCAAGCTCCGCGCCAGCCAGCAGAGGGATATTGTGAGCGGGTTCGATAACATAACCCTCGCCTGCGCGACTTGCGAGTTCGATCATGAATGACCCAATCCCAACTCCGGTAAGCGGATATTCTTGAATCATTTTTGTTGCTTCCCCGTTCAACCAAGCGCGACCGATGAAGGAAAATTCTTCTGAATGGGAAGTCGTGTTAATTGTGCGCGCCTCAACTAATTGGCGATAAGGAAAAAGTGTGACCGCAAAACTCAGCGCAATGATGGTTAGCAGGACAGCAAGACGTTTGCGATCAAAGTATTTTAATTTCCAGATCAAAACGAGGCTAAAAACAATCAGTGCTATCCATGCCGAACGTGAGAAAGTTATCGCGAGCAACGCTGTGCCAAGGATTACCAAAAGCGAAGCAAGATTGTTTGGCTTTTCTTTGCGCATGAAAAAAGCAATAGGTCCAAGCAAAAAAATAAGCGCGAATCCGCCGAGGATGTTGGGATGCGGTGATGTACCATAGGCACGCAGAAATGATTCGCCGCTTGTCAATTGCACGATGACCGCACCACGTACAGATGGGTCGAGTGGCCCTGGCCAAGTCAAATGGAGAGGAGCAAGGAAGGCAGTAGATTGACGTATGAATTCAACAATGCCTATCATGAATTGAAAACTCAACGCGGCGCAAAACCCGAGCAGCATCGACTTCCAGGCGGATGGCCAATCGCGGAGAGAAAGGATGAATAGAGAAATCAGCAAGATATGGAGAGAAATATATAATGAGGTACGCCAATCTCTTGACCAAAGAACTCTGAGGAAGATCAGGATGCAGAAAGCGGAAGGCAGTAAGATGAAAGATGAAAGACGAAAGCCATTCTTAACTTTCACGGCTAACCAAAGGATCACGGCAAATAATGCAAGTCCATCGGCAAGGAAGAAAAGCGCATTAGTGTATATAAAGTAAACGCGATCATGAGGAAATTCGCTGATGGTTCTGTAATACCAAAAACATAAACCAACTGGAAGTAAACCAAGGGTAAATGCATAAATGCCACGTAAGACCTTTTCTGCTTGCACGGGCCAAACGCGCAGTGAACCAAGTGATAAAGTCGTTATCAGTGAAAGGATGGGAAGTGTGCCCCATGAGAATGATGCCAGAGTATTGATAGGCGGCGCTTGAGTTGTAGGTGGAAGGATAGCCTTCGGGTTTTCCCAAACTTGAACGCCGCTTTTCAATGTTTTGATTTTTATCCAGCTATTTCTTTCTAAAACGGGAATGTATTTCGCGACATTCACAAATCCCCAGCGGACTCCGCGCTCGCTGGCTTTTTGCAAAATTGGGTCAAGTGCGGAGAGGCCGTATGGAAGCCAGAAAGCAGTATCGATCTGGCCGATGCCACTTGCGCGGAGTTCGGGGAGAGTCCGCGCGGTGTGGTAGCTGCCATCTATAGTGGTGGCAGTTGTCAGCGTGGAAAGAAGCGCAAGCTGGTCACCGAATCCAAACGTCATATAGCGCCATCTCGAATGATCATCCTGTGCCAGAAAATTCACAACCTGACGCATATCCACTGCGCCGGGCTGAAGCGGCAGAAATGCGGTGACAAGACCAACAAGAAGGGATGTCGTTGCGAGCGTGATAAAAATTTTTGTCCTAATGCCTCTCGAACGCTGGCGTCGAAGCAGGATCACGATCATCCCAAAAAACGGAAGGAGCGTGAGCGAGGCCCAAAATGCGAAACGATCGTAGGTCAGCCATTCCCAACCTTTGCCGAAGAGGAGGCGCGGCAGGGGAGTGGTATCGCCGAGGCCCAGGAGAAACAGTATGAAGAACGCAAAACCAAGGCCCAGGAGTTGACGTTTGCGGGCTAAAGCAAGCGCGAAGGGAATAATAACCATCAGTGGTCCATACATTGGCAGAAAGAAAAGCAGAGGTGCCATTGGATCTTTGAAGAAATTATGACGTGAGGCATGATCAATGGGCACTTGAATGGACTGTGCGCGACCCCATTCCCAGAAGGGCCAGATCACGATGAGCATCACCAGCGTCGAAAAGATTCCAAAGAGAATTAGTCTGATTGCCAGTGTTTGCCAGTTGAGTTGCTTCGTGATGATCAGGTGCGAGGCGATTGCGAGTACAAGCCAAGGCAAAAGCAAAAGCGTGGCATGATGAAAAGCCATGACTGTCGAAAGAAGAGAAACAGCAAGCGCTCCATTGAGTCTGCCTCCATCACGCAGATATTGATGCAAAACAGCCATACCGAAAAGAGCCGTCACAGTTGCAGCAAGTGTTGGAAGTTGACCGAAGATATGTGCCGTGAGATATACAGATGGCAGAAACGCCGCGCCGAGCGCTGCGTATCCTGCGGAGGCTCTGCCAACGAAGATACGCGCGAAAGAATATACTGCCAGCGGAAGAAGCGTCACCGTGATCCAAAGAACGATTGCAAAAGCTGCGTCAATCCCAACGAGGTGACTCAATGTGCCGATCAGTTGATGCACAAGCGGGGGATATGAAGTGACGAAGAAGCCTGTATACCAGCGCGTGTCCCATAATGACCACCAATCCATTCGATAGTGATCACCGAAGAACATATGAATATAGGCGTCAAAGCTCAAGCGGTAACGCGCCGCAAGAATCAATATCCCATGAGATATGAAGGAAAATAAAACAGCAAGGCGCGCGTTCCCGGAGAGCGTCGGGACTACCCTGGCACCGTCCGCTCCCTGACACCCTCCGGTCAGGGACAGGTGCAGGACAGGTGTAGTGCGCGGTATCAAGCGGACTCCATCAGTGGAATGCGTTTTGTGCTTTGTCGTTTTTCAAGAGCGTGATTGAATGCTTGAATGTAACGACGGCAAGTGACTTTTGGGCGAAGATGTTGAATTGAGTTAAAGTTGTGTTCGGCTTGTGTATGTCGCAGCGATGACGAATTAAGCAGCAGGCGAATCGAATTACAAAGGCTTTCCAGATTGTTGTTTTCAAAGAATTGAACTTGTAGATTGTTTTCAAGAGTCAGTTTGCGAATCTCGCTCAGATCAGATGCGACAACTGCGCGTCCCCATGTCGCGGCTTGATACAACACACTCGAAGAACCCGTCGAGGCTGCGTAAGGTAAAATCACAATCTGGGCGCGCCGAAACAAATCTTTTACATCATCTTCTGAAACTTGTCCCAGCCATTGAATACCGTGTGCTCCATTAAAGCGAGTCTTCAAGTCGAGCGCATAATTTGGAAAACGGGCATGAGCCGTGCCTGCAATGGTCAAACGCAAATGCGGATACTCGGAGCGCAATCGAGTAAGGGCTTCGATTAATAGATCCAATCCTTTGTAGGGTGCGAGCGTGGTAAAGAATAACAACTCACAGGTTTCAGTTTCATACAGCAGTTCGGGTTCGTGATACGCCCCAATGGGAATGTGTGTACAATCTACGCCGCGCGCCGAAAGCCAATCCGCGTAATGACGCATGGTCAAACAAACTACATCTGCCTGGGTCGCAATATTGGTCAGTAGCCGCGCGCCTAGCGGTGCAAATGCTCCTCCTGGAGCATTCAACGCGCGTAAATCGGCCAGTTCCACCAACTCATGCAAGGTCACAACCGTTGGAAATTTGCGCATTGCATTCATTGGAGTGAACAAACCCGATAGATTGGATAGTGGCGATTTGCCGAAGATACTCGCTCCGAGATTAAACCAAACTAGGTCTGGATCTAATCGTCTCACGCGGGATAAAATGTTCTGCCGCGCGTTGATTGAGTCTGGTTGCCAGCAATAGTCAATTTCCGTTAAACCTAGATGGTTGGGATGGCTCCCATTCTGCGTTGACCCCGCAAGAACTGTGAGGCGTGAAAATAACCCTGAATTTGCCAGGGTGCGTGTTACATGATAACCGTATTGTCCAATCCCCGTGATTGATGGTGGAAATGGACTGACAATGGCGAGATGCATAGAGATAATTTGACAGAACCTTTTACACGCTGTATAGTTCAATAATTAATACGTATATTTTATTAGACTGGATTTCTTATCCACAGGACTGCGCTTGTCCGGAGGATTACTTGGCTTATGTCAGACGTCTCTCTTGAGAAGCTCCCGCAAAAAGCCCCGTCACAAGCACGCGGGACTCAAGTCTTACGTTCCATTTTTCACACACTCGCTTATGCAGATGTGTTTGATTATCCATTGACCGCGCATGAAGTATACCGTTATCTCACATTAATAAATGCTTCATTTGAAGAGATTATTCAAGCACTTAGTGAGGAAACTCTTTTCTCAAGAACAGATGAGTATTTCACCTTACGAGGTCGAGAAGCAATCATCGAAACACGAAAGCGACGCGCTGAAATTGCGGCTCGATTGTGGCACAAAGCTGCGCGTTATGGGAGGATGATTGCTGCGCTTTCATTCGTGAGGATGGTCGCGGTCACGGGTTCACTGGCGATGAATAATACTGATGAAGACAAAGACATAGACTACATGATTGTCACTGCTCCGAATCATCTTTGGACCTGTCGCGCGTTATCTCTTGTGCTCGCACGATTCGCAAAACTCGAAGGTGTAAACCTTTGCCCGAATTATCTCGTCACAACGAATGCAATGGAGTTGGAAGAGCGCTCCTTATACGTTGCACATGAATTGGCGCAGATGATTCCACTTTCCGGGATGGAAATTTATCGTGAGCTGCGTCGTCTAAATGCTTGGACGGCTGATTATCTACCCAATGCATTAATGGCACCTGAGATGCCACAAGGGGTGAAGCAAGCACAAGAGCATCCAATAATTCAAAGGATTTTAGAGATTTTGTTTAGCCTTCCCTTTGCAAATTGGTTTGAGAAATGGGAGATGAATCGAAAAATCGCGCGACTCGCTCGCGAGCAATCTTCCAGTTTTGAATCTTACTTCTCTGCAGATATATGTAAAGGCCACATAGATAAACATGGCGAAGATGTAGTGACGGCTTTAGCTGTCCGTTTTACAGACATAAGTGCGTCGCACCAAACCGATGGAAGAATCTCGTTAAAGGAGATGCTTTCTCGTTTGGACTAAGCTCGTTAAACACGGTGCGACGCACAAGATAACCTATGACACAAATCCTTCTCGGTCAATCCTACTTCCTGCGTTTCGATCCTAAACTTTGGAATGCAATGCAACCCTATCCGCCACTGGGCACGTTGTATGCCGCGAGTACCTTGCGTCAGTATGGATATGAGGTGGCGTTGTTCGACGCGATGCTGGCTGAATCTGAACAGGAATGGGAAGAGGCACTTGATCAACATCGACCTCAGTATGCAATTCTTTATGAAGATAATTTCAATTATCTTTCCAAGATGTGTTTGTTGAGAATGCGTGAAGCCGCGTTCAATATGATTGAGATGGCAAAGTCGCGCGGCTGCGCTGTGATCCTTTGCGGAGCGGATGCAACCGACCATTACGAAACATATCTTGCAAAAGGCACGGACTATGTGTTGCTCGGTGAAGGCGAGGAAACGCTTGTTGAGTTGCTAAATCAATTGTCAGAAGGGAAAGACACAGAGCAAATCCTCGGTCTTGTTTCTAGTCAAATGCTTGCCCTCCCGAAAGAACATCGGGACGATGTGAGCCATGTCGAAGGGTCAAATGTCAAACGTCGTCCCGATATATCCAATCTTGATTCTCTTCCATTTCCCGCGTGGGATTTGGTGGATATAGAAAAATATCGCGCTATTTGGTTGAAGCGGCATGGATATTTTTCGATGAACATGGTCACGACGCGCGGTTGTCCCTTTCATTGCAACTGGTGCGCCAAACCGATTTGGGGACAGCGTTATCACTCCCGTTCGCCCGAAAATGTTGCCGCAGAGATGAAATGGTTGAAAGAGACGTATCACCCCGATCACATTTGGTTTGCAGATGATATTTTGGGACTCAAGCCTGGCTGGCTGCCGCGCTTTGCGGATGCGCTCCACGCGCAGGGAAGTCTGATCCCGTTTAAATGCCTCAGCCGCGCGGACTTGTTAACGCGGGAAGGCGAAGTGGATGCGCTAGCTCGCGCCGGCGCGCAGACTGTTTGGATGGGTGCAGAGTCTGGCTCGCAAAAAGTCCTTGATGCGATGGATAAAGGAACGCGCATCGAACAAATCCATGAGGCTGCGCGGCGGTTGAAACACGCGGGGATTCGCGTCGGTTTCTTTTTGCAGTTTGGTTATCCTGGTGAGACGCGCGAAGATATTGAGAAGACCATTCAACTCGTGCGTGATTGCGAACCTGATGACATTGGCATTTCTGTTTCGTACCCTATGCCTGGTACAAAATTTTATAACGCGGTGCATGAGCAATTGGGTGAAAAACAAAACTGGCAGGATTCAAACGATTTGGCGATGTTGTATCAAGGTCCATTTTCGACGGAGTTTTATCGCAAATTGCATAGTGTGGTTCACAAAGAATTCCGGGCGCGCAAAGCGTGGAAGTCGCTGACTTGGACAGGCCGAAACCAAAAAGGATCCACCACCAAGGTCACGAAGGAACACAAAGGAAAACCATTTAAAAGACTCCGTGACTCCGTGTCTCCGTGGTTGAGGCTTGGATATAACCTGCTCACTTTACCGATAGCTCGAATGCAACTGAATAGGCTTGCTTTGTCACACAACAGTGGATTAACTGTGCCGCACATGCCTCATGAAGCCGCAGCGACTCCCACTCCGCAAGAGGAGCGATGAACCAGCCTCCACTTGATACAATTGCCGAAGCCTTTTCGCGCACCGCAGAGAAATATGACTCGTTCGCGGAGGATCATCCACATCTCGCCCGAATGCGGAATAAAGCCTATTCGCACGTAATGCGATTTGTCCCGCGCGGCGCGCGCATTCTCGAGCTGAACGCAGGCACTGGCACAGACGCGGTTCAACTGGCGCAACGCGGATACTTTGTCCATGCAACGGATATTGCGCCGGGAATGTTGAATCGTCTGCGAGATAAAGTCAATACTCTGAATTTGCATGACTATGTAACGATGGAAGAGCGTTCGTTTCTTTCAGCGGAGAGTGTCCAGGGCGCGCCGTTTGACGCGGTCTTCTCTGATCTCGGCGGACTGAACTGTATTCCTGATTTAACACCTGTCATTCAACAATTGCCAAAAATCCTCAAAGTTGGGGGCACTGTGACTTGGGTCCTCATGCCGCATGTCTGCTTGTGGGAAATGGCTGAAGTTTTTCGTGGGAATTTTTCACTCGCGTTTCGGCGTTTTTCGCGCGGTAGTGTGCGTGCCAATCTCGAAGGTTTGAATTTTGATGTGTACTACTTTTCACCCCGACAAGTCATTCAGTGGTTTGGGAATGATTTTCAATTGCTTGCATTGGAAGGATTATCGGTGACCACACCAACTGCGGAAAGCAAGAACTTTGCTAAATGGCATCCACGATTGTATCGGGTATT
>Ga0137367_10005637_pt1 | contig 10141 bp, 7 predicted proteins | sample SagtaG_14_FD_104939 | JGI IMG/M metagenome (GOLD analysis project Ga0137367, IMG submission 104939) | Vadose zone soil microbial communities from Sagehorn Ranch, Mendocino, California, USA - Sage1_L_80_16 metaG | ecosystem: Environmental > Terrestrial > Soil > Vadose zone | place: USA... | reverse complement strand
GAACACCTCGGATTGCCGAATGAAAAGGACGTGAAAGATGGGATCATCGCTTACAAGATCGCAGCCCACGCGGCGGACTTGGCGCGGCATCGCCCCGGCGCTCAGGACCGCGACAACGCCCTGAGTTTTGCGCGCTACAAGTTTGATTGGGAAAAGCAGTTCGCGTTGTCGCTCGATCCAGAGACCGCGCGCTCCATGCACGACGAGACTCTTCCCGACGATTACTACAAGGAAGCTGCTTTCTGCTCGATGTGCGGGCCCAAGTTCTGCTCGATGAACTACTCCTCCAAGGTGGACGAATACAATCGCACGGTTCACGGCCTGGAGAAGAAAGACTACTCAGATGTTGTGGACCGCCTTGTCACTCTGAAGTGAGCGACTAGCGCAGGGGTTTGCCGTTACGTCCGTAAACGACGTACGTGTCCTTGGCGACGTAGTCGTCGTCTTCGCTGTTGTGCATCTTCCGGTTAGGTCTCGTACTTGGAGCGGGCTTCGTTGACGCCGGCTTGGCTGGTTTTGGAGCGGCAACTTCAGTGTGCTTTTCCGCAGCATTCATCTGGGTTCGCAATGAAGGGCTGGGTCTCTGAACCATCGACGAAGCAGCTGCTTTGGATACCCCCGGCGGTGTCGATGCCAATTCAGCGGGCTTGATGTTCGTCGCGGTATCCGGTGACTGCGCCCCAACCACGGCGGGCGAACTGCCTGGCTGGTAACGACTCAGGGTTGAGATGACGCCCACAGCCAGCAGCGCGGAAAGTCCCGCCATCACCATTGACATCCACAGCCGCGAGTCACGATTGACAGCCTGTCGCGCTCGATTCCACGGAACTCTCACCGCGGAGATTGCCGCGGCAATTCTGGCGAAATCCTGGTGTGGAATTCGTATCGTTAGCTTGAGATTGCTGGCTCGCAGCAGGTTACGCGCTGGCGTGCCGAAATCGATGGTCTTAGCGGTCACGACGGATTTTTGAATTCCAGACCTCCAGCTCAGAGCTGCTGCCTGCTTCCATTTCCTCAGATTCTGCGCCGCCGCCGCACCGAGCGATTGCGATTTTTCGTACCAGTTCTCGATTTGCGCTCCTACGAGGTCACGCACGTTCACGATGCGGCCTTTGACATTCAGACGCTGGAAGCTGTCGTGCAATCCTGTCATCAGCGCCGCGAATGCTCGATGGGCGTCAGCGGAAACTGCGCGTACCCGCCAACCGCTAGACAACGCCGCCGAACGTACTTTTCCAAGTCCCAGCTTCACCCAAGATGCGGCGCGTTCTCGCGCAACCGACGTCAGTTTCGGCGTGGGAGGAGCCACGGCAACGGGTCCAGCAGTCGACAACACGGCAGGGTTATCGATGGGTTTTGCCCGCTCTTTCCGGACTTGATGTTCTTCTGCAGGAAGCGGAGTCGGTCTAGCCACATGAACTTCAGGATGTCGTGCTATTTCCTGAATATTGGACGAAGGCCATTGCAGGGGAGGGGAAATCGCACCAAGTTTCCTTGGCGGGTCGACTTGCGGCGGAGGTGTTGCGTTGGCAGGCATCTCGACTACTTCGGACGATGCCTGATTGTCTTCGAAAACGGCAGGTTTGGCTACTTCTGATTCGTCACGGGCAGGTTCGCCGGCTGGTTCATCCGTCGCTTGCCAGACCAAGCCATGCGGAACCAGCGGTCCCTCATCGTCATCGCTCTTGCGCTTAAACCGGGCGAACATCGCCTTCTTGGATGCCGGAGAGGTAAGTGGAAGCTGCCCGGTGAGCAGCGGCCCAGTCGACCGAAGCCGCTCCGGAACCGGGAATGCGCGGCCGAAAAAATGGGACTTGGATGCCGAATCCGGAGTCTTTTTGCGTCCAAACTAGACGGCTACCGCTACGTCCCGCTGCATTCTGTAGGCGTTGGTTACATATTGCAGGACCATGCGTTGGGTATTGAAGAATGAACCATTTAGCGCGATTGTGTAACGCATCACTTCCATGTAGCGATTCGGGCGTCCGTAAAACATGGGCACGATCTCGCGCTCGAGCTTGTCATACAGGTTGGCAATCTCGATGGAAGGGTCTTCTGCAAGCTCGCTGCTACCGATCGACCAGCCGGTCACGCCCTCGATATGTCCCTCGGCCCACCAGCCATCTACAACGCTGAAGCTGGGAACCCCGTTCAGCGCTGCCTTCATCCCGCTGGTGCCGGAAGCTTCCTGCGGGCGCATCGGGTTGTTCAGCCACAGGTCAACGCCGGAAGTGATCAGTCGTCCCCAGCGCATGTCATAGTTCTCGACGTAAACGGTCTTGATCGCGTCCGAAAGGGACGATGCTCCGCCCACAACTCTGCGAATGAGATTCTTTCCACCCTCATCGTGAGGGTGGGCCTTGCCGCCGTAAACCAACTGAATGGGACCAACCTCCCGAGCGATTTTACGTAGCCGCTCAGGATCGTGAAACAAAAGGTCGGCACGCTTGTACGTGCTGGCGCGGCGGGCAAATCCTAGGGTCAGCCGCTTGGGATCGAGCTGGACGCCGAAGGACCGGGCAATCGCCTCGAACAACTCGCCCTTGGCTTCCGCGTGAGCCTGTCGAATGCTGGGCAACGGGATACTAATGGCGTATCGCAAGTAGTTGTTATCCGTGCGCCATCCGGGGATATAGGAATCAAACAGCTCACTGAAGGCCGGAGACGTCCAGGTGAGCGCATGAACGCCATTGGTGATGGCGCTGATCTGATATGTCGGGAACATTCCCCGCGATACTTCGCCATGCCGCATCGCCACTCCGTTTACGTAACCGGAGAAGCGGAGAGCAAGGTAAGTCATATTGAGCGCGTCGCCTTCCCAAGCTTCGGCTTCGTCGAGCAACGCGACATGATCGTGCGCGAGTACCTGCACCGCCAGACTGCGTGGGAACTGGTCATGACCAGCGGGAACCCGAGTATGGGTGGTGAAGATGCACATGTCCCGGATGCCGTCGATATCGAGCTGCTTCAGGCGCCCGGCGAAACTCTGATCCAGACGGCGCTCCAGCAGGCCAAGCGAAAGCAGGGCGGAGTGCCCCTCGTTCATGTGGTACGTTTCCAGTTGACCGGAATAAAGCTTCTCCACCAACCGGAAGCCGCCGAATCCAAGTACGACTTCCTGCGCCAAACGATATCGTTGGTCCCCACCGTACAAGCTGTCAGTTAGACCGCGATCATTGTCGGAGTTTTCCGGCAGGTCGGTGTCCAGCAGGTAAACGGGGACAATGTCGCCATTCACGCCGGTGATCGTGTACTTCCAGGCACGGATTGTGACCTGCCGGCCCTCAACCTCGACGCTCACGCGCTGGCTCATTTCAGTTAACTGTCGCTCGGGCGCCCACTCCTGTGGTTTCTCAAACTGATTGCCGGCGGCGTCCAGAATCTGGCGGAAGTATCCTTTGCGATAGCAAAGGGTCACCGCAACCATGGGAACACCCAGGTCGGAAGCGGAGCGCAGAGTGTCTCCAGCAAGAATTCCCAAGCCGCCACTATAGGTGGGAATGTCCGGCTCGAGCGCAATTTCCATTGAAAAATAGGCGACGCGAGGAGAATGAGTCTTCTTCATTATGGTTGTGATGGCTTCATTAGCACCGGCGTGTGGTTCTGAGGCGCTTCCGCGGAACTACACTGTAAGTCAGTATAACGTTTACTCGCGAGAGCCCGCTATGAAATCCGCAGCTGAAATCCTACTGGCCCATATCGGGAAACCGAATCAGCTCTTTCGTTCTACGAGGAAGCGCGCGATAGTCTGTAAAGTCTCCGCGCGTGGGCCAAAAGTATCGATCGCCCCGCAAGCGGCAGCCAGCAGGCCGTCTGCACGTTTGCGAGACTCTTCGAGTCCAAACAGAGCAGGATAAGTTGCTTTCTCGGACGCGACATCTTTGCCGGCGGTCTTGCCCAATTGCTCGGATGTCTGGGTCACGTCGAGAATGTCGTCAACGATCTGAAATGCCAGTCCGATCGATTGCCCATAGCAGCGCAAGTTCTTGACCTGCTCATCCGTCGCTCCTGCGTATAGTCCCCCGGTCACTACACTCGCAGTGATCAATGCCGCGGTCTTTGAGCGGTGAATGTATTGCAGCGTGTCGGCGTCCGGCCTCTGATGCTCAGACTCAAGATCGACTACCTGCCCGCCGATCATCCCATTCACCGTTCCCGTGCCTTGCGCAATTTCTGCAATAATTCTGACCCTTGCCTCCGCAGAGCATTGCAGGCGCGACAGCACCTCGTAGGCCTGTGTCTGCAAAGCGTCTCCCGCCAAAATCGCGATCGCTTCGCCAAAAGCTTTGTGGCAGGTGGGACGGCCGCGCCGGAGGTCGTCGTTGTCGAGCGCAGGCAGGTCGTCGTGAATCAAGGAGTAGGTGTGCAGCATTTCCAGCGCGGCGCCAGTTTCCTCGATCCCGTTGGGTAGCGTCCCCGTTATGGCGCGCCCTGCTTCCATGCACAGGATCGGACGAATGCGCTTGCCCCCGGCGAAGACGCTGTGCCGCATAGCCTGATGAATGGATGTCGGACGCTCCTCGGCACGAGGCAAAAGTCTTTCGAGCGCCGAGTCTGCAAGCTGACATCCCTGTTCAAGTGTTTCCTTGAGCATGGAGGTGAGTATAACAAGGGTTTTCGCAAGTTTGAGCGCGCCGCGCATGTGTTGTCGAAGTGCGCTAGCAGATTGAAAAGGGCGCCGACGGGCGCCCTTTGCTGTGGGGAGGGACTACAAACCTATGCGGCCACAGTGCGAACTCTGTCTTGCCGCTCGGGAGCGACCGAAGACAGGATACTGCGCGTATCCGATGAAGACCAGCAATCGTCGGCTCCCGCGGTTAGGGTGCGAGTCCACATTTCCTCGTCCGCAACACGGTGGTTGCAAATGATGCGCGCTGTCTGAAATTCGTGTTTCAAGGATTCAACGTCCGAGAGACTCGCTGTTTCGAGATCCAGAATGATTACGTGCGGACGATGCTTTGCTGCGGTGTGGCGAAGTTCGTCCATGGACTCGGTTACATGAACCGCGTGAAACGAATTCGCAAGGGAAGTCGCGAGCGTTCGCGCGATCTTAGGGTCGCTCTGGAGTAGGACAACATTACTGGACTGCATAGACTCCTCCTGACCGCTGTACCACAGCACCAGTAATATCCGTTGCGACGAAGGCAGCGCGCAAATTGCCGGACACTACTGCTACCGCTCGAACGGTTCCGCTTGAATTTTTCCGTTTTGCTTGAGCAGAATCTCTACCTTACCTTCTGCCGCTTCCAATTCCTTCCTGCAGGAGTTGGAGAGTTGCATACCTTCTTCGAACAGAGTGAGAGAACGTTCCAAAGGAATTTCGCCCTGTTCCAGCTCGCGCACGATGCCCTCGAGCCGCTGTATGCACTCTTCAAATTTTGGCAAGGAGGTTGGCTCCTAGGGTGAAGTTTACACAGAACACCCTTACAGTCCATAGGGAAAAGACTGTAGCAAGAACGTTGTTGTGAGCTAGGTGTTCCAAAATGGGTAACAAAGTCAACGGTTACTGTGAGTCAGGCACCGGCTGCGGAGTCTCCTAGCGCCTCGAGAACATCTACCGCGGAAGAGTAACGGCTTTGCGGCGCGCTGATTTGAGCGCCTTGCACCATGCCGCGCACCGCAGTCAGCATCTCACGGGCGATGGCCACGCCTTCATGACGCGCAGCCTCCGGATTTGGCGCACGATTCATGCGTTCAAGAATTGAGTCGGGTACAGAAACCCGCAGCTCATTCTTCATGAACTCTGCATTGCGCGCGCTGACCAGGGGCCAAATGCCGGCGACAACTGGAATGCGGCAATGTTCGATTCGGCGAAGAAAGGTTTCCAGCAGGGACAGATCGAATACTGGCTGCGTGACCGCGTATTCCGCCCCGGCTTCCACTTTGTATTCAAACCGGCGAATCTCTTCATCGAGGTTGGGTACGCCCGGATTGGCTCCCACGCCAATAACGAAGCTTGTTCCAGCGCCAATCGGATTGCCGCCGATGTCGAGGCCGCGGTTCAAATTGTGAACAATGTTGACCAAGCCAATGGCGTCGACGTCAAAAACGGCGGTGGCATCAGGATAGCCGCCCATCTTCGGGGGATCGCCGGTGATACAAATCAGATTGCGAAGGCCGACCGCTGCGGCTCCCAGCAAATCGGACTGGATGCACAATACGTTGCGATCGCGGCAGGTGTAATGCAGGATCGCCTCAATCCCTGCTTGTTGTTGCAGAAGAACTGCCAGTGCCTGGTTGCTCATGCGAGCCGAGGCGCGCGGGCTGTCGGGAATGTTAATTCCATCTACACCAACGGACTTGAGAAACTTCGCGCCTTCAAGTTCCTTCTCGATACTCGTTCCCTTTGGAGGAACGATCTCAACCATGGCAACGAAATCTTTGCGCGCGAGTTTCGCTCCCAGCCGTGACCTTTGCTCCAGGGCGACCTCCGCCACGGCGTGGGGGGTCTCCGCCTTGACCTGCGCATCAGAGGTGCGTACCCGCGCCTGGGTGACCCGAACCGCTGATTTCATTACGCGCGTATGCTCGGGAGTCGTCCCGCAACAGCCACCGATCAGGCGTACTCCGGCGGTCACAAATTTTCGCGCGTAGCTCGCCATATATTCCGGTGAGCACAAGTAGATGTTCCGTCCCTCTACCGAGCGTGGAATGCCGGCGTTGGGTTGAGCGGAGATCGGAGCCGTTGTAGCCGCACGAAGCCGCTCGATCGCGTCCAGCATTGCGACAGGGCCTACGCTGCAGTTGCAGCCGATCACGTCAGCTCCCCAGCTTTGGATTCGAGGGCCGAAAACCTCTGGAGTGGAACCGTCCAGACAAGTTGCCTCTTCATCGACCGTCACTTGTGCGATTACGGGAACGTTGGGATCAAGTTCCCGTGCCGCCTGATACGCCTGGTGCAGTTCTTCGAGGTAACCGAATGTCTCCAGAATCAGCAGGTCAACTCCGCCTTCCAGAAGCGCGGCAATTTGCTCACGAAATGCGTTGCGCGCCTCTTGAAACGAAACCTTGCCCAGCGGCTCGATGCGAATGCCCAAGGGTCCCACCGAACCGGCGACCCACGCGTCAAAGCTCTTCGCAGCTTCCTTTGCCAGTCTCGCGCCTGCTACGTTGATGTCGCGGACTTTGTCCGTGAGTCCATGCCGCTCCAGCCGGAAGCTATTTCCGCCGAACGTATTGGTTTCAATGACCTCCGCTCCGGCCTGCAGATACTCATGATGAAGGCTGCGGATCAGCTCAGGCTGCGACACATTCAGCTCGTCATAGCACCGATTGATGAAGATGCCTTTGCCGTAGAGAAGAGTGCCCATTGCCCCGTCACAGAGGACGGGGGAGTTCTTTAGGCGGTCCTGAAATTTGCCGGGCATAAACATTGAGAATACAGCACAATCTCCGGACTATGTTGGCCCACAAAGCAACCCCGGACGGAAAAAATGTCAGAATCGCTCTGATATAATCCGCTCTTCGCATCTAACTCTCTATCCATCAATGCTCTCGAAAACCCCAGGTTTAGAAAGGACCTCCTGCGGCCTTGCCGTGTTTGCTGCCGTGTTGTTCCTGCTTTCATGTAGCAGTTACAACTCCGGCGGCGGGGGTGGAAGCCGAAGCGGCCTGCGCTTCCGCGCCTTCGTTTCCAATCCAGTGCACCCGAACGCGACAGGTGGTGGCTCCCCCGTCGTGGAGATCATGGACGCGTCCAAGGACCTGCTTTCCGGATTCCTGGTTTCGATTGCTCCCAATGCGAGCGACGCTGGAATGATGAGCGTGAGTCCGAATCACGACCGAACGCTGGTCATCAGTCCCAGGGACTCCAGGCTGGCAGTCGTGGACAATGTGAAAGAGTCTGTGGTTGGCGCATTCAGCCTGCCGGGGCCAAGCGAGAGTTTCTTCATATGGACGGATAACCATAGCGCTTTTATCGCGCTCCCCAGTGCGCCGGTCACTGCTCAATCGCCTGGCGTGGTCGAGCAACTGGATGCGTCCAGCGGGGCAGTTACCTCCACGTTGCCGATTCCAAGCGCCCGCTTCTTGGTCGAGAGCCCCAACGGAAATCAGATACTCGTCTTTTCGGATAACGCGGATACCGTCGTGATGCTTACCCCGAGCCTTATTGGCGTTGCCGGGCAGCCTACCTCGATCGCGCCATGCACGACTGTTCAGGTGCCGGCATGTATTCTGCCAGCGACTTTTGATCGGCCCATTTGGGCTGTTTTCGACGCTAGCGGATCCACGGCTTATGTGATCGATTGCGGACCGGAATGCGGGGGTACTGCAGCAGGAGTTTCGGCGGTCGATATGGCGAACACCGGCAATCCAGCCCAGGTTGTGACCGCGACCACGCCCGTTCCAGCAGGTACGACGGCGTTGTTGCAGGGAAACCAGCTCTATGTTGCAGGAACCCAATCGAGCGTGGGGGGCACCCTCTCGGTGTTGAACCTGGCTGCGGGGTTTTCCACCGTGGACTGCACGTCGGCAACCCCTGCAAATTGCCAGGTGGTTGACATTCCCGACGGCTATCACAATCGCATTCAGATGGGATCCAACGGGCAGTTATTCGTGGGCTCTCGATATTGCACAACCGCCAGCTGCCTTGCCATCTTCGATACCATTCATTCCAAAGTGACCCTGCCGCAGGTGGGCGGGCACGTTACAGGCATTGAAGCGATTCCAAACCGCAATGCCGTCTATGTTTGCCAGGGTGGTTTGCTGCGTGTGTATGACACCACGATCGACGCCTTGAAAAACATACCGCCCCTCGGACAGCCCAACGTGATCGGCCAGGCGGTTGACGTCAAAGTTGTAGATTTCTAGCCGTCTCCATTTCGGCAGGGGCTCAGTTTGGCCATACAAAGGAAAAATCTTGAACCACAAAGGGCACGAAGTATCACGAAGGAGTTCTAAGCGTGAGTTTCCTTCGTGTGACTTCGTGCCCTTCGTGGTTGACCTTCAAACTCGGCCGGTACCCCATTTCGACGTGTTATTGCACCGAGCGGGGCTCCAGCATGAGCCGGTGCGTCGTGGCGTTTTCCACGGCGGTTTTCGAGAACGGCAAAGGGAAGGTATATCCCTGATACCAGGCGCTCCACTGGTCCATGTAATAGGGGCTGAGGAAATTCCCCGACTCCCCCGTGACTAAGTTCAGCGTGGATTCGTCGAGCTTCGAAAGGTCAGCGGTGAATCGCTCCGACGGGCCGTGGGCACTTGCCACTGCTTTCACCGTGTACACACTTCCAGACTGCGGATTCTCTCCCGGGCCAGTCCAGCTTCCCATCAACGGAATTTTCCCAAGAATAAGATTCTGGATTGTCAGTGTATTCTGTGCTCCCCACTTCCAGGAATCGAGCCGCTTGGGTGCTTTGCTCAACGCCTGTTCGAGCGCGGCTGCAGGCAGCTCATCGTAGTTGGGATAGGTGGAAGGCAACCAGCGTGCTGGCTGGTGCGATAACACATTCTCCATCCACACAGTTTCCATCATCCAGTGATAGCTCCCCCAACTGGAACCGAGTTTGGGCTCGAGCAGCAGTCGTTTTAGTTCACCCCTGGTGCGAGAAACGATGGTGGGAGCAACGGCGTTCTGGTCCATTTGGCCGTTCCAATCGCGCAGGATGTCGGCGGCCTGCCTCGCCTGCGGCGAAGCCTTTTGCGCATGATCAACGGCGTAAACGATCTTGTCAGCAACAAAACGGTCCAGTTCCGAGTAGATGTCCGTCTGCAGCGAGAGCATGTCAGCCGCGCTGAACTTCCTCCCCGACTGAAGGACTCGGTATATGCGGTCAACGCGCCATGGCGCCTCCCATTCCACACTGATCGAGAATGGGTACTTGTCGGGAGAGATTCGACCGTTTGCAGTACCCAAGATGCCCGCGGGAGGATTCAAAATGCTCGGCATCTTGTCGAACGGAATGTAACCCGTCCACTCGTGGGCATTGTCGCTGCCGTTCACAGGAAGGCTGCCATCGCCTGCCGCGCGGATTGGTATCCTGCCGGTTGCCTGATAGCCGATGTTGCCGTCCACATCGGCGTACACCACGTTCTGGCCGGGAGCATCGAATTCAGAAAACGCCTTATGGAACTCCTGCCAGTTCTGCGCCGAATTCACCCGAAAAAAGGGGTCACGCGTGCAGTCGAAAAGCGTCCATCG
>Ga0137367_10005632_pt1 | contig 10148 bp, 8 predicted proteins | sample SagtaG_14_FD_104939 | JGI IMG/M metagenome (GOLD analysis project Ga0137367, IMG submission 104939) | Vadose zone soil microbial communities from Sagehorn Ranch, Mendocino, California, USA - Sage1_L_80_16 metaG | ecosystem: Environmental > Terrestrial > Soil > Vadose zone | place: USA... | reverse complement strand
TGGCCTACTGGGCGTGGGACGAGGACGCCTGGCTCGAGCTGGCCAGCGACCTCCGGCCTGCGGTCGCCCACGCCCGGTTCCAGCTTGTCGCGCTGGGCTACCTGCTGGGCGGCCATTATCGGCTGCACCATCGCGTCGGCATTGTGCGCCTGCGCAAGTTCGCCGACGCGGTGTTCGGCCAGGGCGCGGTGGAGCCCGCGCTGGCCGAGGTCCGTGCCACGCTGCTGGCCTGGAAGGCCTCCGAGCACGTGCTGCCGTGGGAAGTCACCAACGCCACCATCGACATGCTGCTGGCCTGCGGCAGCCCACTGCTGCAGGATGCCACCGAACCGCGCCTGCTGGAGGTGGTCGCCGAGCACCAAGCCGGCTCGTCGCGCCGCAAGGGCCTGTTCAAGGTGTCGCGGGTGCTGGCCGACAAGGGCGTTATCCCCAGGCCGCTGACCAGCAACCACCACCATCGCGGCCCCAAGCCGGAGACGCTTGCCACCGTCCCGGCCGAGTGGCTTTCGTGGGCGCAGCGCTGGCGCAGGCTCGCCACTCACGAGCCCGGCACGATCCGCTCGATGTTCTCGGTGATCCTGATCGCCGGCCGCTGGGCCGCCGACAAGCACCCTGAGGCGATCCCGCCGGACCGGTGGACCCGCGACATGGCCGCCGAGTACGTCGCCGACACCATGCACGCCACCATCGGCCAGTGGGCCGGGCACAACCGCAACAAGGTCCGTTTCGGCCAGCCGATCAGCGCCACCGGCATGGCCAACCGCATCGACAGCCTGCGCGGGTTCTTCTGCGACCTGATCGAGTGGGAGTGGATCACCCCCCGGTTCGATCCCCGCCGGGTGATCAGCCTGCCGCTGTCGCTGCGCGCCCAGATCGGCCCCAACCCCCGCATCATCGACGACGCGGCCTGGGCCAAGCTCATGGCCGCCGGGCTCACCCTCAACCCCGAGGATCTGCGACCCTACGGCACACCCTCGGCACGGGCGTCGGGCTGGCACGCCAACTACTACCCGATCGAGATGGTCCGCGCCCTGGTGGGGACCTGGCTGTTCGCCGGGCTGCGCATCGACGAGATCCGCCGCCTGGAGCTCGACTGCATCACCTGGGACCAGGGCAGCGACGAGCAGACGGGTGAGCCCTACCCGATCTGCCTGCTGCGGGTCCCGGAGAACAAGACCTGCGGGGCGTTCAACAAGCCCGTCGACCCCGTGGTCGGGCAGCTGATCGAGGCGTGGAAGCTGGTGCGCCCGCCGCAGCCCGACCTTGAGGACCGCAAGACCGGCCAGTGCCGCCAGCACCTGTTCTGCTATCGCGGCCAGGGGATCGGCAAGGACTACCTCAACAAAAAGCTGATCCCTGCGCTGTGCCGCAAGGCCAACATCCCCGAGGCCGACTCCCGCGGCGCGCTCACCAGCCACCGCGCCCGCGCCACCATCGCCACCCAGCTGCTGAATGCCCGCGAGCCGCTGTCGCTTGCTGACCTGCAGCAGTGGCTGGGCCACAAGCATCCATCCAGCACTCGGCACTACGCCGCGATCCTGCAGCGCACCCTGACCGCGGCCTACACCAAGGCCGACTACTTCGCCCGCAATGTGCGCACCATCCAGGTCCTCATCGACCGCGACACCATCCTGTCGGGCGCGGCCGTCGGCGGCGGGCAGCCGTGGAAGTACTACGACCTGGGCGAGGGCTGGTGCACCTACGACTTCTTCGCCAAGTGCCCCCACCGCCTGGCCTGCGCCCGCTGCCCCTTCTACCTGCCCAAGCAGTCAAGCGCCGGACAACTGCTGGCGGTCAAGGACGGCATCCAGCAGGTGCTGGAGCAACTGGAACTCACCGACGACGAACGCGCCGCGCTGGAAGGCGACCGCGACGCCGTCGCCGCACTCGCCAAACGCCTCGCCGACGTGCCCACTCCCGCCGGCCCCACCCCGAACGAGTTGGGCGCCGAGCCCGCCTTCATCTCCCTGGCCGCCCTGCGCGACACCCTGCCCGGAGGTGGGTCATGACCCGCACACTGACGGGCCTACGGCTCGACGGCGAACCGATACACCCGGGACTCCCGCCGCTGGAAGCCCAACCGCTCATACAGCCGGTTGGCCGCATCCCGGGACGGCCGCGAGGTCAGGTCCACGGTCCTGGCCCCCTGCTCGCGCGCCAGCCGAAGCGCCTCCAGCGTCAGGGCCGCCCCAACACCTTGGCCACGCGCCGCCGCATCCACGACCACGTCCTCGACCCGAGCGCGCAGCCCCGACGGGATCGGGAACATCACCAGCGTCAACGTCCCCACGATCTGGCCCTGGCTGCGCGCCAGCAGCACGATGTTGACCGGGCAGGCCACGATCCGGCCCAGCGCCTGGTGGTCCAGTGGCTTGGCCGACCGCGACAGCTGCGGCAACAGCCGTCCGAACGCCTCGACCACCTCGCCGGAGACCTCGCGGACCACCTCAACCTCGACGCTCATGCGGGCGACTCTACCGGCCGCAAGTTCAGCCAAGCCAGAGTCCAGACGCTCTGCACGAAGCCGTCGCTCCAGCAGGATCGTTCCAAGCTATTCGCAACAACCTGCCCACAGGCGCTCGACCTCGCCATGCGGCCGGTGCTTCTCCTCGGTCACCACCTGATCGTCCACGCCGGCCGTTCATGCCCCCTCGCGCCTGGCCTTCCTGACCAGCAGCGCCTGTTCGCGGTCGCGCAGCGCCGCGGCGGTCGCGAAGTCCTCCGCGTCGATCGCGGCCTCCTTCTCCCGCCGCACCTGGGCGATCTGCTCCTCGAGCTCGCCAGATCCTCAGGCACGCTCAGGCGGACCAGCCGGGCCCGCGCCGCAGCCTCTGCAGCCTCCCCGCTACCGCCGGGCAACAACGCCCGCACCTGCTCACGAACCCGGGCATGATCGGCGCCCAGCCCAACCAGCACCTGAGCAGCGACACCCTTGGCCTCGCAGAGCAGGCCGAGCAGCAGGTGCTCGGTGCCGACGGAGTGGTGGCGGAGCTTCTCCGCCTCGCGCAACGACAGCTCCAGCGCCCTCTTGGCCCCGGGCGTGAACAGCATGCGCCCGTCCGGCGGCGCGGTCCGGCCCCGGCCGATGGTCTCCTCGACGCCGACGCGGACCTCCTCCACGGAGACAGCCAGCGACCCCAGCACCTCGGTGGCGAGGCTCGCAGGCTCGCGAAGCAAGCCGAGCAGCAGATGCTCCGTGCCGATCTGGCTGTGGTTGAGGCGCCGCGCCTCCTCCATCGCGAGCACGACCACCCGCCGGGCCTGGTCAGTGAACCGCTCGAACATCCTGCTCTCCGACTTCGGCGGGGTCGAGGCGCACCAGCAGGTTCTTGGTGCCGCCCGGACGCTTCAGCACCGTGGTCACGCTATCACCCGACGCGCTGGAGGCAGCGGCTCGGCTTCGCTCAAGTGCAGAGCTGGAAGGCAGCCACCCAACGCGATCGTGACCTCAGATTCGCAATAACGTGCCCATACCACTCCGACCGGCAGTGGCGCGAACTGCGCGACCGCTCGCCCAAGGAGTGGGCCGACGCGGTCGCCTTCGACCAGGCGATCCGTGGCGGCCACGTCCAACCCGACGGCAAAGTCCAGCCCCTCGGCGAGGCGTACCTGCACTCCTCGCTGGTTCCACTCGCCCAGGCTGACCTGTCCACGCCGGAGGACCATGGCCAACTCAACCTCTTCGAGAACGACTGCGCCAGCGGGGTGTGCGGCCTATGAGCCTTGAGTCAATCAGGAGGGACCGTGACCCCGACCCACGTAACCGCGACCTCGTGTTCACCCGCGAGTTGCCGACCGCTGACGAGACCCTGGAGTACCAGGTCGCCCGCTCCAGCGCCGGCCAGGTCCCCGGCAGGGGAGACCCGGCAGTCCAGATCCGGGCGTTAAGCATCACGCAACCGTGGGCGACGCTCATCGCCATCGGCCAGAAGCGCGTTGAGACGAGGAGCTGGGGGACCAGCTACCGCGGTCCGATCGCGATCCACGCCGCCAAGACGTTCCCCGGTGGGGCGCGCGATCTGTGCGTGCCCGGCCCAGGGTTCGCCCGCTCCCCGCTCTACGACGCGCTCCGAGCCGCAGGGATCCGGGGGCCGATCCGAGATCGGCGCCGCTGCTCGACCGGTGACCTGCCGCTCGGCGCGGTCCTCGCGATCGCCGAACTGGTCGACGTGCGGCGGATCACCAGCCCCGAGGCCCTCGGCCATGTGCTCGGCGCCAACGAGGTCGCGTTCGGTGCCTGGACACCCGGGCGGTACGCCTGGCTGCTGGCCTACGTCCGACCGCTGGCCGAGCCGATTCCCGCGCGGGGCGCCCAGGGCCTGTGGCGCTGGGCGCCGCCGGCGGACCTCGCGTTCGCTTCGAGGTCGCCGGCATGACCGCGAAGATGCCGCCACGCGGCTGGCTCGCCGGCCGGACCTACCTTGAGCGCGGCCGACCCGTCGAGGTTCTGGCGAGCTGGCGGACCGGCTCCCGGTGCCCGCGCAACGTCATGATCCGCTGTGAGGACGGCACGGTCACGGTTCGGCCGTTCCGGGGCCTGCGCAAGCCGCCGGAGCCAAGCCGGTGAACCCCCAGCTTCAACTCACCTGGGGCGGTGCGGCCGTGGCGACGGCCGCGGGGGTCGCCCCGCCGGCGTGGCGGGCTTGCGCCGAGCAGTCCGCCCGTCGCAGCGGGTGGTGGGCCGTATGAGGTTCCTGCTCGGCAGCCACCAGCCGCACTGGCTCGGCCTGGTCGACGTGCCGCTCATGGTCAGCGTCCGCGCTCTGCGGAACCGCTCCACCGGCCAACTCCGCAAGCGGCTTCCTCAAGCGCTTGGCCCGTGGGCGCTCGACTCCGGCGGATTCACCGAGCTCCGCGACCACGGCCGCTGGAGCATCCCGGTGCGCCAATACGCCGATGAGGTCGCCCGCTGCGCCGACGAAATCGGCCACCTCACCTGGGCCGCCCCCCAAGACTGGATGTGCGAGCCGAGCATGCTGCGGCGCACCGGCCTGGACGTGCCTGAGCATCAGCGTCGCACGATCGCCAGCGTCCTCGAACTCCACTCCGTGGCACCGGAGCTGCCCTGGATCCCCGTCCTCCAGGGCTGGTCGCTCGACGACTACGTTCTCCGGACTACGACGGCGGCCGCTCGCCGACTTCATGCGCCATGGTTTGCGGGCGGTTCATGCGCTCTGGGACGTGCCGCCGTCTGGCTCGATGCCATGCTGGCGCAGCAGACCGAGCAGCCGCTCGACCTGCTGGTGCAGCCGCTGGTTCTCCTCGACCAGCGCGTCCAGGCGAAGGGGCCGAACACCCTCTGGCCCGGTATCCAGGTGCAGCCGCTGGTCCTCCTCGCCCACCGCGTCGGGGTCCGCACCGGCTGTCCACATCTGCTCCGCCTGCTCCTGCTGCGCCCGCCGGTCCAGCAGCTGCTTTTCGACCAGGCGCAGCACCGCGGCGGTGTCGAAGTCCTGCGCGGCGATCGCGGCGTCCTTTGCCCGCTGCACGTCGGCAAGCTGCTGGTCGTGGTAGGCAAGGCTCGCCGCAGCGCTTGTGGAGGAGGGCAGCGGACCAGCCGGGCCGCTGGCTGGCTCGCGCTCCTCGCGCGACCCCGGCGTGCCGTCCAGCAGGCGCAGCACCTGCTTATGCAGCGTGGCGTGACTGGCGCCAAGCTTGACCAGCACCTGCGCGGCGACGCCCTCGCCCTCGCGGCTCAGGCCCAGCAGGAGGTGCTCGGTGCCGATGTAGTTATGGCCCAGCCGCAGCGCCTCGCGCAGGGAGAGCTCCATGACCTTCTTGGCCCGGGGCGTGAACGGGATGTGCCCGGTCGGTCCCACCGACCCGCGGCCGATGATCTCCTCCACCTGGGCGCGCACGGCCGCCAGCGAGATGCCAAGCGACGCCAACGCGTGGGCGGCGACGCCGCCCACGCGCAGGAGCCCGAGCAGGAGGTGCTCGGTGCCGATGTAGTTGTGGTTGAGCAGCCGGGCCTCCTCCTGGGCCCGGACGGTGGCTCGGCGCGCCCGGTCGGTGAACCGCGCGAACGGGTCGTTGGGCCGGCCAGGCCGCTTGCGGCCGGGCAGCCAGCGTCGCATCGCTGCCTCCTTGGCGCAGGGGTCGGTGTCGTCGCAGGGGCGCAGCCGGGGCGCCAGCCAGTCCGCCAGGCCCGCCGGATCGAGCGTGCCCGCGGCCAGCTCGGCAAGCACCTCCTTGGCCATCTCGGGTGGGTCCAGGTCGGCCTGCCAGCCGTTGAGCGCCAAAAACTGCAGCGTGGCCAGCAGCGCCAGCTGCTGGTTGGCGCGCCGGAACGGGCGGTGGCGCACCAGGGCGTGCAGCAGGACGGCGGCCCGGCTGGCGGGGTCCTCTCGGGCGTGCTCGGGTGGCGTGGCGGCCAGTGCGGCCTCGGCCGCCTCCAGATCCAGCAGCTCGACCAGGTCCAGCGCGGCGGCGCTGTCCACCTTGAGCGCCCGGCTGGCGATGACGACCAGGTCGGCTACCTGCAGGGTGATCACGGCTGGTCGTCCCGCAGCAGCCGCAGTAGGCGCTGGTGGCGCGCGAGGTTGTCGTCCAGCAGCTTGAGGAAGCGCTGGTCGCGGCGGCGCTGCTCGACCAGGGCGGCGATGGCCTCGCGGGCGACGTCGGAGATCGAGCGGCCCTCGACCTGGGCGACCGCCTGCAGCTGCTCAGCCAGCTCCGGGTCCAGCCGCAGCAGCATGTTCTTGGTCTTGCCTGGCTCCTCTGCCGTCATAGTGATATCACGATATCACGGTGGTGGGTGGGTGCAAGCCCCGTCGGGCAGCCCGCAGCCTTGCCGGTCGGCCACGACCGCATGCGGGCACTCACTGCCGCGCCGATCGTTGCGGCCGCCAAATCGTCGGGGTGCCGAGAGGCACGACGGGTGGCTGGGCCAGGAGCCTGCGCATCTGCTCGAGCTTCTGGTGGGCGCTGGCAAGGCTGGCCTGGAGCCCGTCGACCTCGCCGAGCCAGCCCCGCTCGCTTGCTTCGCGAACGCGGTCCTCGAGATTGGCGATGATCACCAGCAGCCGCGGCTCCTGCAGTGGGTCGGGGTGCAGCATCGGGCAGCGGATGCAGGCGTGCTCGTGTCGACAGGGGGTGCCGTAGGGGCGCGCGCAGGTGCCCAGCTCGACCCTTCGCTTGGTGAAGTGCTGTTCGAACTCGGCCCACTCGGCCGTGGTCGGCTGGCGGTACTCCTCGCTGGGCCGCTGCGCGCGGCGCCGGCTGACGAACGCCCGGTAGTGGCGCAGCACATCGTCTTGGTAGACGGCTGCGTACGCCTGCGTGGTGTTGAGGTCCTGGTGGCCGAGGACCTTGGCGGCGATATGGACCGGCAGCCCGCCGGAAACGGCCTCGGTGGCGAAGATCCGGCGGAAGTCGTGCGGGGTGTAGCGCAAGGGCTGCCCGTCAGGGCCGCGCAGCCCGGCCCGCTCGATCGCCAGGTTGAGCAGGCGCTTCACAACGGCCGGGCAAATGACCCGCAGTTCGGTGCCGTGCCAGCGCTGGAACAGGTGCGGCAGCGGCGGGCCGGTCACGCGCTCGTGGTAGTCGTAGCGGGCCACCAGCGGCACGTCGGGCCGGCCAGCGCGGACGCGGTGCACGATCCGGGCGAGTACGTGCGCCAGCTCTGGCGAGACCAGCAGCAGCCGCTCGGCGTCCTGCTTGGACGGCGCGACCTGCAGCAGCGGCACGACCTCTCCAGTGTCGGGCAGGGTGTGGGTGACCAGCGCGAAGTGGGTGAGCTCCAGCAGCTCTTCCAGCCGCATGCCGGTGTGCCGCAGGGTCTCCACGATCGCCCAGGTCCAAAACGCCTCGTCCTCGTCGCGGGTGAGGTCGAGCCGCTGGTCGTCGGCAAGGCGTCGGGCCCGCAGATGGCCGGCGCCGGCCTGCCCGCCGCGTTTGCGGTCGCTTGCGGCCTGGATGCGCTCGAAGGATTCGCCGTCGACCTCGAACCGGCCGCCGACCGGGGTGGCGGCCGTGGCGGCGACCAGCCGCTCGAGGTGGCCGAGCCGGTGCTCCACGCTGGCTACCAGCTGCGGCAGCAGCGGCGCGAGCGTGCGGGTGCGCTGGTGCATCGTGGCGGTGCGGCGGCGCTTGTGCTTCATGCTGCCACGCACGTCGTCCAGCCGGACCGGGCACGGCACGGCCCAGGGCGTCCAGCTGGGGTCTTCCAGCGCCCACTGGGCCAGGTCCAGGTAGAAGGCGCGGACCGCAAACAGCACCCCGTAGGGGTCGGTGCGGGCCTTGCCGTTGACTTCGGGGCGGCGTTTGCGGGCGGCGCGCAGCTTCCACGCGGCAGCGACCTCGGGGGCGAGATCAAGCGAGCAGATGCCCGGATGGTGAGCCTCCAGATCCTTCCAGAACGCGCCGACCAGACGCCCGGCCAGGCTGGCCAGCGAGCTGTAGTCGAGGCTGGCGGCACGCTCGGAGAGGTAGCGCACCAGCACGTCGCGGACTGGCCGGCAGGTGAGCTGGTAGGTGTCGACCAGCTCGGCGATGCTGCGCTGCCCACGCCGCAGCGCAGCCCGCAGGTCAGGGGTGCCAGCCGGGAAGACCGCAAGGTCGCGCAGCAGGTCCCAGGTCAGCGTGAGCACGTTGGCCTGCCGGCCGAGCGCGCGCAGGGTGGCGTGGTAGTCGAGCAGGTCGGCGGGGGTGAGCTGGCGGGGCCCGCGGCCGGTGTGCAGCGTCACACGGCTGAGGTGGTGCATGGCGTCAAGCTGATGGCGTTCGCGGGTCCCGGCCGCCCGGCAGCGCTCGAGCGCTTCGGCGAAGAACTCCGGGTCGGTCAGCTGCCGGACCCAGCCGTAGGTCTCGTTGAAGTGGGCGGCGAACAGCCAGGCGTAGCCGGGGCGCAGCACCCGCAGGCACAACAGGGCGCTGATCCCCACGATGACGCCGCGGCGAGCCACGTGCAGGCTCGGAGGCCGTGGTGTATGCGCCTGCAGGGCTGCCGCCGGCACCTCGACCCACGATCTGCCCAGCGCCTCGCTGCCGCTGGCCTGCCAGCGTTCCTGCCAGGTCGCCCCTGGCCAGCCCTCCAGCCAGCCCAACAGCCGGTCGGTCGCGAAGCGGCGCAGCGCCCGCTTGTCAGCATCTTGGGCGCCGACCGGCAGCCGCCCGGCCAGCTCCGCCAGGGTCACCCGGTCGAGCTGGGTCTCCACCCATGCCGCCGGCGCGCCGCCAGGGGCCGGCGGCGTCGGCATGGAGGTGGGTGGTGATGCCGATGCTGCCCGGGGTGGCGCGGCGGTGGGTTCGCCGCCAAGCAAGGCCGTCACAGCTCAGCCTCTGGCCCGGGCCGCGACTGCCAGCCGAACAGCTCGCGCAGGTCGCCGTCGTCATAGCCCAGGCCACCGACGCCGGCATCCACGCCCGGCACCGGCGGTGCCGATCGGCGTTGGTGATGCTCGCGGACCTGGGCCACGACCTGCTCAAGCCGGGGCTTGAGGTAGCGCTGCGTCGTGGAAAGGTGCACGTGGCCGAGCACGACCTGCACGTCGACCAGCGGCATGGCGGGGTCGTTGGCCATGCGGATCGCGCAGGTGTGCCGCAAGTCATGCAAGGCCCAGTTGGTCTCAAGCTGCTGGTTGGCGCGCCGCAGCACCGCCCGCATCGCCTCGTAGTTCAGCGGCCGCCAGGGTCGCCGCAGCGTCCACCACACCGGCTGGTTGGCCTGCACGAGGTCGCGTGGCAGGCTCTGCTGGTAGAGCCGCAGCCACACGAACGCATCCGGCGAGGCCGGCAGCCACTGCAGCGCACGGGTGCCCTTGCGGGTCACCGCGATGAGCTGCTCGCCGTAGTCCACCTGCCCGCCGTGCAGGCCGAGCAGCTCGGCCGGGCGGGCACCGGTCGACACATAAAACGCCAGGATCGCCCGGTCGCGGTCAGAGCCCATCGCCTGGAACAGCTCGTCGAACAGGCCGTCGGGGATCGCTCGGGGCTCGGTGCGCGGCACGCGCTGCCGGTAGGCCGCTCGCCGCAGCGGACGGAACGGCTCCAACGGGCTGCGGTGGGCGTTCGGCCGGTCGCGGGTGGGGCTGGAGCGTGCCGGGACCGGGTTGCGCAGCGGCCCGCGACCCTGGTCGAGCTGGTAATCGTAGAAGGCGCTAACAACGGCCAGGTTGTGGTTGATCGTCGCCGGCGCGAAGCCCGCC
>Ga0137367_10005630_pt1 | contig 10150 bp, 10 predicted proteins | sample SagtaG_14_FD_104939 | JGI IMG/M metagenome (GOLD analysis project Ga0137367, IMG submission 104939) | Vadose zone soil microbial communities from Sagehorn Ranch, Mendocino, California, USA - Sage1_L_80_16 metaG | ecosystem: Environmental > Terrestrial > Soil > Vadose zone | place: USA... | reverse complement strand
CGAGAAACGCTATAGTCATGAAAGTACCATGCTGCCGCAGGCTATAGCCACATTGACGCGGCCACCGCCTGACTCGTGTAAACGATGGCGTGCGACGCAGGGTGAGGAGTTGAGGAGCGATGGAGAGCTGAAGCGGGGTGAGGTCGTCGGGGGGAAGTGTGTCGAATCTCCTGGCCCACCCTCACCCCACCAATGATCCCCAGAGGAGGGCACAGATGTCAAGGCAAAACATGTCTCGCCGCAGTATGCTCCGCTCCATGGCGGCGGTCGGCGCCGGGAGTGTCGTCGCCGGGGCCGTAGCAGCGTGCAGCCCGGAGGCCCCAGCCACACCTGCTGCCGGCACGGCAGCTCCCGCGGCCGGCGCCGCCGCGGGTGGAGAGGATATTCGCGTCGTGGGGATCTTTCCAGTCAGCGGCTTCATCGCCGCCGACGGCAAAGAGATGCGCAATGGTGTGGTCATGGCCGTCGATGAGATCAACGAGCTGGGCGGGCTGCTGGGGCGCAAGCTGAAGTACATCGAAGTCGACGACGTCGACTCGAACGCAGAGCAGATCACCACGGCCTTCCAGCGCGCTGTCGACGCGGAAAAGGCCGACGTGATCTTCTCCGGGTATCATCTGGCTTCTGGCCCCGAGTTCGACATCGTGGCCAAAGGCGGGGCGCTCTACTACAACGTGAACACCCAGGAGGCCTGGACCGATCGATACAAGAAGGATCCCAACAAGTACTGGTCGATCTTCCAGAACGACCCCAACGATACCTGGTACGGCGGCGGTTTCGCGCTCTGGCTGGATAATCTGGTGAAATCCGGCGCGTACACGCCAAAGGACAAGACCGCCGCGATCCTATCCGGCGACGATACCTACGACTCGTGGATCGCCCAGAACTTTGAAGCGAAGATCAAGGAGCTAGGCTGGACCGTCACGTCGAAGGAGTCCTTCACCGTCGGCAACGTATCGGATTGGGGCGCCCTGCTCTCGAAGGTGCGCGGCAGCCCGCCGGCGATCCTCTTCACGACCGACTACAATCCGGCCGACGACGCGGCAATGGCCAAGCAGCTCGCGGCAAATCCAATTCCCTCGCTGGTCTACCAGCAATATGGCCCCTCGGTCCCAGAGTATCTGAACCTGGCCGGCGACGCGGCGAATGGCATTATCTGGGCGACCGTCCTCGGTCTACTAACCGACCCGATCGGTCAGGACTTCCGCAAGCGCTATCAGGCCAAGTTCGGTCAGGCGCCGGGATGGGCGAACGCGGGCGGCTGCTACGACGAGGTCTGGGTCTGGGCGAAGTCATGTGCCCTCGCCGGCGATCCGAAGGACTACAAGAAGATTTCGGCCATGACTGAGCGCATGATCCACCGCGGCGTAACCGGTTCGATATCGTTCGAAAATCATGCCGGTCGGGCTTACCCTGGCCAGACCAGCGACCCATCACTGGGCCAGCCACATATCATCGTGCAGCTGCAGGACAAGCAGCACAAAGTGGTCTCGCCGGCGCCCTACAACGATGGAACGTTCCAGTTACCACCCTGGATCAAGGGATAGCGAGGACAGGCCGATGGCTGTGATTCTGGAGTGCGTGGATGTCACCAAGACATACGGCGGTCTGCTGGCGGTAAAAGATCTCTCGTTCGCGGTGGAGCAGGGCGAGATTTTCGCGATCGTCGGACCGAACGGTGCCGGCAAAACCACGCTGTTCGATACGATTTCGGGGATCTGGCCAGCCACCCGCGGGATCATCCGGTTCGACGGCCACGAGATCCAGCGACTCAGGCCCGACCGAATCTGCCGACATGGAATCGCACGCACGTTCCAGACCACCGTCTCATTCGACACCCAGACAGTACTGAACAACGTTCTGGTTGGGAGCATCTTCGGCGCGCAGGGTGGCGGCACCCCCACCCTGCGCTTCCGACCAGAGGCGCTTGAGGCGGCCCTGGATGCGCTGGAGTTCTGTGGTCTGCTTGACAAGCAAGCGTGGCCGCCCGTGTTGCTTTCCGTGTTCGAGCGCAAGCGGCTGATGCTCGCTACCGCCCTGGCAACGCAGCCGAAGTTGCTGCTGCTGGACGAACCCGTCGGCGGCCTGACGCGCGCGGAGCGCGAGGACATGGTCCAGTTGGTGCGGAAGATCAACGGCGCCGGGATCAGCGTGCTGTTGATCGAACATGTGATGAAGGCCGTTCAGGCGCTGGCCAACCGGATGCTGGTCCTCCATCACGGCGAAAAGATCGTCGAAGGCCCTCCTTCCGAGGTCCTGAGGGACAAGCGCGTGGTCGAAGTCTATTTGGGCGGCCAGGGGAGCCGACTGACTGCCCTGCGCGGACAAGGTGCAAACTGATGCTACAGGTGAGCGATCTTCAAGCCGGCTACGGTGGTTCGCAGGTCCTCCACTCGATCTCGTTGCACGTCCAGGACGGCGAGGCGGTGGTCATCCTCGGCCCCAACGGGCACGGGAAGACGACCCTGCTGCGCGCGATCTCCGGGCTCATCCAACCCACCGGCGGTCGTGTAGCGCTGGAGGGCCGCGATATCACTCGGCTGGAGCCGGAAGCGATTGTGGCTGCCGGAGTGGTCCATATTCCTCAAGGCGACCTGCTCTTTCCAGAGATGACCGTTCTAGAGAACCTGCTGATGGGCGCGTACCGGTCGGATGCCTGGCGAGAGCGGAACAAAAAACTAGCGCAGGTCTTTGCGCTCTTCCCGCGCCTCGCTGAACGGAAGAAACAGCTTGCACGCAGCCTATCGGGCGGCGAGCGGCGCATGTTGGCGCTGGGTCGTGGGCTGATGGGCAAGGCCCGCATTTTCATGATCGACGAGCCCTCGCTCGGCCTTGCCCCACTGGTGATCGAGCAGGTGTATGAGACGATCCGCGATATCAGGCGAACCGGGCCGTCCATCCTGCTAGTGGAGGAGAACGCCAACCACATCGCCGGGCTGGCCGACCGGGTCTATCTGCTGGAGGCGGGCGCCCTGGTGCAGGAAGGGACAGCAGACGAGTTGCTCCAAAATGAGGCGTTGTTGGCAGCCTACCTGGGCTAAAAATTTGATGATAGACGATAGACGATAGACGATGCGCGGCGTACTGCTATCGTCCATCGTCTATCGTCCATCATCTGTTTGAAGGGTCTATGAATCAGAAAGGGCCGCGATGGAACAGTTGTTTCAGGCGATCTATAGCGGCATCCTCTACGGTTCGGTCTATGGATTGATGGCGCTCGGGCTGACCTTGATCTGGGGCTCCCTGCGGATGCTCAACCTGGCCCATGGGTCGTTGTACCTGGTCGGCGGCTACCTGGCCTGGACGATCATCGACCAACTGCACCTACCGCTGCTGCTGGCGTTTCTGCTGGCCGTGGCCGGCGCGGCGCTGGTCGGATTGATCTTGCAGCTCGCGCTGATCAACCCGCTGCTGGGGAAAGAGGGCTGGGATAGCGCCTCGCTGATCGCCACCCTTGGCGCTTCGATCGTGCTGGAGAGCGCGGCATTGCTGATCTATGGGCCCCAGGTCAAGCAGATGCCGACGGTCGTCGAGGGACAGTTCAAGATCGGCACCGTGCTGATCAGCAATCAGGCTCTGGTGGTCATCGCCACAGCGGTGCTGTTCCTGGTTCTCATGAGCGTGTTCCTGCGCGCCTCACGGCATGGCCTGGCGATCCGTGCGATCTCCCAGAACATGGATGCGGCCAGGCTCGCCGGCGTTCCGGCACGAACAGCCTTTTTGATCGTGATGTGTATCAGCGCGGCGCTGGCTGGATTGGCCGGCGTGCTGCTCTCGTCGATCTTCTACCTGGCCCCGACCTCCGGATTTGTGCCGATGGTCAAGGCGCTGGTGGTGACGATCTTCGGCGGCCTTGGGAGCGTGAAGGGCACCATCTGGGCGGCGTACACGATCGGCCTGCTGGAGGCCGCGCTCCAGGTCTATCTCGGCGCCGGTTGGGCGTTACCGGGGCTGTTCCTGTTCATGATCGTGATGCTCGTGGTTCGGCCGAATGGTCTGTTCGGGCTTGGGGAGGTACGGCGGCTATGATCCAGGATCAAGGCTTATCCACACGCGAAGCGCCTGCAACATTGTCGCGCCTGCAGCGATCGGCGATTCCCTGGGCGAACCCCAACCGGCTGATGATCGGCGTGATGCTACTGCTGGCCGTGCTCCTGCCATGGCTGACCTTACGGCTGGCCGGCGGCAGGTTTATTACCCACCTGCTGATCACCTTCTTCGTCTGGGGCATTGTCACCCAGTGCTGGAACCTGATCATGGGCGTCTCCGGCATCTACTCCTTTGGCCAGCTGGCGCTGTACGCCGTGGGTGGCTGGACGACCGGTATCCTGGCCCTGCATTTTGGCTGGAATCCGCTCATAAGCATCTGGCTGGCGCCGATCGCCGCTGTGGTTGCTGCGCTGATCATCGGCCTGCCGACTCTCCGGCTGCGCGGCGCCTACGTGGTCCTGCTGACCCTCGCGTTTCATGAGCTCCTGCGCAATTACGTCGTGAACGGCCCGACGCTCGTCAGCGGCGGCGGGTATGGTTTGCGGGATGTGCCGAAGCTGCCCTTCGAACAGTTCGGCGGGGGCTGGGAGATCCTGCTCTACTATTACTTCGGGCTGACGCTCTTCGCGATCGCGACGTACGCGATCTGGCGCATCCTGCACTCGCCGATCGGCATGGCCTTTCGCGCCTTGCGCGACTCCGAGGACTACGCCGTGAGCCGCGGTGTGGACCGATTCCGCTTCAAGCTGTTCCTGTTCGCCTTCAGCGCCTGCTTTACCGGTCTGGCCGGCGGGTTTATGACCCACTATCAGGGCGCCGCCTCGCCTTCGCTGCTCACATTTGGGGTCATGATCAACCTGCTGGCCATGATCGTCTTGGGCGGCTGGGGGACCTTTTGGGGGCCGATCGTTGGCACTGCCCTCCTCACCGCCCTTCCCGAGGTGCTGCGTGCGGCCGAGGCTTATCGCAACCTGACGCTTGGGATCGCCCTGGCGCTGATCGCCGTGCTGGCCCCGCGCGGCCTGGTGCCGCTTGTGTCGCAGGCGATCCGTACCCTGGTCCGGCGACTCAGAAAACAGGATGGGCCTATATGAGATTCGGCTTTATTCCAAGCGAGGGCGGACGCCTCTTCGAACAGTCCTTGCGCGAGGTCTGCTACGCCGAGGAGCTGGGGTTCGACTCGGTCTGGCTCGAAGAGCACCACGGCGTCAAGGATCACTATTGGCCCGCACCGCTGCTCTGCCTGGCCGGCTATGCCACCCGCACCTCGAAGCTGCTCCTCGGGACTGATGTGGTCGTGCTGCCGTTCTACCACCCAGTCCGTGCGGCGGAGGACGCGGCGATGCTCGATGTGATCTCCGGCGGTTGTTTCATCCTGGGCGTGGCGATCGGCTATCGGCCGGATGAGTTCGCGCTCTATAACGTGCCGCTGGAGAGGCGTGGCGCCCGCTACGCCGAGGCAATCAACCTGATCAAGCAGCTATGGACCGAAGACGACGTGACCTTCGAAGGGCGCTACTATCACGTAGAGCACGCCCGGATCGAGCCAAAGCCCATCGCGCAGCCGCACGTTCCGCTCTGGTTAGGTGGCTGGGGTGAGCTGGCCCTCAAACGCGCAGCCGAACTGGGCGATGCCTGGGTGCCCGGGCCCACTGCCAACTTGCAGAAGCTCCTCGACGCCACGGCAACCTACCACCAACACCTGGCGGACATGGGCAAGGATCCGCGGCGCTTTCCCAGGCCGCTCACGCGTGAGGTGGTGATCGCCGAGACCGCCGAACAGGCGCGCGAGCTGGCTGAGAAGCACCTGCTGGTGAACTATCGCGATGAATACGGCGGTGGCTGGTCGCATCCGCTGATCGGGGCAGAGGACAACGCGCCGGTCGATCGGTTGGAGGAGTTGGGTCACGACCGCTTCATCATCGGAGGTCCAGAGCAATGCGTTGCCACGATTAAGCGATTCCAGGAGACATTCGGCGTCGATCATCTGATCTGCCGCATGTACTTCCCAGGCATGTCTCATGAGCATATCATGCGGGGGCTGGAATTGCTCGCCACTGAGGTGATGCCGGCATTCCGCGACTGACTGTATCTGAGACACACCGAAACGAGGTTTGCATGAGCACGCTCAACCTGCATGGGATCATTCCTGCGACCGTCTTGCCGATGACAGCGGACTATCAGCCCGACCTGGAAGCGTTGGATTCGTATCTAAATTGGGTGATCGACCAGGGCCCAGTGGCACTGGCGATCAATGTGGATACTGGCGAGGGGCCGCACCTTTCCGATCGAGAGCGGCAGGCGGTGCTGGAAGCAGCTGTGAGCATCAGCCGCCGCCGCTGCGGAATTGTCGCCGGAATCGGTGGTCCATATACAGCCGCCGCTGTCGAGCAGGCGCGCGCTGCGAAAGCCGCTGGCGCCGATGCGATCATGATCTTTCCCATCCCTGTCTACCAGGGCAGACCGCTCGACCCGCGGCTGCCCTATGAATACCACAAGGCGATCGCGCAAGCAGTCGATCTGCCCATGATCCTGTTTCAGCTCCAGCCGGCGCTCGGCGGCGTCGAGTACACGCGCGAGGCCCTGCTGAAGCTCTTGGAGATCGACACCGTCGTCGCGATCAAGGAGGCATCGTTCGACGCGATGAAGTTCGTCCAGACTCGTGCGATCTTGGATCAGGCGCCGCGGAAGATCACGCTGCTGACCGGCAACGACAATTTCATTCTCCATTCGTTTATCCTGGGCGCTGAAGGAGCGCTGATCGGCTTCGGCACGCTAGCGACGGTGCAACAGGTACAGATGTATCAAGCAGCGATCGCGCATGACTACGATACTGCGTTTCGCCTATCAGAGATTGTCCAGCCGTTAGCCGACGTCATCTTTGCTCCGCCGGTGCCGAATTACCGGGCACGGACGAAGGAGGCTCTGGTGATGCTTGGAGTGCTGCCGAACGCCGTCGTCCGGCCTCCGCTCTTGCCCTTAAGCGCCGAGGAGCGTGAGATGACTCGCCAGGCGCTCGTGCGCGCCGGCCAACTCGAAGCGGCGCATACGTGATCTGGAGGTGGCGTATGCCTGTCGATCGTTGGGCAAACCCGGCGCTACTGATCGTCGATATGCAGAACGACTTCGTGCGCAAGGGCGCCCCAATGGAGGTTCCCGACGCGCGGATGACGATTCCACAGCATCAGGAACTGCTAGCGTTCTGCCGCGAAACCGGCATTCCGATCATCTACACCAAGTTTGTCGCCGGGCCGAAGCGGACATTGATGTGGCAGTGGTCACCACAGCTTGAGCCGCCGATTTGGGCGTGCCAGCGGGCATATCGGCGGCTCTATGCTGACGTTGGCAAGGAACTCGACTGCACCGATATCGTCGACGAGATCTATCCTGCGCGCAACGATTATATCGTCGAAAAGTACGGCTACGGCGCCTTCAGTCACACCAACCTGGAGGATATCTTGCGTTCGCTGCACGTCGAGTCGCTGGTTGTCACCGGCACCGTTACGCAGATCTGCGTCGAGGAGACGGCACGGGAGGCGTTTCACCACGGGTACAGGACGACGGTTGTCTCGGATGCGGTATCGTCGTATTCGCCTGATCTCCATGCGGCGACGCTCAAGAACTTCGCGTTGAAGTTCGGGTGGGTTTCGACTACCGCTGAGGTACTTCAAGCTTTGGCAGCGCGCCATATAGGATAGTAGATTCATCGCTCACCGCGCACAGGAGACTCGACAGATGCCAATCGTCAGCCCACTCCCACCCGACGCCATGCTGGAGTGTGTCTTCGATGGCTGCGCGTTCGCCGAAGGGCCGGCCGCCGACGCCGAGGGCAATGTCTACTTCTCCGACTGCCCGAACAACCGCATCATGCTGTATCGTACCGACGGCTCGACGGTTGTCTGGAAGCAGCCGAGCCAGCGCGCCAACGGCATGAACTTCGACGCCCAGGGCCGGCTGGTGACCTGCTGCGCCGGTGGCCCCGACCTGCCCGGCGGCGCGCGCTCGGTGCTGCGCTACGAGCACGACGGCAGCATAACCACGCTGGCCTCGCACTACAATGGCAAGCCGCTCAACGCGCCCAACGACCTATGCTTCGACCAACAGGGCCGAATCTATTTCACCGACCCGCGCTATGGCGACCGCAGCGACCTGGAGCAAGACTGTATGGCTGGCTATCGAATCGAACTGGACGGTTCTCTAACGCGGGTGATCGACGATATGGAGACACCCAACGGCATTCTGATCAGCGCGGACAACCACACACTCTACCTTGTCGATTACAACCCCGACCCCGGTGGGGCGCGCACGGTCGTGGCCTACGATATCGACAGCTCGGGCAGTTGTAAGCGGCGCGGCGTGCTGCACGACTACGGAAGCGGCCATGGCGGCGACGGCATGGTGCTTGACATCGCCGGCAATATCTACCTGACCGCCGGCGACGGCGATACGGCCGGCGTGTATATCTTCACGCCCGATGGCGAGCAGCTTGGCTTCATTCAGACACCCGAGATCGCCGGCAACTGCACGTTTGGCGGTCCCGAGCTACGTACGCTCTACATCGCGGCCTCGTCGTCGTTGTACCGCATTCGGCTGAGGATTCCTGGATGGCTGACATACCCGGAGATATAAGTCTTGAGCTGCGGGTTGATACGATGTTAGACGACGCCGAGATTTTCCATCTCTGGAGGGTATCGAAAAAGGTTTCACGACGAAATCTAGCGAAATCTAGTGTTTTATAGCGTTTTATGACACCTTTTTCGGACGAGCGTAGCGTTCTCTTGCGCTACGCAAGCCTATTGTCGGACGCACACTTGTGCTATAATTACTCAAGGAAGCATCCACACCAGGCAAAAGGGCAGAACCATGCAACTGGTGGAACAGCACATCCTCACCAGGAACGATTCACGTTTTGAGGCAGTAGACCGTGCGGCATTCGCGGCCAAGAACCTCTACAACGCCACCAACTACCTCGTGCGCCAGTCATTCATCAATGAGAACCATTACCTGAATTACTATGACGTTCACGCCCAGATGAAGGGTCACGAGGCATATCAGGCGCTCCCGCGCAAGGTCAGCCAGCAGGTGCTCAGGATGCTCGATAAGAATTGGCAGGGCTTCTTCGCGGCGATGAAAGCCTACCGCGCAGACCCGTCCAAGTTCCGCAAGCGGCCCGGCCTGCCGCGCTACCTAGACAAGACAGACGGGCGCTACGTGCTGGTCTACACCGTTCAGGCGCTCTCCAAGCCCGCCCTCAAGCGCAGTGTTATTGTCCCGTCCGGGCTGGCGATCGAGGTACGAACCAAGCAGACCCGCATCGCGCAGGTGCGGATCGTCCCGAAGGGTCAGTTCTATGTGGTGGAGGTTGTCTATGAGAAAGATGTGGAGAGGGCCGCCGTAGACGCGGCGCTGGTGGCCGGCATTGATGTAGGGTTGAACAACTTGGCGGCGATAGCTTCAAATAAGCCGGGCTTCGTGCCCGTTCTGATTAACGGTCGCCCAGCAAAGTACATCAACCAGGGCTACAACAAGCGCCGCGCCGAACTGCAAGCCAAACTTGGGCAGCCGGGACGCACACAGCGGATGGAACGGCTGACCACAAAACGAACGCGCCAGATTAACCACTACCTGCACACCCACAGCCGGCGGATTATCGACCTGCTGGTACGGGAGGGCATCGGAACGTTGGTTATCGGCAAGAACGACGGCTGGAAGCAGGAGATCAGCATTGGGAAGCGGAACAATCAGAACTTCGTTCAAGTGCCACACGCCCGCTTTATCCAGATGCTGAGCTACAAGGCCGAACTGGTGGGGATTCAGGTGCTCTTGGTGAACGAAAGCCCCACCAGCAAGTGCAGCTTCCTCGATGACGAGCCAATCCAGCATCACGCATGGTATCCCGGCAAGCGCATCACGCGCGGCCTGTTCTGCGCTTCGGATGGCCGGCTGATCAATGCCGATGTGAATGGTGCGTACAACATCATTCGGAAAGCAATCCCGAACGCCTTTGGCAACGGGAAAGCGGGCGTAGTAGTTCACCCGGTCGGGACTGCCCCGGCAAACTGAGTACCAGGCGTGGAGGTTGTTCGAGTGTGGCGATCTATAAAACGCTATAGTTCGCTACATTTCGCAAGAGTCAACTATGAAACGCTATGAGAAAAGG
>Ga0137367_10005614_pt1 | contig 10162 bp, 10 predicted proteins | sample SagtaG_14_FD_104939 | JGI IMG/M metagenome (GOLD analysis project Ga0137367, IMG submission 104939) | Vadose zone soil microbial communities from Sagehorn Ranch, Mendocino, California, USA - Sage1_L_80_16 metaG | ecosystem: Environmental > Terrestrial > Soil > Vadose zone | place: USA... | reverse complement strand
CGGCGAGGATATCTGACGGGACGACGAATACCACGGGCCGGTCAGGCTGAAGGTCGACGAACGTGTAGAACAGGCGCGGGTGGGCGAGCGCCTCATGCTTCTTGCCCATGTGCCACCCCGCCGTCCGCCCCAGAGGTCCGGGTCTTCACCTGGACCATCGACCCGACGCCCATCACGGGGCTGAGCACGAGGATGTCGGCCGCGTACGCCCGCGTGGGCGATTGCGCCGCGAGCAGGCCCCGGAGGTGGAGTTGGTACAGGACATAGTGCTCGCCGCCGCGCCGGTCAGGACCGAGTTCTTCGCGCCCATCTCCTTCCCCCTACCCGTCGGAACCTCGTGCCTTGTGGCACTCGAACTCTCTCAGCGCCGCGAGATCGCTTACCTTCCACCGGAAGGCGAGGCCCATCTTGCCCGACTTGCAGGCCCGGCAGGACCGGCGCTTCTCCTGTGGCGCTTCCGCATAGGGCGCCGTCCTTCCCGTGCTCCCCAGCAACAATTCGGGGTGCCTGGAGGCTCCAGCGTCAGTCTTGTTGTTCACGGATTCCTCAACGATCAGCCAGATCGGCACCTTGACCGCCTTGACCGAGACGGGAGCGCCAGCGGAGGGCGTGCAGTGGAACCTTCGTTCGCTGGGGATTCGGTTGGAGATCGGATCGCCTGAAGTTGGCATCGACCTCGACCGGCTCGTGCGGCAACGCGAGCTGCTGGGCAATCGACGCTTCAAGCAGATCGTGCAAGAGCAGCTCGACGAGCAGTCAGACCAATGCGGTGCTGGACATGCTCGACCGCTGGAACGCCGACGAATCCGGCTGATGAGCATCTGTGGGTGACGCCCGCGGCGCATTGACGGACCGCGTCATCTGGAACGTGCTGGACACCGCCGCAGCAATGCCTGGACCAGGTTCCAGGTCCACCAGACTTCGGATCGCTGGCATCGCGGCGATGACCACCTATCCCGCCAGAGCCCGAGAAGTTGATTTGCCACCGAGCCAGGCAATTGTCGATCCGCGCCCGGTACGCGAGGTTACGACGTCGTCCGGTAGCCATCGCGGCGGACCTTGCCATGCTGGCCTGGCAGGCGGATGACCGGGCCGCTGACCAGGGGTGTTGCTGCTGGTGGGGTGTTCGGATTGTGGCAAGTTGGGTGCGCGACCCGTACATTGCTCGAACACTCCTGCCAGGAGATGGATCGCATCCGGTCCCGGACCGCCCATGCCACCGGCGAGGAGGTACTTGCAGTAATCCGGCCTATTTCGGGCTGCATGCTTGCAACGGATCGTCGTGCGGGAGGTCGTCGGTCCAGTATCCAAAACGCGCCCCGAGTAGGCGCGTGATCCCAGGAAGATCCGGGGTGTCTTGCCGCAGTTCAAGTCCCCAATGCCTTAACAAAGGTGGCAGGGCCATGTTACGGGCTCTCTCCATGGCTTCGGGGGTGAACAGCTCCAGCGGGACTGGTGCGCTGTCTGGGGACTCAGGCTCGGTCGCCAGGGCATTCGCGGCCGTTCGTGCTTCGGGGGAGGTGAGCATGCGCCAGGCAAGCCCGGTGGCCTGGAGGCGGTGGTTGATGCTGATGTTGACGATCGCGGTGAGCAGGTGCCAGTCCAGCCAGCCCTCGCGGCGCAGCCTGGCGGCTGTCGCCTGAAACGCCGGAGTGGCTTGGAGGCGGGGCAAGGTGCAGGTAATCAGTTCCGGGAGCCATTGATACCTGTTGTCTAGCATCTCTTCGGCCTTGGCGCGCGTGTACCCAGGACCGGGTCCGTCGCGCCACGCAAGCTCGGGATGCTCGTGCACAGCCGCCTGAGCGGGATCAGCGGGAGGCATGGCGAGATGGCGCTGGGAGTCGGAGTATCGGTCTTGGCTGATGACCTCGGCGAGTTCGTCGTAGGGACGGCCGATCGAGAGCTTGTGCACCAAGCCGCGGCGGAACGCATCCGTGATAGCGGTGTCGAACTGCGCGCTCGGAAGTAGTGATGCTTCGGACAGGACGATCGACAGGATGGTCAGAAGTTCAATATGCGTGCGCTCTGGCTCTAGACTGCCGGGTCCCCCGTAGGGTGTGAGGTGTACAAGCCATGATCGGCCGTCGTTGGAAGGCACAGCCTCCACGCGTGACCGCATCCGCTCCTCCGCCGGAGTAGATGAAGGCCGGGTATCAATGGTTACTCGGATCTCGGTGGGCAGGAGGCACACCTCATCATCGGCGAGCTCAGTGAGCAGGATTTGCACGGCGGCACAGAATCGCTCGGCGGCACGGGCGGTGGTGTAGTCATTGCTGGAGCATACGGTCCAGGTGATGCCAAGGGCGGTCCAGCGGAATACTCGTTGGGGGCCAACGTCGGAGAAGGGCCGCCCGTTCAACTGCCCATCTGTCATGCGGGCCCATTCCTCGTGCGAGCGCGACGGCGCGTCGGCGAGCGCGAGCATCGGGTCGATCATGGTGTGCAGACCGGTCCGCTCGATTGCTCCCCGGAGCTGCGAGACCAGTTCAGGCACGACTTGCCGAGCCGCATCAAGAACAATTGCCTGCTCGAATGCGACCCGCTCAAGGTTAGAGTGCGCACTTGGGTCGAGTCCGTTCTCGACATAGAGGCCCTGCGCCATGAGCCCGACCTCGGTGAGTTCAGTTGCCGAGCACCATGCGCCAGCAACGTAGTCGAGGTGCGCGGCCAACAGCAGCCCGTCAGGTACAAGGTCGAGCAGGTCGTCATCGCCGGACCCCTGCGCAAGACCCGCAATGGCGAGGGCATAGTACTTAGCGGCGGCAGGCAAATGCAGGCGCTCGTAGCATTCAGCGATGAGCAGCATCGCCAATAGGGAGCCCCGGAGCGTATCCCCAGACCACCAGTCAACCTTGGCCTGATGCAGTTCATGGAGCGCTGCCCGTACACGCTCGCTGTCCAGCAAGGCGGAGGCGCGGTCGCGGCATTTCGCTGCGGCGGCTGCGCGACCAGCGACTTGCGCGACCCTCTCATCGAGCACGTTCGTCAGGTCCCGGTACGCCGGGTGATCCACCAGCAGCGGGGCGAGCAAAGCCACCTGCTCAGCAAACGACTCGACCGGGAACATACTCGCCTCTTCAAGCAGGCCGGCGAGTGCTACCCAAGCCGTCATCGCTTCCTCAAGGTCGACCAATACGAGGTCTGGGTCGGGTTTGACCGAAAGATCGGATCGGAGCTGGCCCGGTTCCTCCATGAGGTCGGCGACGTCGGGCATTTCGTCCGCCGCATCGCCTGCACCTAGACTCGGCATGCTGGGCAGGTCCGGGTGCGCAGCCAGATGGCCGAGCGTCTGAAGCAGAGCGGCGCGGCGGTTCGGCGCGGGTTCTTGGCCAAGCAGGTCACGTACTCGCTGGCGGAGCTGATCGTTCCACTCTCGCACGCGGCCGGCGTCCAAGGTGGTCACGTTGTACCGGATGGCCCCACAGCAGTACATCAGCAGCACGCTGCCGTCGTGCAGCAGTGAGGTGTCGGCGCTGCTCATGGCGGTCGCAAAGAAGCTCGTCACGGCGTCCTCGCCGGGGATGAGCGTGCCCTGACCCCGCAAAATGGCAACCGCGATCTCGTAGCGGGCCCGCTGGCGCCATTCCAGCGGCATGTCCTGATCATCGAGGAACTGGCGAGCCAGGGTCAGCCAGAAGGACAGATCACCGCGCGCCTGCCTGGTGAATGTAGCGTGCCGCAACCCGCCCTTGATATCGAGGAGGTCACCGATGGTCCGCGGCGGGGTCGTACGCTGTTGCCATTTGGCTCGGTCCTGGAGGTACCAATCGGGCAGCTCGGGTTCCCCCGGGAGGCGAGCTGGGCGTAGCTCGGCGGGCAGCGACAGATAGCGCTCGGCGACCCAGAAGAGGTCATAGTCGGCCAGGTGCTCCGCGATCGCCCGACCGTCAAGGACTTCGAGGCGCACCCCGAAGCGCTCGCGCACGGTCTCTTGCAGGCGGTGCCGACGGCCGATCGGCAGCTCTGCAACGCAGAAGGCGTAGACCTCGTCGACCGGCTCGCCCTGGGTGCACACCTTCTCCGCGTCTTCGACGATCTTGCTGTGCAGGTTCGCCTCCTGAAGAGTGCATGTGAAGACGATCGTCTTGTCAGAAGCACGGCCGAGGAACGCGCCAGTGGTCCCCAGTTCCGCGGCCAGGTGCGTACGGAACGTCTCGAAGTCGCGCCCCTGGTCGCCGCCAGCAGCGACTGGCCCAGTCGCTGGCAGGACATTGGTGCAGATGCGTTGGCGCGTCAGGTGGCGGCACAATTCCTCGAACTCATGATGGCCGTTCCGGCCAGCCAGGTTCGCGAGAGCAAAGCGCACCTGCGCAGCAAGTTGGTCCGGGGTGGCCAAGTTCGCCTCCGCTCCCTTCAACGATCGCGTGTCTCCGCTTCCCACATCTGCAGGATGTCGGCGCGAAGGCGCCCGTGGCCGGAGCCGCGGAACCGGTGCCCGGCGAGTGCCTTGGTCGCGTAGTCACGCAGACGGTCCACCTCGCTTGCGGTGAAGCCGTTCGCGAGGGCCCACGCGCACAGGTCATCGACGTCGAAGCGGTGACCACGACGTACGAGCGCTTGCAACGTGTCCACCGCGATCCCTTTGTCGAAGCTACTGACCAGTCCGTTGGCATGGTTCACCATCGAGCTGAGGTGCTCCATCGCGACGAGCACGACCGGCGGGAGGTGCACCCCGCCATTGCTGGCACGCTGTCCGGTCGTCAGGTCAATGCCGCCGTGCGCAGTGATCCACGCCCGCTGGAACGGCGCGTCCCCCCATTCGAGCACGCAGACGCTGGTTACCCGCCCACCCAGACGGTCGGAGATCGTGCCGAGCATCTGCTCGGTCGGCCAGCATGCCAGCAACGGGCCGCCCGACCACTGCGCCCGGTGCAGGGTTCGCGGTGTCAGCACCACCGCGCCAGCGGTAAGCCGAGGCAGCGCGGCGTTGTACTGGTAATTCCTCTTGCCGGGCACGAAGACCGCCTTACGGCCGGACTGCCGTCGCAGCCATTGGGCACCGAGAACGACGTGGCGGGTGACATCGCCGTCGTCCCACGGCACGAATACCAGATCAAGGCTTCCTACCATTGCTCCCTCGTTCGTCGGCACGGATACCGCCCGCTGATGATGCCGGACAGGTCCGACAAGAACCGCTACGCGCTCTCGCCACGCGCCACCGTCGCATACCTCCTGGGTCGCGATTGCGTCGAGGGAGCGCCGTTTACGCTTCATGGCGATGGCCTTCAGGGACGTCGACTCCCGTGAGGGCGGTGGCGTCTTGGACGACGCCGTACCGGTCGAGGTGGTCCCAGCGCCGCGATTCGGTGGACTGGAACGCCTGCCGGACACGGCGGGGCTGTATGTGTCGGCAGCCGTCCCGCGGTGGGTGCCGCAGCGGGCGCAGCAACCGGCCGGTCAGGGTCAGGTCGAGCTGCCAGTGGTTGACCGGGTGTTCGAGGGCCGCAGCGGCGGGCAGGTCAGCGAGCGCGGCGGCCAGCAGCAGCCCGGCCCCGGCGGACAGGAAGGGCAGGGCGGCGTCGGGGCTGTCTGGCTCTTCCGGCACGGCTGGTCCAGTCGAGCAGGTCATCTGGGGGCGGGCCGTGTCACGGATGCGGCAGGCCGGGCAGTCGTCGTGGTCGGGGCGGTGGCGATGCAGTTCCGCGGTCCAGTTCGACGACGTGGTGGCGTGCAGGAGCAGCGGTTCGCCGCGCTGGGCGATCAGGGTACGCACGCTGCGGCCGTTGGCCAAGGGAAGAACGAGGTCGTGGCGCGCCTCGTGCTGGGGCTGCCAGTGGTCATACCACTGCGGGTGGGCGCGGGCGCCGATGGCCCGCGCGGCGGTGGCGGCCTTGGCCACGGGCGTGGTGGTCGGTTCACCATTCGGCCAGCCGGCGTCGGCGGCGGTCATGGTGAGGCAGCGGTTGGTGTTGTGCAGCTTGGCGATGTCGCCGTCGACGATGTCCCATCCGCCGGAGGTACCGAGTTCCCTGGCCCAGTACAGCAGCGCGGTGGCCACCGCGCCAGCGCCGACGACGAGCACGTCGCCCACGTCGATGGGACCCGTGTGGTCGCGGGTGCCTGCCGCGGCGCCGGTGGTGAAGTCGAGTGGGTTGAGCCGAGCGGGATGGACGGCTTGGCCGTGGCCTAGCCGGAACAGGGCGACCGCTCCGAGCACAGCGGCGGTGGCCGCGCCGAACCTCGAGGCCGGGTCGTGGGTGGGTCCCGGTATCGGTGAGGTGGCGAGTACGCCGAGTCCGCCGTGCCAGTCCAGGTACGCGTCGAGGCTGCTGGGTAGCTCCGTGCCGAGCCCGATGCGGGCCACGAAATCGCACCCCTCGATGTTGGGCTCCAGGTAGAGATCGAGGACCGGGTTGATGGCGCGGGCGATCCCGATGGCGGCGGACTGGAGGTCGGCGGCCGGGACGAGGCTGCGGGCAATCAGCGGCACCCCCGGGATGATGAGTGCGATGCGGCGATGCACCCGCGCCGCCATGTTGACCAGCGCGAGGGTGGCGATCTGCCCGGCCCGGGTAGCGGCGACCTCGGGATCGACCATGATCAGGATCGGGCGTTCGAGCGCGTCAGCGGTAGCGCCGTACTGGCGGGTGCGCCGGTCGCGTTCGGCGTAGAAGGCGTCGCGGCGGCTGGTCACCGGGTCGCCCCGATCGTGACCAGGGCCGGTACGACGATGAGCGCGTCGTTGGTGACATGTACCCACCGGCCCTCCTGGAACTGGTGCAGCCCCGAGCTCTCGGCCTGGAGGCGCCCGCCGTGCCCGTAGTCGCCGACGACGAGGGAGAACATGCCCTCGTAGGGCATCAAAATCAGCTTGTCGTCGCCGTCGGAATGGTGGGTGTCGTCACCCGGGTGGCTGTGCACCTGGGCCACCAGGCCGAGCCCGACGGTACGGGCCGCCCGGGTGGTCGCCAATACGGCCCGCTCGTCGACGAAGACGCCGTCGACGCGGTGCTCGGTGGGCGGCACGGCGACCGCGAGGACGAGCGTGTCGGTACCCAGGTTGCGGCCGAGCCAGAAGGCCAGCCCCTCGTGTGAGCGGTGGCGGCCACTGCTGGCCTGCAGAGCGGACCGGGTCGGAGACAGGACATGCTCTGCGACCACGAGGCGGCCGGTGGCCGGACCGGTCGGCAGCGGGGTACGGCGCGTCACGGTCACGGCATGATCCCGGGGCTGGCGGCCAGGTGCAGGTCGATCTGGCTGACCATGTCGGCCAGCGTGTCGGCCTTGGTATAGCCGGCAGCCGCATCCGTCCAGTTCGTCAACGCGCCCCAGTCGCCGTGCGGCCCGTGGTTCTCCTGGTAGGCCAGCCGGTTCCAGGGTGCGCAGATGACCCGGTTGCCGTGGAAGATTGACCCCCGGATCGCCGGGCGGAAGCCGGGCTGCGGGAACGGGGCCCCGGCCGCCTCGCCGGTGCCTGGGTTGAGGAAGCGCCAGCCGGGCGCGACCGCCCGGTAGCCCTCCAGGTCCGCTTGGATGAGCAGGGGCGTCCCGGTGGCGGGGTGGTTGGTCTTGACGTCGAGCCGCAGCGCGGGGTCGTCGAACTCGACGGTCCAGCCTGGGCGGCGCGCCGCCCAGGCCAGGACCGCCGGGAGTTCCTCGGCGACCACGGCGCGCGTGATGACCGTGGGGATCACGTCACACCCCACCGCCGACGTCCACGAGGTGCAGGGTGTCGCCGTCGTGCACGTGCTCGGCCGCAAGGCTCTTGTCACGGTCCAGCACCACGTTCTCGTCGTTGGCGAACGACGGGTTGCCGGCCGTGTAGCCGAACGCGTCGGCCGCGACGCGGGCGGCCGTGCCGACCAGCTCGTTGTGCCGGAACTCGAAGGTGCGCGGGTGGTCCGGGTCGCGGGGCGCGACCACCTGCACGGTGATCTGCCCGTGGTCCGGGTGAGGCGCGCTCGCCTCGGACCTCGGGCCGTGCTCGCCAGGCGTGGGCGCGATGTCGGCGCCCACCTCGCCAAGGGACATACAGTTACCTCCGAAGCTCGGCCGCGATGCCAGCCCGCTTTCTAGCAGGGGAGGAGCTGGACTGCGGTGTGCGGGTCTCTCCCTCGGGAGAGGCCGACCGCTGCTTGGTCGGCTGCATGCTACTGTACCAGAAGGTTCCTGTACCAGTCCGGTAAACGATCAGGACCAGGATGGAGATCCAGTTCCACACCGCCCAGCTCGCCCGACTCTGCAACAGCGAAGCTGCCCTGAACAGTCGGTATGGGCCAGACTGCGCGAAGCGGATCCGTCGTCGGCTCCAACAGCTCGAGGCCGTAGAGTCGCTTATGGACATGACCTTTGGACGCCCCTGCGAACTGGAGGCAGAACAAGCTGGGCAGATCAGTCTCGACCTCGTCGGCCCGCTCCGGCTCATCGCCCGGCCGACAGCCGATCCCCCGCCGAGAAAACCCGACGGCGCGCTGCGGCATTCCAAGGTGCGGAGCATGACCATCCTCGAGATAGCCGACACCGACCACCGACGATGAAGGGAGGCGAGAACATGGAGACATCCGCTTCGGGCAGTGACAGGGCTTACAAGCCTGACTACGCCGTTTCGCCCGGCGAGACCCTAGCCGAGATGCTCAATGCACGCGGTATGAGCCAGGCGGAGCTTGCCCGAAGGACCGGAATCTCCACAAAGCATATCAACCTCATCCTGAAGGGATCGGCTCCGATCAGCCCGGAGACGGCGCTAAAGCTCGAACGAGTCTTGAACGTGTCGGCGCGGGTATGGAACGCCCTTGAGGCAAACTACCGAGGACACCTGTCGCGCTTGGAGGAGAGCCGGCAGCTCCAGCAGCATGTCGGCTGGGCGAGCAAGGCACTGGTAAAGGAGCTAATACGACGCGGCTGCATCAGCCAATTCGCGGACCGCGTGGAGCAATTACGGGAAGTCCTGCGCTTCTTCGGCGTCGCAAGCGTGGCGGCTTGGAATGCGATTTGGGATCAGTCTGCCGCGACGGCGGCCTACCGGAAGGCCAAGCTCGAAGGGGACCCAGTTGCCCTCGCGGCTTGGATGAGGATCGGTGAGCTACGCGCTGGAGAAGTCGCCGCGAAGCCGTTCGATCGGGAGAGGTTCCGACGTGTCCTTGAGGAAGTCCGTCGTCTGACGCGCGAGACAGACCCGGAGGTGTGGTGCCCGCAGCTTGCGCAGCTATGCTTATCAGCCGGCGTGGTCGTCGTCATCGAACCGGAGCTGCCAAAGGCTAGGGTCAATGGGATCGCACGGTGGATCACCCCCACCACGGCGCTAATCCAGCTGAGCCTCAGGTATCTCCGCGATGACATATTCTGGTTTACCTTCTTTCATGAGGCAGCTCACCTGTTGTTGCATGGCAAGCGGGCCGGTCCGAAAGACGTCCCTCAAACCTTCATCGACATGAAGCCAGATCTGCCGATGTTCGTCGATACTGGAAAGTCGGCGGGACAACGCGAAGACGAGGCCAACGCCTTCGCGGCTAACATTCTTGTGCCCCAGGAAAGGGCGGCGCGACTGCCGTTCATTACCACTCTCGACGACGTCCGGACGCTCGCTAGTGAAGTTGGAGTGTCGCCGGGGATCATCGTCGGGCGTCTCCACCACGAGCAGATCAAACCCCACAACTGGGGTACCGCGCTCTTTGTGCGCTACCGGTTTGTCGGCTGATGCCCGCCCCTCAGCGACCCGGCAGAGCGAACCCTCGTGGGAGCCGGCAATGACCCCGTGGGGTGCCAGAAGTCGGGGTTCATGCTGCGTACTCGTACCCGTGGATCAGTCCACCGAGGACGTCACGGCGGCGCAGTCTGGTCTCCTAAACTGGCAGCTACGTGGCATCAGGCACCCTCAGCAGCGGGCAGTTTGGCAGGCAGCCATAGTGGCCTACAAGGGGACCCTGACCGACGTATGGCGACTTCGCTGATCCGGTAGGCGTCAAGCAGCGAACCGTCGCGCAGGGCACCTGCGTGCTGGACACTGACACATCTTTGCTGTCATAGGGCGGGTGTCCTTCGGTAACCGTGGCGCCGAACCTTGCCGTGCTGGCCCGGCAGGCGGATGACTGGGCCGTTGACCAGCGGTGTTGCCGGTGTTGGGGTGTTCGGATTGTGGCAAGTTGGGTGCACCAATCCGTACAGCATCCGAACCTGTATCTCCTGGTCGCAGACCCCCGGATCCGGCTGCGGCCTCGCCATG
>Ga0137367_10005598_pt1 | contig 10180 bp, 8 predicted proteins | sample SagtaG_14_FD_104939 | JGI IMG/M metagenome (GOLD analysis project Ga0137367, IMG submission 104939) | Vadose zone soil microbial communities from Sagehorn Ranch, Mendocino, California, USA - Sage1_L_80_16 metaG | ecosystem: Environmental > Terrestrial > Soil > Vadose zone | place: USA... | reverse complement strand
TTTTCTGCAGAGCCTGAGCCTGTGGAGAATCGACGCCGCTTTCCAGATCGAGCCGGCCTTTGATCTCATCCTGGAATATTGGATATTCATCTTGCTGTGCTTTAGTCAGCGGATAAAGCCAGGTGTGAGAGGGCGCGCCATCATCTTCGAACGCCCAGCCGTGATCTCCGCTGGCTGTGGGCTTCGGGTCCGTGAAGACGTTCTTTCCGAAGATGGAGACGTCCACGCCCGAGTCCCAGATCGCCGCGAGAACAGGCGTCAGGTGATCAGCTTCGGTGAGGGTGACCTCGCGCGCTTCCCAAATGTCGGGCTTCATTACATTGTGCGCGGTGACGTATTTACCAAGGACGCTCGCCCGCGCATCTTTGAGAAGGAGATCAAGCTGCAACACGCGCCGAACCGCAATCAGTGTCTGAGCTTCCTCGCTGTTGAGCGTCTTCGACTTTTCGACTGCGGGATCAAGCTCGGTCCTCACGAATCCAATCATTGACCCCTTGCTGGCAAGCTTTGCCTGCCCCCAAGAGGCCTTCATTGTGTCCTGAACAACGTCCCAAGGGAGTTTATCAACCGCACTCTGAAAGGAGCTGGCGAAGGCTTGTTCGAAGGCGGGGCCGCTTGTGCTCTTGGTTTCGATCGCGGCATTCAACAGACTCTCGGTGAAGAGTCCGCTGGTCAAGCGCGCCGCAGGCTTGTCTTCGAGAGCGCGGATGGCCTTTACCGTTTCCAACGCGCCGGAGAAGTCGCCCGCCAGCTCCTGCAAGCTCATCTTCGTGGAAAGAAGATCCCGCATCGTGGACTTGTCGGCAATGTCGTGGTCACGGAAGACCGAGTCGAGGTCGGCGCGGACACGTGCGGCAAAGGAATCAAAGGTTGCGGAGTCTGCCTGCACAAGTTCGGAAGCCGGTATGGTCAGGGCATAGCTGAATCGCGGAAGATCGGACTGGCTTGCAACCTTCTTCTTCGCGGCGGTTTGCGCACTGCAGAACTGCACCAGCAGGACGCTCAACGCCAGTGAGAGTACAAAGCACTTGCGCTTGAACATGCATGTCCTTTCAGAATCGCAACCCAGGAGTGTACCGAGTGATCGGGCGCCGGTCTATTCGGTGAACACCACCGACTGCAATCCTGAGATTTCAAACCGTTTGCGGCAACGGACATTCTTGCAGCCCAAAACATCGTCCTTGCGCATCATGTAGGAACGCGCTTTGGCGAAGCGCGCGCGATCGCGCTCATCGGCACGCCCGGATAGTTGCCGCTTCTTGGTGCGCACCAGCCAGGTCACGTCGTACTCAGCGGACTGGTGGCAATGAGGACAATTCAGCGTTGCCGGCTTCTTCTCAGGCTTTTCATCGAAAAACTCTCGCTCGTCCATTTCTCGTGGTGGCTCCTTGGTCACTATTCTACAGACTGTGACGCTCGGAGCATCTGCCGCCTTGGGTTACACTTGCGAAAAGCCATGGCCAGGAAGAGGAAACTGAAGCCGTTTCGAGCCGTGAAGGCGGTAAAAGCGCTGGCCCGCGAGCGCATCGGAGCGCCTAAAACCGAGCAAGTCGTCCCTCACAAGAAGAAGGCGCCCGAGAAACACAAGCCAACGCTAGGGGCTTTGCTGCAGGAAGAGTAGCTGCAGGAAGAGTAAAAGGAAGAGCGAAACCTTGATAGGACGGGCGTGGACGCCCGTCCCTGCACAAACGTGCTAGACGGACCCTACGAGGCCTTCTTTCGATCCCTTGACCTAGCAGGAGGCAGATCGTCTGGACGCCCGTATTCCTCGTGCGTGTGCGCGGGCCGCTCCGGGTGGTTTGCAGCATCCTCCACACCTTCGACCGCGGCCGCTTCGATCCCCTGATCGTCTTCTGCCAATTGCCCCACACTCTCACTGTCGGCGTCCTCAAGGGACGATAGCCGCTGCGTATCGCCAGATTGGCCGGCGCTTTCGCCTCCTACTTGACGAGGATCGTCACCCATCTCATCGGGGGCGGCTTCATTGCCCTTCGGTCTACCATCGGTTGCTCGATTTTTGCGCATAACTCCTCCTAAACACTGTACTGTTTGGATGCAAATTCCAGAGGATCGGCAGATTGCGCGGATGAGGTATTTGGCGTAAGAACGGTAACACAGGAAAGCAGGCGAAAGAAGATCTGTTACGCGTCCTGCAATTCTTGCAGCAAGTCAGCTTTCAACTCCTCCTGCTGCTCCGCACTCAGCTTTGCGCCGTTGGAGGTGAGATAAAAGACGTCGATTGCCATCTGGCCTTCGGTGTCGATCAGAGCGATCTCGATATTGCAGGCATGGTGAGAAAAGCGAGAAGAGATGCGGTGCAGCAACCCCAGCCGGTCCTGCGCGATTATCTGGAGCAGAGTGCTGCTGGAGGAACACTCGTCGTCGACTTCGATGCGTGTATCGACCTTTACCTTCGCGCTGTTTTTCGCCTCCGAACGCATGCGGTCGCGCATCATGCGGTCGAGATCAGCCTCGCCATTCAACATATCGGCGATACTCCGCTTGAAACGGTCCCACTCGGGCAGGTTTAATTCCAGCGTGCGGAAACGGTCGGTGAAGTAGAAGGTGTCCACCACCACGCCGGCCGCGTCGGAAAAAGCGTCGGCCTTGACGATGTTCATTCCCCACGCGGCCAGGGAACCCGCAATCTTCGAGAACAGGAAAGGGCGGTCCTTGGTGAGAACGGTGAGTTCAAACCAGTGGCGTCCGCGCTCAAGATGTAACTGAACAGGATCCTTTGACAACTGGCTTCCCAGATCAAAGTGCCGAAGAATTTCTTCCGGACGGTACGTGCGCAAATATCGTTTTGGCAGGCCTTCGAGAAAATCGCGTATCTTCTGCGCTGATTTCGGAACCATGGCCTGCAAGCGCGAGATGGTTTCGTCTTTGTCCGAAGCGGCGTGTACCCGTTGGTCAGCGGTGCGGCTCATCGAGTTCGACGCGCCAATGTACAACTGCCATACGTTCTCGGCCTTCCATGGCGTTAGAGCGTCGGGATTGACCGCCTTGATGTCGGCGTACGTGAGCAGGCACAGCATCTTGAGCCGCTCCGGCGTGCCGATTTTGTCGCTAAAAGCCTGGATGGTTGCGGGATCGTAAATGTCACGCCGCAAAACTGCCGAAATGTCGAGGTGACTTGCTATGAGGAACGAAACCGTTTCCCGATCGCCAGGATCGAGTTGCAGACGGTGCATACACTTTTCCGCGATCTCCTGGCTCGTCATGACGTGATTGGTGCCCGGAACACCTTTGCCCACATCGTGCAGGAGCAGCGCAAGGTAGAGCAGTTCCGGCCGCTCCAATTCTTCCAACAATCGTCCGTAGCGCTGGTCCCACTCTGATTTGGATTGACGAGCACGATGCAGGCATTCGATTGCCAGGAATGAGTGCTCGTCCACGGTAAAACGGTGGTAAAAATCGCGAACAACCAACGAGTCGATCAACTTCAACTCAGGCAAGAGAATCGTCAGCAGCCCCAAAGAATGCATGGAGCGAAGAGCGTCGGCAGCATGCGGTTCGACAAGCACCGCTTGCAGATAACGCCACGAGTTCGGGCCGGAAGGAGCGTCGCTGAGAAGCGCAGGCAAGACCTGCTGAATACGTCCCTCGGTGGCCATGGCAGGTTTAAGTCCGTGATGTGCGGCGAAACTGAAAATGCGAAACAGAAGATCGGGATCGCGTACCGCCGACGGCTGCTGCAGCATCACCAGGCCATCGACGACCGAAAAATCCGAGTTCGACAGTCGCGAGCGGAAATTTTGAAAATGCCGGTAGAGCGACGACCGGGAAGCGGGCACAGACTCCAGCAGCCGCAAACATTCGTAATGCACCGCGCGAGCATGCCGGAAATACGCCCGCATCCACGCCGCTGCATCCAGCGTCTGCTGAGGGCTGACTCCGATGCGGCGCGCAGCGGCTTCGTCCTGCGACTCCCATGCCAGCATATTGTCGTCACGGCCCTGACGATAGTGCAGGAACGCGCGCACCGAACTCAGAAATTCCACCGCCGGCCCGAACTTCTGGCGCGTAGTCTCCTGCAGCAAGGTTTCTTCCGCAGGCCAGGTGCGCTCTTTGTCCATCGCAGAAAGCAAGGCCATCCAGCAGGCAACGTTGTAATCGCGCAGGCCGCCCGGCGCTTCTTTGATGTTCGGCTCCAGGTGAAACACGGTGCTTCCGTACTTCGCATGCCGTGAACGCGTAACTTCCGCCAGTTGTTGAATGATGTAGTTCCCTTCACGCATGAAGAACTTGGGTAGAAGCTTGTCGTGAAGACGCTCGAAAAGCTCCTGATCGCCAGCCACATAACGACAGTCGAGAAGAGAGATTGTGAATTCGACATTCTGCTGGTCAAATTGGTCACACTCGGCCAAGGTGCGCGTGGTCGGGCCGAGCTTCATTCTCAGGTCCCACAGTTCCTGGCAGAAGCTGCGGATGGGATCGCGCATCGTGTCTTCTGTGCTGCGATCGGCGTGCAGAAAGAGAATGTCAACATCGGAGTGCGGGAACAGCGAGCGCCGGCCAAAGCCTCCCAGGGCGACGAGCGCGAAGTTTTTTGCCTCCCCCTCGGGCGCGATGAGCTCTCCCCAGAGGCGAAGCAGCACTTTTTCGATGAGTGTCGTGCGTTGCGCAATGGCAATGGCGCCGTTGCCATGGACCGTGAATTCATGCTGAATGCGCGTGGATTCTGCGAGATAGAGTTCCCTGAGTTCTGTGCGTAACGTGGCAGCTGTACTCATGTGTGAGGAAGGCCGGGCCGGCAGGGTCCCGCACCAAGGCGGGCCCAATCCTTAATTTACACTTTACGCGCTGCGCCTATCCGCTGGAAATTCAATCTATTTATGGGTGGAATCAGGATTGGTTATTGGGAAGGCAGCTCTTAGCAGTTGGCACTTAGCACTTGGCTCTCGGAGAACTGCCAATCTTCGCCGGCTCTTAGCGGCTAAGTGCTAATTGCTAGATGCCAAATGCTGCTTCACAGCGCATTGTCCCCGCGTTCATCATTGCGGATACGAATCGCCTCGTCCACGCGGGAGCGGAAGATCTTGCCGTCGCCAATCTTGCCAGTCTGGGCAGCCGTGATGATCGTGCGCTCGATCTTGTCCACCGTATCGTCGGCGACCACCATTTCAATCTTGATCTTAGGGATGAGGTCCACCGTATACTCGCGTCCGCGATAAACCTCGGTGTGGCCCTTCTGGCGCCCATGGCCGCGAACCTCAATCACGGTCATGCCCTCGACACCAATGTCGTGCAGCGCATTCTTCACTGGTTCCAACTTCGACGTCTGGATAATGGCTTCAATCTTTGTCATGCGATCCCGATCCCTTCAGCACGTGGCGATAGAGATCCACGCCTGTACCTGTTGCGCGCATTTCGCGGCGAAAATTTGACTACGTGGAAACTTCCCAATAATACCCTTCTTCTCCGTGTTGCGAGAGATCAAGGCCCTGAATCTCATGTTCGGTTGTGACGCGCAGTCCGACCGTCAGATCAACAATCTTGAGGATAACCAGCGTCCCCACAATGGCGATTCCCCAGGCGAACGCGACCCCCACCAGCTGATTCAATATCTGATGGTAGTTGCCATCGATCATGCCGGAAGGAAGGACATTCCCTTGCGCATCCTTGAAAATGGGATTAATTGCGCTGGACGCAAAAACTCCAGTGAGAATCGCGCCTAAGGTGCCGCCGGCGCCATGCACGCCGAAAGCGTCGAGCGAATCGTCGTATCCGAACCTTGCTTTGACCTTCGCCACCATGAAATAGCAGAACGCGCCTGCGGCCAAGCCGATCAGCAGCGCCGACATAGGTCCGACAAATCCTGCAGCCGGCGTGATCGCGACCAAGCCAGCCACGGCACCTGAGATTGCACCCAGAGCGCTGGCACGACCATTCCGGATCCACTCGACTCCGGACCATCCGACCGCGGCAGCGGCTGCGCCGAAATGCGTTGCTACGAACGCGCTGGTCGCAAGCGTTCCTGAACCGAGCGCGCTGCCCGCATTAAAACCGAACCATCCGACCCACAACAGACACGCGCCAACGAAACTCAAAACCACACTATGTGGCGGCATCGCGTCATGCGGGTATCCGAGGCGTCGTCCAAGATATATCGCGCACACGAGCGCCGAGACCCCTGAGGTGACGTGAACCACCGTTCCCCCAGCAAAGTCGAGGGTCGGGAAATGCCCGCCCAGAGCGGCATTCAGCAGACCACCTTTACCCCACACCATGTGCGCCATCGGATCGTACACCAGAAGCGACCACAGGGTCATGAACAGCACCATGGCGCTGAACTTCATGCGCTCGGCGAAGGCGCCCGTGATCAGCGCGGGCGTGATGATGGCGAACATCAATTGGTAAATCATGAACGTCTGGTGCGGAATCGTGGTGGAGTAGTCTGCCTCCGGCTGCAGGCCAACGCCTCGCAGAAACAGATGATGGAAGTCGCCGATGAACCTGGTTCCCGGACCGAAGGCCAGGCTGTAGCCGCAGATTGCCCACAACACCGAAATCAGAGCCATCATTGCGAAGCTCTGCATCAGCGTCGAGAGGACATTCTTCTTTCGCACCAGCCCGCCGTAAAAAAGGGCGAGTCCGGGGCCGGTCATCATCAGGACGAGCGCCGCGCTGGTCAGCATCCAGGCGTTGTCGGCCGAACTTTTCGCCTCAGCGGTTTGCTGTTCGAGTTTGGCAATGCGCTGGGATTGCGCGTCCGCAGGGTTGCCGATTTCAGGAGCGACGAGCGCCCTCAGGTTCGGAGCGATGGTGAACAGAAGAATACCTAGAAACAGCCAAGACAAACGTTTAGGCATGCGACTCCTGCCAGGGAATCAGACCGACAACTGTAATTGGTATTCAAGAGATGGGAGTACAAAAACAATTGATGGAGGGAATCGGAAATCGTGATGAGATCTCAGCGCCCCGCCGTGCCGCGTGCGGAGATTGCGACTCTAGGCTTCTTTGTGTTGCGCCACTTCCAGACGTGCCTCAGCACGCTTAATTTTGTCGGTCGCAACGGCAAATTCGGACTCGCTCTGGGCAGCTTTCAGGAGGTCTTCAGCCTTGGCGAGCGATTGCTGGGCACGTGGCACGTCAATCTCTTCGGCCGGTTCGACAGTTTCGGCGAGCACCGTCACGCGGTCTGGCAGCACTTCGGCGAATCCCCATGCCATGGAGAAGCGGTGCAACTGGCCGTTAGAACGATAGCTGATCTCCCCCGCGCCGAGTTCCGTGATCAAGGGAGCATGGCCCGGCAGCACGCCAAGGTAGCCGTTGCGTCCTGGAATCTGTATCTCGTCCGCCGAGTCGCGGACGACCAGTTTTTCGGGAGTAACGATTTCGAGTTGGAAATTATCTGCCATCTTCGCTCAGAACCCTTGTTCACCACAGAGGCACAAGGACACAGAAAAAACAAGCCAACTCTTTTCTGTGTCTCTGTGTCCCTGTGGTGAAAAGGCCTTTCTATGCCGCCGCTTTCATCTTCTCCGCGGCTTCCTGCACCTCGTCGATGGTCCCCTTCATGTAAAAAGCCTGCTCAGGAATCGCGTCGTGCTTGCCTTCGACAATTTCCTTAAAGCCCTTCACCGTATCGGCAACCTTCACGTAACGTCCCTGCGCTCCCGTAAACTGCTCCGCAACGAAGAAGGGCTGCGAGAGGAAACGCTGAATCTTGCGCGCGCGCGCGACGCTCAGCTTCTGATCTTCACTTAATTCATCGATACCGAGAATCGCGATGATGTCCTGCAGATCTTTGTAGGTCTGCAGCGTCTTCTTGACTTGTTGGGCCACGTCGTAATGCTCCTGGCCGACGATGCGCGGATCGAGAATGCGCGAAGTTGAAGCCAGAGGATCGACCGCCGGATAGATTCCGATTTCAGTCAACGCACGCGAGAGCACGGTGGTCGCGTCGAGGTGGGCAAATGTCGTTGCCGGAGCCGGATCGGTGAGATCGTCCGCAGGCACGTAAATCGCCTGCACTGACGTAACCGAACCCTTCTTGGTTGACGTGATGCGCTCCTGCAGCTCTCCCATTTCCGTCGCCAGGTTCGGCTGATAGCCGACCGCGCTCGGCATGCGGCCCAGGAGCGCGGACACTTCGGATCCTGCCTGCGTAAAACGGAAAATGTTGTCGATGAAAAGCAGCGTGTCGGAACCTTCCGCGTCGCGGAAATACTCAGCGACGGTGAGTCCCGTAAGGGCCACGCGCAGACGCGCACCTGGAGGTTCCGTCATCTGACCGTAGATCAGAGCAGCTTTGGACTTGTCAGGATTGCCCGGCGAAATAACGCCAGACTCGCTCATCTCCAGCCACAAGTCGTTGCCTTCGCGGGTGCGCTCGCCGACTCCGGCAAATACAGAAAATCCACCGTGCTGTTTGGCAACGTTGTTGATCAATTCCATGATGACAACGGTCTTGCCGACGCCTGCACCACCAAAGAGGCCGATCTTGCCGCCCTTCAAGAATGGCTGAATCAGATCGACGACCTTCACGCCGGTTTCGAACATCTCGGCCGTCGTCGCCTGCTCGTCAAACAACGGCGCGGGACGATGAATGGGATGGCGCTCTTTGCAAGCAATCGGACCGAGGTTGTCCACGGGCTCGCCAATCACGTTCATGACGCGGCCGAGCGTTCCATGTCCCACGGGGACCGAGATCGGTCCGCCGAGATCGATGGTCTTCATGCCGCGCACCATGCCATCGGTTGGCTCCATAGCGATGGCGCGCACGCGGCCTTCGCCGAGGTGCTGCTGCACTTCGAGAACGACGTTGATCGGCTTGGGAACATTGAAGCCGTCGCTAACCACGCGAAGGGCTTCATAGATCGGCGGCATTGCCGACTCGCTGAACTGCACGTCCACTGCGGGACCGGTGATTTGAATTACGTGTCCGATGTTTTCTGGCATAAAACCTTTTCTCGAGCACTCAGCATTCAGCACTCAGCATTCAGTCCGTTACGTTCTAAGCGCAGTCTCGCAGGCGTCTGAATGCTGATTGCTGAGTGCTGAATGCTTGCTTCACAGTGCTGCTGCTCCACTCACAATCTCAATAATCTCTCTCGTAATCTTAGCCTGACGCGCGCGGTTCATTGCCAGAGTCAGCGAGTCGATCATTTCTCCCGCGTTGCTGGTGGCGGACTCCATTGCGGTCATGCGGGCAGCGTGTTCGGCAGCGACGGACTCCAGCAGCGCATGAAAAATCTGAATGCCGACATACTTCGGCAGCAGCGACCGAAACAACTCCTGCGGTGGCTGCTCGTAAATGTAATCTACCTGCGCAGCCGCAATCTGCGCCGCGTGCTCATCGATATCGTGCGTATCGGTCGGCCGTAGCGCCACTCCCGCGCCTCGCGCCGCTTCAATTGCCCGCTTTTTCTCCTCGAGTTCCATTTCCTTCACATCGGCGAGAGCGGGAGCGCCAATCTGCTCCACGGGCAGGACCTGCTCGACGACGAGGCGTTGCGCGATCACTGATTTGAACTCGTTGTACACGATGTAGACCGAGTCAATCTCGCCGCGGGTGTAACGCTCGATGATGCGTTCCGCGAGATCAGAGGCGAGTGGATACTCGATCTTGTTCAGGACGCCAATTTGCTCTCCAACCAGCGTTGTGGCGGGCGGTTGCTGTGAATCAGCCGACCGCGGCTCGGCAACACTGAAGCGGCGACGCAGGAAGTCCCGCCCTTTGCGGCCGATGGCTTCGATCTCGAGGTTCTTCCCGGCTTTCGCTTCAATGAACCGCGCCGCAGCCTTCAGGATGTTGGCGTTGAAAGCGCCCGCAAGGCCTTTGTCTCCGGTGACGACAATCAGAAGCACATTCTGCTCAGGCCGCCGGATCAGCAACGGATGCAGCAGCTCGCCAGTCACTGGATCGTAAATGTCAGCGCGCGAGACCAGCGACTTCAGAACATTCGTCAACATCTGTGCGTACGGACGCGCCGCCAGGGCCCGTTCCTGCGCACGTCGCAGACGCGCCGCAGAAACCATCTTCATGGCGCGCGTGATCTGCCGCGTGTTGGTCACGCTGCGAATGCGCCGCCGAATGTCGAGAATGTTGGCCATTAAGACCGTTGTCCGCCGTTAATCGCTCGTCGTGCGCCGAGCAATTGCCATTAGCATTTGGCCAAATTCGGGGTCTCGAGTGAGTACCCGACAGAGACCTCCAGCGGCCAAGTGCCAA
>Ga0137367_10005589_pt1 | contig 10191 bp, 11 predicted proteins | sample SagtaG_14_FD_104939 | JGI IMG/M metagenome (GOLD analysis project Ga0137367, IMG submission 104939) | Vadose zone soil microbial communities from Sagehorn Ranch, Mendocino, California, USA - Sage1_L_80_16 metaG | ecosystem: Environmental > Terrestrial > Soil > Vadose zone | place: USA... | reverse complement strand
TCCGGGCCGTGGGCGTAGGCAGCGCCTGGAACCCCGAAAATGAAGCCAATTTTCGGCGATTTGAGGGGCCAGATCGTGACTTGTACTACTCCGGCCGGTTTGATCAGAAATCGGTCATGGATGTTGCAGGAGTAAATGCAACTCTTGCGGACCTGAACGCGGAGTCCCACGGCACGACTCTCTTCTATCTGGACAATGAAACGCCGAAGAACCGCATGGGGCACATGTGGTGGTTTGGATATTTCTATGATTATCCGGCCTGGCACGATTATTCCCAGGACCGCCCCGTGACTTATTACGCGAACGATCCGTCGGTTGAGATCAACGCGTTGACTGGCGAACCACACACACGCCGCAATCTGTTTGAGATTATGGCCATCCAGCGCACCGCCGGTGCCATCGGGGTTTTCGCTCATCCGACTCGCTGGTGGGTGAGCGACGCGAAATTCACGTCAAATATAGCCGCGATGTCGGGGCTGTTCCTACTAGTCGACGGTTACCTCGACGGCATGGCTGCGATGGGCGATCGTGTTTACAACAAGTCCTACCAGGACCTGTGGTTTTCATACCTGGACACGGGCGCGAAAGTGCCGGGGTTTGCTGAGACGGATTTCTTTCTGAACCAGGTCAGCCAACACAACGAACTCGACACTTTCAGGAACTACCCGCATATCGGGAACCGACCCTTAACAGCGCAATCAATTCGCGATGCTGCCCACTCTGGGGAAGTCTTCTTCAGCAATGGAGGGTTTCTCAATGTTTCTGTGGATGGCGTGCCGATGGGTTCAGTGGTCCGAACTAGTGCGGCAAAACGCCACAGGGTGCGAATTGAAGTATATCCCGGGCCGAACAGCCGACTTGGGCGAATCGAGATTATCGGAAAAGACGCAGCAGTGCTCGCCACGAAGGACAAATTCTCTGGCGGCGTTCTCGAATATGAAATTCCGGGGCACCGCGAACCCGGGTATGTCGTCGTGCGCGCGTTCGGGTCAGGCGATGATCCTGATCACGATCCCGACCACGTGCGGTATTTGGCCGTTTCGAACCCAATTTATTTATGGCCGCAGGGCTTCCATCCCCAACGGGCCCGCACTTCTTGCACGATACGTATTGCGTCCGGCAGCAAATGGATTGGCGGGTCCCTCGAGTTTGAGACAGCCTACGGACAGCGTATCAGGCGCGAGCCGATCCATGCTGGAGTGATTTTCGCTTCGGTTCCCGCAGACTCACGGGTCGTGTTGTCGAAAGAAGGGCTTCGTTCGCGCATGTTCTATATTGTGATGGAGAACGCGGAGGTGGAAAGGGACATTTCCTATTTGTCTACTGGAGAATTTCGCAAAGATTATCCGGGACTCCAGCAGAGTGTTGTCCCACCGGAGGCGTTTCGTCTCGAATCGCTGCGCGAGGCTCTGAAGCGGTTTGAATACGAGATCCGGTAAGAGACATGGGACGGAGATGCAGGTGCCCCTAACCAGCTGAAAGAGGTAAAACCGAGATATCCTGCGTCTCCGGCGCAGTTTATCTTGCCGCGGGCGTAAGCACGATGTTGCGGTAACTGACGTGCCCATCTTCGCTGCCTTGAAGGTAGAGCGGCCCTGGGCGCTCTTCATGACTATCGAGTGCCCCGCCGGTGATACCTGGAATTCCCTGGGCATTAATGATCGTTTTGCCGTTCTGTACAACTGTGACGGTTCGTCCTACCAGCGTGATATCAAAGATCTGCCATTCACCTGGCTTGCGCGGCATTTCTGGAGACGGAGCGATGAAACCATAAATTCCGCCCGTGTGGTGACTGGGCGGCTCCTGGATTGAATTGTCTTCCACCTGTGCCTCGTATCGTCCCCGCAGGTAAACGCCGCTATTCGCTCCCGGGCCGATGTTGACTTCGATGTGCAACTTAAAATCTTCAAAGTTCAATGTGCTAATCAGCTCGGGACCATGTCCCGGGCTTACTAGGGCTCCTTGCTCGACCTTCCACTCCCCACTCGATTCGCTCTTCGCGGCTTTCCATCCCGTAAGATCCTTGCCATTAAACAGCCGCTTAGGCTTTCCCCATTTCGGCGTGCCCGATCTCTTGAGTGCTGGAGCTCGCACGCCCGTCCATGACCACGTTGTTCCATCGGGACCGTTGACTGTCCCGCTCAAAGCCTTACCGGCGAGCTTGCCTTCAAAAACCATATCGGCCTTAGCCCCTTCCTGTTCCTTCGGAGAAGCAAAAGTGAGCTTGCCGTTTGCAACCTCCACCTTAGATAGTGGACGTGCATTTCCCCAACGGCCCACCATTTGAGCCTTAACTTGATCGCCGTCGAGGGCCAATTCCAACCACGATGGATGTTGACCATCAGGAGCTATGAGTGTCAGATCCCAGCGCCCGAGGAACGGCTCTACGGAGCTGGCGCGGTTCGCATTCTCCTGTGAAAAAACTGCGCCCGACAAGAAAAGACCCAGAGCTGCCATCCTCCACAGACCTTTTCGAGACTTCATAATCGCTTCTCCTCACTCTGACTTGATCGTCTGCGAAATTTCGTCCCAATGCACGGGACGGCTCTGATAATAAGACTCATTGGCCATGTGACAGGCGAGCGCCGCGTGATGGCCGAACACCGTGTCCTGAACCAAGGGGCTCCGCGAGCGGACAGACTCAAAAAACTTCCACAGGTGAGGCTTGAGATCGTCATAGTCGTTCCCTTTGAAGCTGACGGTCTCTGGCGATGGTTCCTGCCCCGGCTTGGGATCGTGCTCCGCATGCCACTGCTGGCAATACGGGTTCCTGAGACGCGCGGGCAGGGCGTTGCAATAGTAGCTGGGAGCCAGGTCAATGCCTGCCTGAGGGATATGCGTAAGGCCAAATTCGGTTAGCTCAATCAAGCCTTTCGAACCCATGAAGCGCGTTATTTCAGGGGTCTCGGACCCTAATGTGAGTCGAACGTACATTGGCACATTCTTGTATTCGAAAAGAACAGTGTGCACGTCGGGAGTATTGCGTCCATCTTTCCAGCGATAGATGCCTCCCAAGGCTGAAGCTTTCGTGGGAGCCTCATTGATTCCGAGCACGAACTGCATCCCGCTGATGAGGTGCACCATCAGGTCTCCTGCCACGCCGGTACCGTAATCTTTCCAACAACGCCAGCGAGCAAATAGATAGGGATCAAAGGGCTTCTTGGGCGCGGTTCCCAGCCATGTATCCCAATCCAGGTTTTGTGGCGACAAGTCAGCTGGCGGAGGATACTCCCACGCCCCAGTCGGGTCGTTCCGACCCATGGTCATCTCGACCAGGCTCAGCTCCCCGATCGCCCCACTCTCGATGAGTTCTTTGGCCTTAGCGCACAACACTGAACTCGTTCGCTGTGCCCCAATCTGCACGACGCGATCGGTTGTCCTTGCCGCGTGCACCATCGCAACGCCATCGGCCGCGCTGTGCGACATGGGCTTCTCGATATAGACGTCCTTCCCCGCGGCAAGAGCGTCTACGAAAATCTGCTTGTGCCAGTGATCCGGCACCGCGATGATGATTGCGTCAATGTCCTTGTTGTCCAGTAAATCCTTGTACCTGCGAGTCGTTAGAATCGGTTTGCCGACTGTTTCTCGAGCCAACTCATGCCGGCCATCGTAAAGATCGCATGCCGCTGCGCACTCCACGCCCGGAAGCTGAATGGCTGTCGCCAGCAGATTCACACCTTCCATGCCTACGCCGACAATTCCGAAGCGCGCCGGATCGCAGGGCGCTGGCATGGCGTGCAGTGTTGGTGGGGGCAATAGGATTGTGTTCGCCGCGAGCGCGGCGCCTGTTGCTCCGGCAGACGTCCGTAAGAAATCGCGGCGCGAGAAATGAATCCTGGTCATAAGGCGGTCCTCCCGGAGCAAATGCAATTAGGATACGTCGCTGAAGTTACGCACTCTAGAAACTTCCGAATTATATGACTGAATCGCAACAGTTCAGATACTTTATCCAGGATTCAGGATGTCCTCTGTTGGAATAGGAGAACCCGATACGCGAACTTCCAGATCAGTGGAGTAAGGCATACAGCTACGAAAAAAACGAAATCGCGAAGTACTACTCACCAAATTCTCCAGCTGAAATTGGGAAGCGCGGGCGAGCTTTTGTCTCAGTAAAGGAACACCGGTGCATTTCACCGCCACTTGATGGCGGTGTGTATTACGCCGACAGCGATAGCCTCACCCCCTAGAGTGGCTGGATTCGGTTCTGGGCGGACGTTCTCAAGCTGCCTGATCTCGACGCCGAGGCCCGTCGCCAAAAACTGAGCCTGGAGGCACGCCATGCTCTGCGTCAGGAACAGTCGCGACCGCTGCTGGAGGGGATTCGGAAACAGATCGAAGCGGCACGCTCCAGTGCGCTGCCTGCCGGTGCACTGGCGAAGGCCTGCAACTACACGCTCACGCCGTGGCAAAAGCTCAGCCGGTTCCTGGAATATCCCGAACTGGAGTTAAGCAATAACCTGCCGGAGAACTCCATGCGGCGGGTCGCAATCGGACGAAAAAATTGGGTACACGTGGGAAGCCCGCAGGCGGGACCGAAGATCGCAGCCATTCTTTCGGTGGTTGAAAGCTGCCGCAGATTGAAACTCCCAGTGCGCGACTATCTGGCTGCGGTTCTTCCCGGACTCGCTTATCGCCCGATCAAGCGCCTACCGGACCTTGATCCCGTGGCCTGGGTCGCCCAGCATTCGAAGACTCAAACTACCGGGTTCTTGGCGTGAAGGCGATAATCCAATCAATTGAAGATGGTCCCGACAAATTTCGAACGCGGGTGTAGGGCCATCAAACCGCACAACCCAGGGCAGGACCGGCAAAAGAACAGATCAATGTGGCGGAAATGATTGAAGCTTGGCGCGACGATCGACGGTTTCCCCGGTATCGAGAACAGTCTTTGTGTCGCCTTTGAGATATTTGTTGAAGAAAGCCAGAGTGTAAGTCTGCGCAACGCGGAAGTTGTCAAGGCTCTGTTCGTGGTCCAGTTTTGTGGCGAGTAGCGTCTGATCGGTAAAACTCCGATGAATAAATCCGGGCAGATCGAACAGCATCAGTCGATAGCTGCCGCCTGCAACTCCAGCCAGTTGCTTCGTCTGATTCTGCTGCTGCTCTCTCTGTATTCACAAGTCCCGTGGAGGACGTGCAAATTCACGATTTCAATCCTGGGATCACTGAAAGTGGATTGTTCTGGACGATCCCAATTTCCGAAAACACCATCTCGGTAAATTTCGCAGCTGGACAAGGCGCATTCCAAGCCAGCAACGTCGATGTCGAGGACTACCATGACGTCGTGAATGCTCTAATGGATGGTCCCGAAGTGGACGCGGTAGTCTCCTGGGACATTCGCTGGAGCCACCCCGTTAGCCGTACGAAAATCCGCGACGTGCAAAACGGTTTCGTCGGCGATTTTGTGCAGAACGTGGCGCAGATCGCCTGGGCCGGGCAGACGGATACGGCAACGTTTGTTTCGGACCCGGCCTCAACTTCGGTAAATGAATTCTCGTTACTGGCGCACGAGCGGAACGGAGTGTTCTTCTCGTAAGTCTTGGATCAGCACGATTTCTCGGAAGGCTCCTTCCATAAGGGGCCCGACATAGCTGAGTGTTCAGTGCCCGAAATCCCGGGTCAATGCACGATCGTGGAAACCAAAGCTAGTAGCATTCTGCAGTTTATCCACGGTCTGCGGGGCGAGTTGCATGTGACCTGGGAAGAAGGAACCTGGGCGGCTTGGCTCTACGATCTGCTGCAACCCCACGCGACGCAAGTGCTGGTCTGCGATCCGCGCGGAGAAAATCCGCGCCTCCGGCATGGCAGTGATCGGGCTGGTCGCAGGCTTTCTTGTCGGAATGACATCGGTCGGCTTAGCCAGCATCATTATGATGCTCCTGCTGCTGTTTTACAGCTATCCGCCGAAAGTCATGGTAGGGACCGACATTGTTCATGCGGTAGTGCTGACCGGCGTGACCAGCCTGCTGCACTACCGCTTGGGAAACGTTGATCCTTCGCTAGTCGCGTATTTGCTCGTTGGTTCAATCCCAGGCGGCCTGATCGGATCATATCTCAGCACTCGGGTCCCGGTGCTTTGGTTGCGCCGCATCCTTTGCATGATTCTATTGACGACGGGAATTCGAATGCTGATTGCTCCGCCTGTCCACTGACAAATGCAGAAAAGTAGCACGACAAATGTTGTTATCGCATTATGAAAGGGCGCTAACGGCTGTGTTGGCGGTCGAGGCGCGGCGCAGGGTGCAGTCCGCTGCGATGTATGCCTCGCGCTTTGGCAGTGTCGAAGGTCAGCCAGGTTTTTCCGACAAATACGGATTCTTAGGCCGAAATGTGCGCGATGAGCGATCTAGGCTCGACGTCTAAGCCAAATTCTGCCGGAGGTATCCTGCGACGTCGCTGACGAAGGAATGTACCGAAGCCTCTGCGATTCGATGCCCGACAACGGCGTTCATCGTCTTCCCCACGGCCCCAAACGGTGGTTCGTAAACCCCGAAGAAATCCAGTTGCGTTTCGGTGGAGGTGAGGGGATAGACAGAGAGGTCCGCCTTCATGAAGGGGAATAACCGCGGCATGGTCGCAGCCTCCCATTCCAGCAACAGTCGTGTCGCAGGGGCTGAACTGGCATCGAGAACCTTCTCCTCGATGCCCTTCACTGAGATCTTGATGTCGCTCTTTACCCCAATGCCGCCAAAGTCGACGTGCAGTTCCGCTGCCACCGACTGCGCCCGTGTAGCGGCGGCCTTCGTTGCCGCCTGGAACACGGTGAGTGCGTTCTGGGCTAACGCGTCGCGGACGCGTTCATAGGGATGGTTCACGTAGTCATAGCTGCGAATCTCACGCCCTTTATTCATGATTGGATCCATTAGGACGGCCATTCTTCCAACTGGCAATCACGAGAAATGTACCATAGTGAATCGGGGCCTCATAGGTTGCTAAATGTCTGTGGGATTAAGCCCTGTTACTGACCGCGAATTTCCTTGTATTATGACTACCGCCCTTTCTGCAGTACTCGTGACAGCGAGCGCGAGTCACCACGAACGAGGGAGGAATCTTGATGTCTCAGATTGACGTCCCACTGTTGCGCTCCGGTTTCGGCCAGACACGGCGAGCCGACAACTGGTGGGTGCAGCCACTGGTTGTGTTTCTCGGTTTGTCAACATTCATCGTTTATTCCACGTGGGCTGCGCTGCAGGGACAGCACTTCCGGTTCGGACCATACCTATCACCGTTCTATTCACCGGTGTTGTTCGGTCCCCAGAGTTGGTTCGGCGCGAACCCAAGCTGGATACCTGCCTGGGTGACGGGGGCGATGCTCATCCTGTGGGCGCCGGGCGGCTTTCGAGTCACCTGCTACTACTATCGCGGAGCGTATTACAAAGCGTTTTGGGCCGACCCGCCCTCGTGCACGGTTGGCGAGCCGAGGAAGAAATATCTCGGTGAGCGGTCCCTTCCGTTAATTATCCAAAACATTCACCGCTATTTTTCTTTATCTGGCGTTGGTTTTTCTCGTCATTCTCGCTCGCGACGTGTGGGACGCGTTCTGGTTCGGCGGCAGATTTGGGATTGGCGTCGGCAGTCTCATTTTGCTAACGAACCTGGTGCTGCTCAGCTCTTACACCCTTGGCTGCCATTCCTTCCGCCACCTGGTCGGCGGCTTGCGCGACCGCTTGTCCGGCGCACCCGCCCGCAAGCGCGCTTACGACTGCGTGAGTTGCTTGAACCGGCGTCACATGCTATTTGCCTGGTGCAGCCTTTTCACCGTTGGCTTCAGTGATCTGTATGTGCGGATGTGCTCGATGGGAATCTGGCACGACTGGAGGATCCTCTAGTGGCCGAGTACATCACGCATGAGCACGACGTTCTGATCATCGGGGCGGGAGGCGCGGGTCTGCGTGCCGCCATCGAGGCTTCCGCCGCCGGAGTAAAGGTTGCGGTCATTTCGAAGTCCCTGCTGGGCAAAGCCCACACAGTTATGGCGGAAGGTGGCGTAGCGGCTGCGATGGGAAACGTGGATGACCGGGATAGCTGGCGCGTCCACTTTGCCGACACCATGCGCGGCGGGCAGTACCTGAACAACTGGCGTATGGCAGAGCTGCATGCCAAGGAAGCTCCGGCGCGCGTCCGCGAACTGGAAGCCTGGGGCGCTCTCTTCGATCGCACCAGCGACGGCCGGATTCTGCAACGGAATTTTGGCGGGCACCGCTATCCGCGGCTGGCGCACGTCGGAGACCGCACGGGCTTGGAGATGATCCGCACCCTGCAAGACCATGGCATTCATCTCGGTCTGGACGTTTTCATGGAACATACGGTCGTCACACTGCTGAAGGATGGCGATCGCATCGCTGGTGCCTTTGGCTACGACCGCGAACGCGGACGGTTTCACTTGTTCCGCGCCAAAGCTGTGGTCCTCGCGACTGGAGGAATTGGAAGGGCTTTCAAGATCACCAGCAACAGCTGGGAATATACCGGCGACGGCCATTCACTCGCTTACCACGCGGGCGCGGCGCTTACGGACATGGAATTCGTGCAGTTTCACCCGACGGGAATGATCTGGCCGCCGAGCGTGCGCGGCATTCTGGTTACCGAAGGAGTGCGCGGCGAGGGAGGCGTACTGCGAAACAGAAACGGCGAACGATTCATGTTCAAGGATATTCCGCCGCTCTACGTGAACCAGACCGCCAACTCGGAAGAGGAAGGGTGGCGCTACACGCAAGGCGATAAAGAAGCAAGACGTCCGCCCGAGTTGCTGACTCGCGACCACGTCGCTCGCTGCATCCGTCGCGAGGTGCGAGAGGGACGCGGGAGTCCTCACGGCGGCGTGTTCCTCGACATTGCGTGGATTAAAGAAAGAATCCCGAACGCTGCAGAGCGTATAAAGAAGAAGCTGCCAAGCATGTATCACCAGTTCAAGCAGCTGGCTGACATCGACATCACCCAGGAACCGATGGAAGTCGGCCCTACGACGCATTACATGATGGGCGGAGTCAAGGTGAACGCGGATTCGCAAATGTCGGATGTCCCTGGACTCTTTGCTGCAGGAGAATGCGCTGCCGGTTTGCACGGCGCCAACCGGCTGGGAGGGAACTCACTTTCCGACCTGCTGGTGTTCGGGCAACGAGCGGGAGAATACGCGGCGGCCTTCGCCAAAGAAAATCCTTTCGGCGCGGTCAACGCGGAAGAGCTTGGATCGGCGGAACGACGGGCGCTGGAGCCTTTCGAGCGCAAGAGTTCTGAAAACCCCTATTCCGTGCAACACACGTTGCAAGATGTCATGCAGGACCTGGTGGGGATAGTCCGGCTGGAGCAAGAAATGTTGCAGGCGCTCGGCCGCATTCGAGAGCTGCAAGCCAGAAGTGAGCAAGTGAGCGTCGATGGAAACCGGGAGTACAACTCCGGCTGGCACACCGCGCTCGACCTGCAGAATCTGCTGACGGTGTCTGAGATCGTTACTCGGGCCGCGCTGGAGCGAAAAGAAAGCCGCGGAGCTCATTTCCGCGATGACTTTCCGGCCAAGGACGAGAAGTTCGGCGACTTTAATATTGTCGCGCGAAGAAACTCTGCCGGAGAAATGCGGCTTACCCGCGAACCCATTCCGCTCATGCGAGACGACTTGCGGCAAATCATCGAGGAGATGAAGTAATGGCAACAGCGACGTTTCGCATCTGGCGCGGGGAAAAAGGGGAAGGACAGTTCCGCGACTACACCACGGAAGTCGCCGACGGCATGGTGGTCCTCGACGCCGTGCATCAAATTCAGGCGGAACAGGCTGGCGATCTCGCCGTTCGCTGGAATTGCAAGGCAGGGAAATGCGGCTCGTGCTCAGCCGAAATCAACGGAATGCCGAAACTAATGTGCATGACCCGGATGAACACCCTCCCGCTCGATAAGCCTGTGACGGTCGAACCCATGAAGGCGTTTCCGCACATGAAAGATCTTGTCACGGACGTATCGTGGAACTACCAAGTGAAGAAACGCATCCCGAAGTTCAAGCCGCGGAAACCCGACGCGCCGGATGGCACCTGGCGGATAGCACAGGATGATGTCGAACGCGTGCAGGAATTTCGCAAGTGCATCGAATGCTTTTTATGCCAGAATGTGTGCCACGTGCTGCGCGAGCATAACAAGCACGACGTGTTTGCCGGGCCGCGATTTTTTGTGCGCGTGGCGGGACTCGAGATGCACCCGCTCGATGAT
>Ga0137367_10005585_pt1 | contig 10192 bp, 6 predicted proteins | sample SagtaG_14_FD_104939 | JGI IMG/M metagenome (GOLD analysis project Ga0137367, IMG submission 104939) | Vadose zone soil microbial communities from Sagehorn Ranch, Mendocino, California, USA - Sage1_L_80_16 metaG | ecosystem: Environmental > Terrestrial > Soil > Vadose zone | place: USA... | reverse complement strand
CGCGTCCCGTTTGGCGGCACGGATAGCCATTTGGTGAACGTCGATGTGACCTTGATCAAATCACCTGATGGCGTTTCGCTGACTGGCGACCAAGCCGCGCGCATTTTAGATATTGTGGGAATTGTTGTCAATCGCAACACGATTCCCGGTGATAAGAATTCCGTTGATCCATCAGGTATTCGTCTTGGCACACCGTGGATCACACAGCGCGGCTTCAATGAGAAGACCACACGCGAGCTAACCAACATCATGGCAGATGTTCTCCTCGGTTGCGCGCCACACGCGGTAGATACCCCTCACAAAGGCAAGCAACGCCGCGCGAAACTTGATTTCGGTGTGTTGAATGACGCCAAGTTGCGTGTGAGAAACTTAGCAGAGAGAGCAGGCATTGACTTCAAATATAAGAAGAGTGGCTATCCACACTTTTATTACATTGACGATAGAGTCAAAGCGAAAGACATCGCCATCTTTAACCTGGAAGGTCCGCGTGTGCGACAGGTTTTGGATTATGCCATCTCATCTGATCTCTCGGCATTGAAGAGGAGAAAGAGTCAAGCCACGAAGATCTCTACGCCGATGGGAGCCGTCAGAGGCGCGCTCGTCAAAGAGAATGATCAAACTTATCAACTCTTCGTGCCTGTCCAGAAGGCGGCATTGGTCGCGACGTGGCTGCGCGATCTTTCTGATGGATATATCTCATTCAAATTGGATGGCGAAAAAGATTACAGCGAAAAGCGCATGCCGGGTCCGTTTGCAGTCAGCCAAACAAAAAAGGCACTTGTGAAGCGTGCATTCCCCGGACGAGGCTTAGCTGTCAGTGAAGAGAAACCTTACTTTATCGGGATCAGCTCCGAGTTCCAGAAAGAACCGCTGCCGTCCTTCCAATGGGAAGACGTAGGGGCGGACAGCCGTCCGCCCTTTCATACAAGTCTGCATGATACGCATAAATCCATGTTCGCGAAGATGGTCCCGTTCGCGGGCTGGGATATGCCCGTCTGGTACACGTCGGTGGTCGAGGAACATCTTGCTACGCGTCAGGCGGCGGGCTTGTTCGACGTCTCGCACATGGGCGTGTATGAAGTACGCGGCGCGGACGCATCATCGTTCCTCGATACAATCTGCGCCAACGATTGCGGTGGCTTGCTGCCTGGCGAGAGTCTCTATAGCCAGTTCCTCACGCCCGATGCGGATGTGATTGACGATACGCTCGTCTATCGCCGCGGCTGGGATAAGTATCTCGTGGTGGTTAATGCCTCGAATGATGACAAGGACCGCACGTGGTTTGAGTCGGTGCGGGATGGAAAAGTGAAGATCGACAACGCTCGACCCTGGGCGCGGAGCTATGGCTACGAGGCGGAGATCCGCAACTTGCGAGACCCGAAGGCTGGCTCCGATATGCGGGTTGACATTGCTTTGCAGGGACCAAAGTCACGCGATGTGTTGCTCGCAATGGGTGTGGATGATGAGACACGCGCGCGCATCATGAAGTTGAAGAGAACTGAATTATGTGATGCAGTCGTTGGTGGATTCGATCTGATCGTCTCGCGCACGGGCTATACGGGCGAGAAGATGGCGTTCGAATTGTTCGTCCATCCGGAACGCGCTGTGGACTTCTGGAATGCGGTGCTAAAAGCGGGCGAGCCGTTTGGCGTGAAGCCGATTGGTTTGGGCGCGCGCGACTCATTGCGCACGGAAGCAGGTTTGCCGTTGTACGGTCACGAAATGGGACTTGGCTCGGCTCCTTCGACTGCGGGCTGGGAGAACACAGCCCTCCGCTCAGGACGAGATTTGGGTGTGGCTGAAGGTGGATTCGGTTCGTATGTCAAACCGTACAAGCCGTGGTTCATCGGGCGGGACGCGTACGTGGCGCGCGAAAAGGAGCGCAAGGGCGTAGTAGTGCGCTTCCGCTTTGACGATCAGCGCGTCCGCATGGCGCACAACGGCGACCCTGTGGTCAATGGCAACGGTGAACGCATCGGTTGGGTGACCTCCTGCGCGGTGGATGCCGAGCGCTTCCTGACAGGCCAGGCGTATTTGGAGAATGGTTACACCAAAGAAGGCACGCCAATTGGGATCTATCAAGGCGGTGTCATGGATCGACCTGCGACGAGCGCGAAGGTGGTGAGTCGGTTTCCGAAGCTATAGAGATTAGAGACTGGAGATTGGGACGGTGGAGGGTGGGATGCCGTCCCTATTTATTTTGATTTCAAAGTGGCTGTATAATACCCTCAAGATAACAAAGGAAAACATCATGACATCGAAACAACAAGAGGAACCACAGCAGGAACAGGAACGAAAACAGCGCCAACAGGAACGTCTGAAACTGGAGCAGCAGCAGGAACAGGAACAAAAACTGCGCCAGCAGGAACGACAGCAACTGGAGCAGCAACAAGAGCAGAAACAAAAACCGCAACAAGCGGAACGGCAGCAACTGGAGCAGCAACAGGAGCAGGAACAGAAACTGCGCCAGCAGGAACGGCTAAAACTCGAGCAGGAACAGGAACAGAAACAGAAACTGCGGAGAGAGGAACGGCTGAAACTCGAGCAGGAACAGGAACAGAAACAGAAACTGCGGAGAGAGGAACGGCTGAAACTCGAGCAGGAACAGGAACAGAAACGAAAAAAGTGGCAAGGGCAGGGATAGAAGAAGCAGTAAAAGCTGTAGCCACACTTATAGTAGAGCTTGTATTGGCAAGACCATCACTGAAAACCGGGGTGATAGATCGCCCCGCGACAGCAGCGAGGGTGGTGAGCAGGTTTCCGAAGTTGTAAGAGGATGAAAGAGGAAAGAATTAAGATGGGCGGCAAATATGTCGTCCCATCTTAATTTGTGCCATTACCAATTATTGTTGTATCTATCTTGTTTCTTTTTATTGGGTATGGTGTCATTCCGTTTGTTGCTTATCAAGTTCCAACAATGCGTTGCGAACACGCGCTAATCCCTTTTCGTGATTTATTTCAGTGAATAACACTTGGGCGCGAGTAAATGCAATACGGCCATCAACATATTTTGGCGTCTTCGATCCCACATAATTTTTACCAAAATAATAAAAACAAAAGGCAATCACTTCGTTATTGTAAGGATACTTTTCTTGGAAGCGCTTCAAAAAATAGGAAGCTCTTTCTGGTGAATACTTATGGGTCAAACCAATAAAACTCGAAATGACAGCATCATCTTTTTCGTTCAAAATTTTCCCGACCATCCGTGAAATATTGTTTTCAATAATTGGACTTATATCTTCGTAATTCGACATAAGTTCCAAAAACGACTTTACGTTTTTCAATTCACTAGCCAAAAAATAATTAAGCCTTTCATGTGCAAACGTAATTAACCTTTGCGTTCCTTCTTTGAAATTTGAAAGATGGCATGCAAATAAGAGCTTATTGAAATTTGCAATCTTTTCTAAAGATTTCATTTGGAAGAGGTAAGCATCGTCGATTTCCGCAAATAATTGATAGGTCAGGGCATGATTAATCTGCGCTATAACCGGAATGTGCCATAAGAATGTATCATAAGAAGTTTCATGAATTTTTGAAACAAGATCACCTGCAGAAAGATGATTGGAAATCTCAAATGCTATATCTACATCTACGATTTTAAAGTTGGCAAGGATTTTGCCAATATTTGAGAAGTTTTCATGCAGTATTTGTTGTGAAAGCCATATTGGGTCTAACTGCTTCAATATGGCTCGTGTTTTATGTGCTTCAATAGTCCTAAGTTCGGCCAGTGCATGACCAATACGGTTTATATTAACCTGTTTTGCCTGTTCTACCAGCCATGCCAAGTCTAATTGTTGCAGTATAGCTTGTGCTTTATCTACATCAACAGTTCCAAATTCAAGTAGTGCATGACCAATATCTGTCAAATTTGCCTGTTTTGCCTGTTCCACCATCCATGCCAAGTCTAATTGTTGCAGTATAGCTTGTGCTTTATCTGCATCAACAGTTCCAAATTCAAATAGTGCATGACCAATATCTGTCAAATTTGCATATCTCGCCCGTTCAGCCAGCCATTTAGAGTCTAATTGCTGCAATACGGCTTGTGTTTTATCTGTATCAACAGTCCTAAGTTCGGCTAGTGCATGACCAATATTTGTCAAATTCGCCTGTCTTGCCCGTTCAGCCAGCCATTTAGAGTCTAATTGCTGCAATACGGCTTGTGTTTTATCTGCATCAACGACTCTAAGACCAGCTAGTGCCTGACCAATATTTGTCAAATCTGCCTGTCCTGCCCGTTCAACCAGCCAATCTACATCAATCTGATGCAAAATAGCCTTCGCTTTTTCTGCATCAAGTTTTTTTTCAATATACCTCAATGAACCGCTTAACTGGCCCAAATTTAATTGCCTTGCCTTTTGCGCTAATTCTGTAATTGAAACTTGCTTAAAATATTCTTCCCATTCGTTATATATTTGGTTTAACTTGTTTTTCTTCAAGACGATAAAGAAGGTGGCAAGATTTGCCAAGGATGATTCTGAAAACATTTTTGTTTTTTCTTCTTGCGTTAGATAGGATAAGAACGCATTGTATTTGCCTGTGTCTTGCTTGAGCGTATTTAGGATCATGTAATAATCATTTAATGCATGTTGCGATTTCAACAAAAGTGGCTTAGTAGAGTTGATGTTTTTGAAAAATATTAAATCAAAAAGCTCAAAAAGCAGGTTGGGGAATTTGCTTGATATGACATCAAAAAAACGTCTTATATTTGAAAAATTACCAGAGTTGTTTATGTCGCTGTGATAATTAATAATTGACTGTTTGATGTCATTATTTTGCAGTAAATCCAACAAGATATTACATCCAAATACAAAGTTTGTTTCAGGGTAGTTAATTAATTGGTCAATAATTATTTGCAGATTGAGCGGATAGCTGTAATCCTGTAGAAAACTGGTTATATAATCACGAAGTTGACTGCATAAAAAACCCTCACGTTTGCGCTCAGTTTTGCGATATTGTCTATTAATAATTAACGCTTTTTCCGTTAAGTAAGCATCGATTAGCAATGCCGCAAAGCTACTATGATACATAACGCAGAGTTTGATATCCTGTTTCGCATCTCTTTGCAATAACCCTTTCTCCAATAAGTCGTTAGTGGAAGATTCGTCTGTAGGCAAAGGCTCAAACGGGATTTCAAAATAATACAAACTCGCAGCGCGCAGGAGGCATATCATTTGATCCGAATCAAGGAATTTCCAATAGCGCACATATACGTTCTTGAGCACGCGAACACGGTCAATTTCGCTCAAGACGATCTGCTCCATCTCCCATACATCTAAATAACAAGATAACAATAAGAGGTCAGCATAAACCTGCTTGATTAACTTGTGAATATCGCCAATTTTGTAGGAGCGTTCGTATTTCTCTTCAAAATAATTTTTGTAAAGAAGGACTATTCCTTTTATTTTGTCAATGTTTTGTGATTCGATGAGTTCTGATGAATATGTTTGCTCGCGCAACTCATCAAACATATAAAAATCACTCTCTGCGTTCTCTTGTACTTCTTTTGCAATTTGGCGGGAAATAAAAAGCAGGCAGGCATTGGTATCCTGACCATGCCATAGGCGGTAAAGATTTGCGGCATCTTTGATGTTTAGATGGCAATCATCTACAATGAACAAGATTTTTTCGTTAAGTAAAGGACGAATGTCATCCCAAAGGTCGTGTTGGATGCCATGCTTAAAACTGGCATAAAATGCTTGATAGCCTTGTTCTTGAATTTTTTTTGCAATTGTCAATGCCAATATGCTTTTGCCGCTGGCTGGATGACCAAGCAATAATGCCTGATGAGAATCAATGAGGGTCGTACAAATAGACTGGATCGTTTGCTGTTCGGCAGGTGTAAAGAACACTAAATTATTTTTAAATAGCTTTAGGTATGTACCCAAATCCATGACGTTTTCCACTGACTGAAAAACAGGCAATGGTTTTTTCTTGCCACTTAGATTGTCTTCGATTTCTGGTGGAATAGGTATATGTAAATATTCTGTGAAAAGCCAAGTGGTAAGCCTAACAACCTCTGGTCGGCAGATGTCAAAATCGGCATTAGAAAAAATTTTCTCGCCCGGATGATGCGCGGCATTTCCTTCACGTTTCAATATGTTCAAGGCATTAAGAATAACATCGTTAGAAATAATGTTATATTTTCTACATATATCAATTAAATTAGCAAAGCCGGGTATCTTTTCTGGGTTATCTTTGTAATATTCAGAGCGCAAAAACACAAGACGTCCAATTGCTTCAGCTATAATCCGCGCGCTGCCAATAGCAGGTTGATACTCACCCATTCGTTGAAAAAGAAAAAAACGATCTACCTCCTCGGCAATTCCCTTGATTTCACGGTCATATTTATTGTTGTATGTTTTGGAATTCTCAACAGAAAGTGTTGATATTTGCGGTGGTACAGGCTTCTGAACCAAAATTGGAATCTGATGCTCGTCAATTCCCATCAACCCAATTTGTACGCACCCAAACCGATAGGCTTCATCTATGGTTCGTCCAGCGCCTAATGCTTGATAAAAACCAATTGAGAATGCTCTGGCGGCATCATCATCTATTTTGTCATTCATGCCAATAACATAATTTATATGTTTACTTATAGATTGCGCTTGAATTTCTGAATAGCAAGCATTTAATACAATACACTGAATCTGCTTGGAAAATTGCTCAAACAGGGCGGCAAGTGATGCGGGGGTAACAGCATGCGCCATCCCCGTCTGGTTCTCTAGAAATATCGTTCCAGAGTCATCACCATGTCCGGAGAAATGTACGATTTGAGGATTTACATCCAAGAGAGCTTGAGTTATATCCTGAGGACGAATTGCAACTCTTTCATCCAATCTAAAATTGTCTCGTCCTTTTGCGAGTTGCAATTTTTCCCGTATGTCTCGAACTTCTGCGCTAAGTCTAAGTCTTCCTGTATCAGTAGGATCAGAAGAAAGAAATAGGATCGAAATTATAGATTTCTTATCTTTGTGCCATTGGCCTTTATTCAATTGACGTGAAGATTTTGAGTTGATCTCATTCATAATCAAGTCTCTATAAAATTTTGAAAGTAGCTGTTCAATAGATTACATTATATCCTCCTGGGATATGGTTTTCTCAAAGATATCGTTTACAAACTTGGAAGGGGTAAGATATATGCAGAGGCAAAATATGTTTGAAAATGAAGCCGCCGTAGCCTATATCCGTGCTTTGCTCGAAAGCGATAAACTCATAATCGACCAGAACAATTCCAACGTGCGCTGGCACTACCATATACGGCTAATTCACGGCAATTCCCAGAGAGCCGATAAACCTCGCGTTCAGCACTCAAAGATATCAAAGCGCCCACGTTGTTAGGGTGTAGAATCCTTTCTCCGAGCGTGAGAGGGCAAGGTGAGGGCTTTTGGGAATCCACCGTGAGAAAGTATCTTGAATCGCAAAACCGGGTGTAACAAAATGATGCGAACCATGCTATAGTGAAAAGGACGATATAAGTCCACTTAGACAGTGCGACTCAGGTTAAGGGCGCAAACATGTACGTAAGAGTGATCAATTCGCAATTGGTATCTGGCAAAACCGATGATGCCCTGTCAATCTGGCGCGATAAGGTCGCACCTAGTTTGAAGCAGGCAAAAGGATTCAAAGGTGCATATCTGGTTGGGGATCGCAAAACCGGCAAAGGCGTTACCATTACATTGTGGGAAACACAGGCCGATGCTGATGCGATGAACGCAGCATTGGCACAAACCCTCGCTTTGTTCGATGGACTATTTGCGGCACAACCATCTTTGGAAACGTACGAGGTCTTGCTTCAAGTGTAGATATAAATGAAAACGGTGTTTTCTCATTACCCTTCTTCGTTATGCAAGAAGGGTATTTGTTTGTCATTAGGCTAACGATGGGATGATTGAGGCAATATCAAGCGAAGAGCGCGCTCGTAGCTGAGGTCCGCTTTGCAGGAGGTGTTAGCAAGTATATGAGTCTTGTTAAATCGAAGGGGGCAGGGCAGCCCAATACAAGTATGTGTGATATGATGAAACAAGATAAGTCAAATTAGAACTTGTAGCTGATACAGTTTACCCTTGCGGGTTGTCTGTGTCATTTGCAGATGGCCCCTTTATTTTCGATAAAGGGCAGATCTGACCAAACTGTTCGACCAGCCACAACGGGGATCAACGCATTCTGACTTAATCCACCCCATGCATGCGCCTCTCAGAGACGCACACGAATCAAATGAGGAGAAGTACCCATGTTATCAGAAACCAACAAAACCGTCTCGCGCCGTTTCTTCGAAGAAGTCTTCGGCAAAGGGAAACTGAATGTGCTGGATGAGATTGTCGCCAAGAACCATATCAACAGCGGCCCAGGCAATCCTCCCGGGCTAGTACCTGGCATCGAAGGCACCAAACAGCTCGTCACAATGTACCGCAACGCCTTCCCCGATATTCGTTTCACGGTTGATGAACAGATCGCCGAAGGAGATAAGGTTGTGACGCGCTGGACAGCGCACGGCACCAATACGGGTGAACTGTTGGGCATGCCAGCGACTGGCAAGTCATCCACTGTCACCGGGATAGTCGTAGACCGAATTGTGAATGGAAAGATTGCCGAGAGTTGGCCAATCTTTGACCAATTTGGCATGATGCAACAACTGGGTATCATACCCACACCGGAGCTCGCAGCCAAGTAACTCACAGGCCATTCCTCATGGATGTCCTGCAAAGCAATACCCCGCCCGACGATTTATCGTCGGGCTATTTTTATAAGAGTGTCTCATGAAAAGCGATTGTTGTGAGGGTGTGAGGGAGAAGAGCAAGGATGAATTTGGAAGGATGAAGGATGAATTGGGGAGACTTGGCGAGGGTTCAAGCGAGATAAGGCCTTGAATGAGTTAGGGTCGAGGATAGTCCGCTTTAGGAATGATGGGGTTTTGATAGATTTGTTACAAAGCTGGAACAATTCGGGGATTGATTTCATCTAATCAGCAGGGCACATAAGTTCTTTTTTGTAGTGACAAATTCCAAGTGAATGCAGCCACGAGCGGGCTATGCTTGGAACACCATTGAGTAAGGGAGGCTCCCCGTGAAACGCTTTTTTCCTGTCATTCTCCTTTTTTTGTTTCTCCTTCTTAACGCGTGTGGCAATACTCCAATGGATATCTCTCCTGCCCAAGGAACGGCGGTTGGGCAGACACAGACCGCTACCATGTGGACACCGACCATCACTCCAACCCCCGATCCTAACGAGTCCAAGATCGTGGAGTGGTTGAACGACGGTCTAGCATCGACAGACGCGCTGGAAAAGACACTGGATGCCAACTATCAGGCTGTAGATGTGTCATTTCCGCCGGTCCTAGATAGCTCGCCCGTGATATTTCGTGTGAATATCCGATGTGAGTGTGCTATGAATACTCCATGTTGTTTTCCTGAAAGGATGTTTGTTGTAACGATGGCGGCTATGAAAAGCCGGGCGGATAAAATCATAGGCCAGGTACCTGGTAGTATCAGTCAGGTGAATGTAGTATGCTTTGATCACGCGAATCAAATCGGCGTGATATATGCGGGATGGTCAGACGTAAAAGGCTATCTTCTTGACGAAATCAATGGGTACCAGCTTGGATCGCGAGTTTCACGAGGTGCCTTACCCTAAAGGAAGCCACTCTATATTTGAACAGGATATGTATTCATAAACTTCTAAAGTGATAGGGATTCGGAATTATTCTTGATCAGTGCATGGGAAATCGGAGATGATTTCACGCTTCTTATGCCTCCAAACAATTTTGCAAAGAGTACCTTTAGGTATCCCCAAATTCGGCAATAAAATTTAAAATGCGAATTCAATGATTAAATTGTCTGATTTGAGAGAAAATGGTGAGGTGGTTTTCGCTTCACTCGGTGAAGAACAGTTTTTAATCGTAATATCATTATTAGAAGGCAGGTATTTATATGGACTCATCAGACCGCTCCCAGGAAAATACGATCCCAAATATTCATGTGCCGGAGAACGAAAAGGTGCTTGCTTATCTCAAAGAGATGCATCCTTTCAACGAAATCATATTGCCTTTCTCTGAAAAGAGAGTCAACCAGGATACTATCCCGGCAGATCTGATTGGGCGTTTTTCTTCGATGTCAAGTTTGCCGGAGAATAGCAGGTATGTTATTTATGGTCGTGAAGCCCTCGTCCACCCAAAAACAGGGATCATCTTTGGCTT
>Ga0137367_10005577_pt1 | contig 10195 bp, 10 predicted proteins | sample SagtaG_14_FD_104939 | JGI IMG/M metagenome (GOLD analysis project Ga0137367, IMG submission 104939) | Vadose zone soil microbial communities from Sagehorn Ranch, Mendocino, California, USA - Sage1_L_80_16 metaG | ecosystem: Environmental > Terrestrial > Soil > Vadose zone | place: USA... | reverse complement strand
CGCAGCCCAGCGGCGGGCCGCAGCCCAGCGGCGGGCCGCAGCCCAGCGGCGGGCCGCAGCCCAGCGGCGGGCCGCAGCCCAGCGGCGGGCCGCAGCAGTCCAATGGCGGACAGCGGCCCAGTGGCGGACAGCGGCGCCGCGCGGTGCTGGGGGTGCTGGCGGTGCTGTTCGGGCTGGTGGTGCTGGCCGCCGTGGTCGCGACCGCGTATCTCATGCTCGCCACCGGCGGCGGTGCCACCACGACCCATCCGGTCCCACGGGTCGCTGGGCTGTCGTACCAGACGGCGTCGCAAAAGCTAAAGGCGGCACACCTGCAGCCGCAGCGCATCAACAAGACATCGCAGACAGTGTCGAAGAACCACGTCATCAGCACTGATCCCGTATCGGGCACGATGCTGGCCGCCAACTCGGCGGTCAGGGTCTACGTGTCGGCCGGCCAGCAGCTGGTCACTGTGCCGAACGTGGTCGGCGAGGATGTGAACGCCGCCCGGACCAGGCTGACCCAGGTCGGCCTGAACCCGGTCGTACGGACCGACGGCACGTCAGCCGCGCCCGCTCGCACCGTGGGGCGGCAGAGCCCGTCCGCTGGCGCCCGTGTACACCCGGGCAGCTCGGAGACCATCTGGGTCGCCGCGGGTGGCGCTGCGGGCAGCGCCAAGGTGCAGGTCAAGGTGCAGGACGTGCGAGGTGATCCGGTCGAGACCGCCAGGAACGTCCTGGAGAACCAGGGGTTCAAGGTACATGTGGCCGAAAAATCCGGCCCCTCCTCGATCCCAGCGGGCAGTGTGTACGCACAAAACCCACCCGGCGGTACGCCGCTGACGCAAGGCAAAACGGTCACGATCTACGTGCGGCCCAAACTACCGCCACCGAGCATCGTGGCAGTGCCCGAAGCCCTGTCGGTGGCGCAAGGCTCTACCGGCACCTTCGCGGTGTCGCTTTCCACGGCGCCCACCTCGCCAGTGACCGTCACGGTCAGCCTCGCGTCGGGCAACACCGGTCTTTCGGTCAGCTCCGGCGGCACGCTCACCTTCACCCCGGCCAACTGGAGCACCGCCCAGACCGTGACCATCACGGCGGACGCCTCCAGCACAGGCCAGGCCACATTTGCCGCAAGTGCCACTGGGTACCCCACCGCGACCGTGACCGCGACCGAGACCCCAAGCGGCGGGGGCGGTTAAACACCGGACCGGACGCCGTTGCGGCGGGGGCGGTTAAACACCGGACCGGACGCCGATGCGGCGGGGGCGGTTACGCACCGGACCGGACGCCGATGCGGCGGGGGCGGTTACGCACCGGACCGGACGCCGGTGCGGCGGGGGTGGTAAGCACCGGCCCGGAGACCGCCGCGGCGGCCGAAAAGATCTGCCCCAGTCACCGTCGGCGGGTCGCGGCCCGGACGTCGCGGGTGCCGGTCATGTGGCTGTCACTACGGCCCAGGCCACCTTCCCGCCGCAGCCGTCCGCTACGTATGCGCCCCAGTCCGCGCTCAGCGCCTCGACCAGCAAGAGCCCGCGTCCGCCCTCGGCTTCCGGTGCCACCTCCTGACGAGTCGGCAGCTCGTCACTGGCGTCCCAAACCTCGATCAACACCTTCTGCCGGTCGCAGGCAAGCCAGAATCGCACGGGCGGCACCCCGGTCTCCACATGGTTCGCCACATCCCCCCGGTAGCGGTCGCTGGCCAGGCCATTCGATGCCGTCAGCGCGTTGGTGACGAGTTCGGAGACCACCAGCTCGACCGTTTCGGCTAACGCCCGCATGCCCCACTCCCACATCACCAGCCTGGCGTGCAACCTGGCGCAGGGGACTGCGCCGGGGAAGGGTCCCAACTCCAGGTACGACCCAAACTGCGGGGCGGTCAGGGTCGCAGTGGCCAGCTCGTCAGTCATGGGCGATCCCGGTTTCCGCCTGGCCGCAGGCTCATGCGCAACAGGCCGACATGGCGCCCGGCCCAGGTGCCCGGCTCGCGGCACAGTTCGCTGCGGTCGGCCCACCGCCGACCCTCGACTCGTCGTGGTGTCATTCGTACGCCGTGTCTCACGCGAACCGCCACCCCTTGCCCCTGCCGGGACCACCGACTGCGGCACTCAGCCCGGGAGCGAGAGTTAGGAAACTTTACTACCGAACCTACGGGCGCTGCAGACTGTATGGCGGGCGCGGCATGCTTCCGCAACGCGGGCGCTAGCCGTTGGATGCGTCGGCGCGGGCGCGACAGGACGCGCAGCCGTTCGGGATGATCGGCTCGACGCCTTCGATTCCGAACGGCTGCCGCGGGCGGGCCCTGGTCCGGGATGAATGTGCGGGTTGGATGCGTCGGCGTGGGGGCGACAGGGCGCGCGGCCGTTCAGGAGAATGCGTGGGATGGCTTGACGTGGCGGCCGGAGCCGCTATGTCGACTGCGTCGGTGTGGACGCCGGTCGACGGCGCTATTCTGCCGCAAGTTCGGCCAGGGCTCGCATATCCGGAACGGCGAGATCGGGGGTCACCTGCGCTGGAGCCATCGGGCCGATACCTTGTCGGCCGCGGCGCCGGTTGATCCGGACCGTCGTCATTCCGAGTCTCTTGGCCGGAACGTGGTCATGGAAAGCGCTCTGCGCGACGTGCAGGATGCGTTCGGGCGGAATTCCGGTGCGCTTGAAGGTGAGCTCGAAGTTCCGCAAGCTCGGTTTGTAGGCTTCAGCCTGCTGAGCTGTGACGATCCAGTCGAACTCGATGCCGAGCCGCCGGTTCGTGCTCGCGAAGAGGTCGTCATCGCAGTTAGTGATCACGCCGAGCCGGAAGCGTTCCTTTAACCGCTGGAGCGCATCGGCACTGTCCGGAAACGCGGGCCACTCGCCAACCGACCGCGAGAATTCGGCAACCTCGGCCGCAGCGGGCTCGAGCCCGAGATCATGCCCAACGCGGCGCAAGGCTTCCGCAAGAACCTGCGCGTAGCTCAAGTAAGGGCCCGCCTCAAGAGCCGCCTGATGCCACCCGAAGTTCTCGAGCACATCGTTCTCGTCACACTGGACGCAATGCGCACGCAGCACACGGCGCAACGCGGCCGAAATCCCGGTCTCCCAGTCAATCAACGTCCCGTAACAATCGAACGTCAGCGCGTCGAACGCCGTGAAGTCGATGGAACTCACGTACCTCGCTCCCTCATGGTCGGTCAGGGCGGCGGCGCCTGCCGAACATGAGCCATGATTTCATGGCGACGAGCCGCAGCATTAGCCACCCAAGCCCTAGGTTTGGGTGGTGGCACAGGGTTCCGCGCTAGCCGACGCGGGTTGGCGCCCCCATTGCGCGGGCCCGCTGAATCGCGGCGTAGATCTCGGCCCAGTTATTGGCCAACAGATCGAGATAGGTGTGGAACCCCCTCTCCAGATGCGCGAAATCCGCTTCGGTACGGCAGGCCCGTGCGGCGGTGGAAAGCGCCTGGAGCTTGTGCTGCTTCTCGGTCGCGCCGATGTGAAGATAAAAGTATTCGCAGCACTCGTGAAACTCTTCGAGCCCGAAGTATTGCCGGTAGTTCCTGACTCCCTCATATAGGTAGACGAGCTGCGGATACGCGTGCCACTCCTGCGCGATCAGCGCCCCAGATGCTTCCTGCGGGTAAGGGCTGCTGAACAGCTTCTGTCCATCCTCGATTAGCTGTTCGGTCGAGGGCAGCAGAGGACCTTCGACCTCGGCGAAGCCAACATTCCGGCCCCGCAGGCGTGACAGCAGGGTCTCGAAGAACTGACGCAGCAGAACGGAGTGTACTTTGTTGGGGTCGCCGTGCCCCATCTCGTCGCTGAGGTTCGCGACCGTTTCCGCCCGGGCAGTCAGGTCATCCATGTACAGGAACGCCAGCGCGATACGATCCGGAGTGCGCCGGACGCGCGCGTAGAAGTTCCTTGCGACAAGCTCGACCTCGTCCGCCGACAAAGGTTCGGCCATCCATAGCCTGTAGAAGTCATTCTTCAGCGCCGGATGCGCCGAGCTGCTGTGAGCGAGCGAGTGGATACGGTCGCTGGACTCTTCGGCTGAGATTACCACCATGTCGGTAAGCTGAGATTTCATTGGGGTACCTACCTGCTTTCGCAGCCTATGAGTTGACAATATGGATGCACTGCGCTGGGCATGCTCGGGCGGCTCCTTCAGCCGCTTCGGCGAGTTCCTCGGGAACTTCAGCCTGACACTCCTCGCCGCCGGGATCAGACAGCACGGTATCACCGTGGCGAACGTATGCGAAGAAATCGTTGCCAACTTTGAATAGCTCAGGTGTCTCCTCTTCGCACAAGCCGCTGTTCTGACACTTTGTTTGATCGATCCAGATACGCATCGGCTTCCCTCCGCACCTTACGATTACACTGAATAGCGTTAAGAGACAGCGGCTTCCTTGTCCGGCTCCGCTTTTCGTACGACCTGATGGTGGCGGTATGTCTCCTCCACAATGTTACGGATCCATTCGCCATAACGAATGACGTGCGCGAGTTCGTGCCCGCCAAATATGTCCCGCTCGTCGTGGCTCATTCGCACCACACGGAGGTCGCCAACCATCGAAGTCAAGACACGCTCTTCGTCATCACGCACGTATCGAAGAGCAAACGATGCCCGACCGCCACTCGAGCAGCCGATGCTCTGATGCCCGCGATAGTGCGCGTCTTCGTTGCGGAAAATCATGTGACCGCCGTGCTTTTCTACGAACCTGCGGTGCAGGCAGCCGGGGCTGTACAGCCCGCGGATCGCGCCTCGTTTGAGCTTTAGCATCCGGGCACGGATGGTCCGCTGCATCTGATCAGCAGACTCATGACCAATACGTTCGCGGTAGATGCTCAGATCCAGCCCGTCTCGCAGCTGAGTTTCGGTGAAGAACGCCTCGCTCGTCGTCATGAGTTCGGGAGAGCCAAGTAGATCGCCCTGCGGGCAGGTCAGCGTGACGTGATCGCCTCGAAGAACGTCATCCTGCAGGGTTGCCCCCATCACCGCCCGCACCAGCGGCGCGCTGTGACCGTGTTCGGCAAGACATGCCCGCGTCGCCTGGCCGATCCGCTCCAGCCTTCCCTGACCGGCCGGAGCGCCGAACGCGGCGAGGACCGCGTCCACCTGACTCGTCAACGTATCGAAGTCGACCTGCTCGCGTGGCCACAGGCCTTCAGTCCGATACCAGGCCTTACCGTCGATGATCGAGTAGAGGAAGTGGGTCCGCTCCACCGCCGAACGCAAAGCGCTGACTCGATCAGCCAGCTCTACCAGCCCTGCGGGCCGCTCACACGGGTTCCAGTCGGGCCCAGCCGCGTCGAGGTAGGCGTCGCATGCCAGCATGAATTCTTTCCCGCCGATGCTGGCGTTTCCGTGGATTCTTGGCAGGGCCATCAGGAGGGCCGAAGCCACGTACGGCGTGGTGGCCGTCCACGTTCGCACGCAATGCACTCACCATAACCTTAGCGATGCGTTCTCGAAGCCGTACGCTTGGTGGCATCGGAATCTGGCCGGCGAAGTAGTGAAGACGAGCATATTTTCCAGGAAACGTGCCCTAAAACACGATGCCGTGCTGTTCAAAGAAACTCCCAGCCTCATTGGCGAGGCACTACACCGTACTGATCACGATGCGCTTGAGCTTGCCCAGCTTGCCAAGAATTACGCGTACTTTTCCATAATCTATAGGATGCACCTCGAGCGGATCGCTGGTTTTCACATGCCCCACCGGGCTGTCGAAATCCCGATTGACTTGCTCAATCGCTTTATGATCAATGAAACTGGACTGCTTCAATGGTTCGATCTGATAGCGGCGTCCGGGACGAGTCTCCGAATCGAGCGGCCGGACGGACGCCTTTCCAAAATGACGCGCCATGACGCCGAGTCTGCTGCTCGCCTGGGAGAGGACCGCTTTCAACTGGCAGTGATCGCCACAAACACGGTTAATATCTTCCAGGCGTATCTCCTAGGCATCTCGTTGATGCTCGGGGGTCGCCGGATGGCGAAGTACGTTCCCGGCATGAACCGCGATATCCAGAAGTTCGCGCTGCACCGCGACGAGTGGAAATACCATGAACCAGCGTTTCTGCCGTTTACCGCCATACCCGTGAGTGAGGCGCTGAACTTGGTGGACGAGGCCGATCGCTGCCAGGCCGAGTTTGGGTTCCGGACATCGCTCCCACTCGTCGCGTCCGCATGGGAAGGACAGGCTGCGGCGAGGCTGGATTCGCTCCTTTCCATGGATTTCAAGCTGCTGTTTGACGAAGACCTCGTTTAGTGGCCGCGGACCTCGCGGCGCCCTCGCCAGGCTCCGGCAAGGCCCGGGGCGAGGTCTGCCGGGACAAGGCCCGGGGCGAGGTCTGCCGGGACAAGGCCCGGGGCGAGGTCTGCCGGGACAAGGCCCGGGGCGGGCGCTGGACACGGGACAAGGGAACTCCCCTCCGCGCGGGAGCGACCCCCCGTTGCGCGTCTCCTGCCCGCACCGTACCCTCGCGGCCCGGCCCAGGCCCGCGCTGCCAGCTAACGGCAGTTCCCCTGCGGACCGTTTCTGCGCCCAGCCCCGGACAACTCACAGCCAATCGTGGAAAGCCGCACGCTGCCATCCCCGAGTTCCGGGATCGTTCAACCACGGCCGCCCAACCTAGACTGCTGGCTACGAGACCGCGATCGCAGGCAGGAAGGCGATGGCACCCCAGCCGACCAGCGCAGTGGTTGCGCGTGTCAGGGCACCGTCAGGGCTTGTGGTCGGGATGCCCGAGGGAAGTCGGCTGGTGTTCGGCAGAGGACCCGATGTCGATCTGACGATCGCCGTTGGCCGGGGACTGTCCCGCCGAGCCGGGTTGATCACCACAGTGGCCGACGGCATCTGGATCGCCAACATCAGCCGCACGCACGCGCTCTACACCGAAGGCGATGGATATCGGATCAGGCTGCCCCGGATGGAGGAGCACGGGGAGCCGGCCGGAGGCTGGTTCATGCGCGCGGGAACAACCCTGGTCGGCTCGCGCGCCATGCTGGATGAGGCCCAGCCGCTGATGGTGATGGTGACCAGGAAGGGGGACGGTGCCGACATCGAGGACGGCCTGACTGACCTCGCCCTCATCCGCCCCGATGGTGACTCAACGCTGCTTCCGATCTACCTGGATCCCATGACCAAACTTTTCCTCGTAGCGCTGATGTGGTGCCGCCCCTGGCTGCTTGATCCGGCCGCGACCACGCCGCTGCCGCGGACCCCCGAGATCGCCAGGGGCGCACTGGAGGTGACCGGCGCATACCACGAACTGGAGCGTTTCGACCACGACCAAGCGTTTCGCGACCGGCTGTCGGCGCGTGTCGCCGAGCACATCAAGGTCCTGCGGCGCAAGATCATCGACCGCGGGTTGGTCAAGGCAGACACGCGGCTCTCTGACGAGGTGGTTGTCCGCGTGCTTATCGAGCACGGGATCATGACCACCGCCGACCTCGGCCGTCTGAACGATCCAGCGTGGTGCTCCCGCCAGGAGGACTTGTGGTGGACGCGGGCGCCCTGACCGTACCGTGTGTCAGGCTCGCACCGCGGGCGGCGTGCCACCGGCAGCGGGCGGGGTGCCACCGCTACCGGGCGGCGGGCCACCGCTACCGGGCGGACGGACGGTAAAGCGTGCGCTGGCGTGCCGCCCGCCGACGCCGGTCACTACCACCTGGTAGCTCCCCGCCGGAATCGGCCCGGCGAAGAACTCGTGTCCCTGGTTGATCGCGTAGTTGAAGGTCCCCGCGTCGTCAACGACCAGCCTGACCGGGGACACGCCGTGGTGCGCCAGCGTTACCGTGATGCGGGTCAGGGGCGCAAAACCGCTTCCGTGGATCACGTAGCCAGTGTTCCCATCGCCGGAGGTCTGGTTTAGCCGGAGCTCTGGCGTGCTGCTCCGCCCGGTGGGAAGTATGGCTGGCGGCATTCCGGGCGGTGGGATGCCAGGACCGACAGGGACCGGAGAAGCCGTCGGCCGAATGCCGGCTTTGAGCGACGCGCCAAGTAACATCCCGCCCGCCACCAATGCTGCGGTCGCAGTTCCCACCGCGGCCAATGTCAGGGTGCGCCGTCGGGCCGCGCGCGCTGAGGGCGGCGATCGCAAGCCCTGCCCGCGGTGGCGTCGAAACGGCCGGCGTCCAAACGGCCAGCGTCGAAACGGCCAGCGGGGGGCAGGCAACGGGCGTGAGGACGGCAGCGCCGAGTATGACCCGAACGTGGCGTCCTCGGCCACCTCATCCGCCGCGTGAGCCTGGGCATTGGGCGAAGGACCGCGCTGGTACTCGGCGATCATGGCAAGGGCCGAGTCAGTGAGGTAATGGGGGTGGGCGCTGTGCTCGCTCAGCTCGCAGACGAGCGGTCCCAGCTCGGTGAGCAGCGCGGCCGAGGTTGCGCGCTTGCGAGGGCTGCGCTCCAGGCAGGATGAGACAAAACCGAGCAGTTCGGCAGGCAGTCCGGTCAGGTCGGGTGGCTCGGTCGCCAGCCTCACCAGCACGTCCATGACGGTCTCGCCCCGGTAAGGGGGATGGCCGGTCGCCGCGAAAACCAGGGTGGCGCCGAGCGAGAACACGTCGCTCGCCATGGACGATTGCCGGGTGTCTCTCGCCTGTTCAGGCGCCATATAGGCGGGGGTGCCCACGGCCCCCCGCGTCACGGTCAGCTGAATCCGCTCCGCGGCCCTCGCTACGCCGAAGTCGATCACCCGGGGCCCGTCCGGCGACACAAGGACGTTGGACGGCTTCAGGTCCCGGTGCACCAGCCCTACGCTGTGGATCGACTCCAGTGCCTCGGCGCACCCGGCAGCGAGCCATCTGATGGCCGGCACGGGCAGCGAGCCGCACCGGAACACCAGGTGGTTCAGCGATGGTGCCGGGATATAGGCGGTGGCCAGCCACGGCACCTCGGCCTCTGGGTCGGCGGCTACGACCGCCGCGGTGAATACGCCGCTGACCCGCCGCGCGGCCGCCACCTCATGAGCGAAACGAGTGCGGAACCCGGGCTCCTCAGCGAACTCAATCTTGATCGTCTTGACCGCGACCAGCCGCCCAGCCGTGGACCGGCCCAGATACACCTGACCCATCGCGCCCTCGCCGAGTCGGCCGAGTAGCGTGTACGGCCCGATCCGTTCCGGGTCCCAGCGACGCAGCGGCACCAGCGCAGGCTGCACCTTCATTGGCCCTCCCCGTCACCATGATGCCTCGTCCGGCGGGCACCGGGTGTGCCGGGCGCCGGAGCCGATGACCGCATGTGGCGGCCGATGACGGCGCCGTGCTCACGGCCCGAGGCTGAAGGGCGGGTAGCGGTCGGTCACCAGGGTGAGGGCATAGGCGATGACACGGTTGTGCCAGCGGATAACTCCCTGCACGAAGTCGAACAGCCCCCGCGGGTAGCGTCCGGTGAACAGGATCGCGAACCATGCCACGATTACGGCAACGAGGGCGCCGACGTCAAGGAAGAAGAGCACGATGTAATGCGGCACGGCCAGCAGCCATTTCACCAGGGGAAGCCACCGGTTGAGGTCACGCGCCGCATCGGGGTATGCGTAGTCGAGGTGAACCGACTGGTGCTCTTCGGTCGATGGATAACGATCGTCCATCAGGGCGAGGTAGACCCCAACCCGGTTGCCGAAACGCTGCAGCTCGAGGTTCCAGTCGAACCACCACCGTGGATATCGCTGGCGGAAGAGGATCATGAGCAGTGGCCCGGCGAACAGCAGCCCGCCGGCCCCGACCGCGACCCGGGTCGCGTTGTTCCCGTAGGACCACTGCCAGGTGCTGCTGGATACCGTGCTGAGCACGATCGCGATCGGGATGACCCACAAGATACGGAACGCCGTGGTTAGCCGGTCGAGCAGGCGATCTGGATAGTCGACCGAGAATTGAACTGGATACTGAAGCTGGTCCATAACCGCATCACCCTTTCCACTCACACAAGATCCCAGAGTCGGTGCCGGATGACGAGCCGGATCGCCGGCCAATTCAGCATCACCTGCTGCCGTGACGCGTCAGTAGGGGACGCCGCTTTTGCGGAGGAGGAGACGGTCCGTATGCCCGAGACCCAGAGCACTGAACCGCGTCCCACGGGGACCGCGGTGCCACCGGCTGAACGGCCGCCATTCCGTGCTGATCACGTCGGCAGCCTGCTGCGCCCGCCCGAGTTGTTGCGGGCTCGCGACGATTTCGCGGCGGGCCGGGTCAACGGCGACGAGCTGCGCGGCATCGAGGACGCCGCGATCCGTGAGGTCGT
>Ga0137367_10005575_pt1 | contig 10197 bp, 8 predicted proteins | sample SagtaG_14_FD_104939 | JGI IMG/M metagenome (GOLD analysis project Ga0137367, IMG submission 104939) | Vadose zone soil microbial communities from Sagehorn Ranch, Mendocino, California, USA - Sage1_L_80_16 metaG | ecosystem: Environmental > Terrestrial > Soil > Vadose zone | place: USA... | reverse complement strand
TGCGAAGGAGAGAAAGTTGATTCGTTGTCATCAATTCTCTCAAAGATTGTTCTGAAAGTAAACTACACCCAAAACGAAGTTTTTTTGTCATGCAGCGTCATGCAGCCCGGTTCCCTCGCCAGTCCTAACTGACCACATCCGCGCCCTGTCGGTGGCTCGGCACTGCCCCGATCTCATCGAACGCGTCCAGCGTTGCGAGAGGTGATAATGACGCCCCAAAAACCGTGAAATTCGTCCCTCGCGTATCATTCTGCGCAGGATCTCCGCGTGGATTTGCCAGCATCGCCAGTTGGCGACCTCCTCGTAAGAAACTTGATCGGGCGCACGGCGATAGTGACCCGCCAGATCAGCCACGTGGCTGGTGTAGGATTGTTGTGTGCGTACGGCCGGGCCACGGGTGGCCAGGTCACGAATATATTTTGCTCGAAGTGCAGTCATAGGCTGCCACAATGGCGGCCATGAGCCCATTCGTCCCGCGCTCAACAAGCCAACTCCGCGAAGAGGCTTCGTTCAACAAATCGCTGCAGCCCGGGAGCGGTTCTAGTTCCGCTGCGCGGTTCACGTCTGTTGGCCCGGCGTGGCTGAGCTTGGGTCGTTAGACCAGTCGACCATGCACGATCACCTCCAAGACCATTCTGTCAGCGAGCGGCCTCGCATGGTCGGAGCATTGCCTCGCGGCTGGGTTTTCTTTCGGACTTGGCGCACTCTGCGTTGGTTTTTGCTCCTCGCCCTGCCGGGCATTGGCAGTGCCGTTGCCGTTTGGATGCGCGGCCACGGCTTCTGGCAGGCAGCGGGACTGTGGCTGCTTGGCTTTGCGGTCGCGATTCTAATTTTCGTTTTCTGCTGTTCTGGCATGTCGTCGTCGAACACCGGGACGTATTTCAGGCAGACAGAGCCCGTGCGATTTTGGAGTGAGGTTGTACTGCTGTCTGTTATTTACGTTGCTTTGTGCTGTGGAGGATTCTTCTGGCGATGACGTGGTCTAACCATGCGCTGCAGCAAACGGCGGCGGGCCGTCGCGGTTGCAATCGGCGCGCCTCGTGGCCGCCGTCGCTGAGCTTGGGTCGTTAGGCCGCTTCACACGTCATGACCAAAGTACGACGAGTCACTCTTCTCGTAGCGGACATTCTGATGCTTTTGGGCGGAATCGGGTCTGTTCTCATTTTTATTGTGATCACCCTCACACTGCGAGAGGCCCCAGGCTGGCCACGCATTCCTTCCGGAGACGAAATCAAAGCGACGACGGAGACTTGGCGCTTGCGCGGCATGGCAGCAGACGCGTACGACAAGCTCCAGATATTCACCGAGATGGTTGATGGCTATCGTTGGTATTTCTTGGTGTTTGGTTCGTTACTCTTCGTCGGCAGCATCGTACACTTCGCTCTGACACCGTGGCGACTGAGAGAGAAATCATGACAACACGGCCTAACGAACAAAGATAGCATTGACCGGAGCGCGCGCGCCGAGGGCATGGCGATGGGCACTGTTGAGTTGAACTTCATGAGGTGTGCCATGGCGGCGAGCGCGGCAATCGGCCGATGAGCTTCATCGGTTTTTTACAGCAGGGACAAAGCGGCGGCGGTAAAGGTGCGGGCGGCACCAAGGCCGGGGCTACCCAATCCAGCAAGGCGGCGATGCGCTCAAACCTCGCCTTGGCCGCCGGACTCAGCCAGCCGAAATGGCGCACGCGCTGAAAGCCTTTAGGCAAAACGTGCTGAAGGAAGCGATGCAGAAATTGTTCGGGCGACAAGTGCATCGTCTGGGTGCGATGATCCTTGCCGTCGCGATAGGTGAAGGTGATGTGTTGGCCGTCATCGCTGAGAATGCGTTGGGCACTCAAAGCAGTGCGATAAACGTAAGCGGCCAGGTACTTCAGAGCTGGTTCACCCCTGCCGACGAATTGCACCTCGGCCACCCAGTCTATCGACCAGACCTCCTTGGGGATTTGGCTGAAGAGTTGGCCGTGGTCCTGTTGGAGGGCTTGTTCGAGCCGGGTCCGCAAGCGGATCGCCAACACTCCTTGGGGCAGGAAATAGTTGGCCCGTTTGGGTCGGACCCAGCGCAAGCCATCGGGGGAGAGACCGCCCGCCGGGACGACGCAGTGAACGTGGGGATGGAAACGCAAGTCGCGCGTCCAGGTCTGGAGCACGGCCAGCAACCCCAGTTCAGCGCCGAGGTCTTTGTGATCGCGTTCCACCTCGAGCAGGGCCTTCGCACTGTGTCCGTGTCCTCCGTCCGTTGCATCGTGCTCGGTGAGCGTGAAGGTCGGGCGCATTTCCAGTGGCCCGCTTGCGCTGATCGGATGCCGTCTGATGGCGCCCGCTTCACAGGAGGGATCGCAAGGATTCGGTTGCGCCAGCTTCTGCGCCGGACCCCGGCATGGAAGAAGTTTTTCCGGCCTTAAGGGAAATAAAGTTTACACCGACCTGCTCTGAGTTTCGCGCTAGAAGACGCATCGGGCTCCATATCAGCCCTGTATCAAAGCGAGTTGGTCCTGGATCAGAATTTGCTCGGGGAGCGCTGCGTGATTCTTCTCTTCGTAAGGCCGAGAACCGAACCAACCCGTGTTCGGTGAGTTTCAAACCGGGACAGGCTGTCCTGATTTTTGAGTCGGCCGGAACTCGATTGGATCAGAACGAAAACCCGAACTATGACGATGACAAGCACCCAGCGCCTTTGTGGCACGCGACAGTTCCTCTGCTCTTTGCTCTGCCTGACGGCGACGATCTGCGGGACTCAGACGCATGCGCAGACTCTTTCTCCTGACCTGCGCAGCGAATACATTGTGGTCTTAAAGCCGGGCGCCCGCGGCGAGGAGGTCGCCCGACAGCATGGGCTCGTCGCGCGACACCACTACCGGCATGCATTGAATGGCTTCGCTGGACATATTCCTGAAGGTCGATTGCACGCGCTCCAGAACGATCCGCGCGTCGAGCTCATTGAACAGGATGTGGAGGTGTCTGCCTTCAGTCAGATTGTTCCCACAGGCATCCGGCGCATCGGCGCGGACGTCTCGCCCGCCGCCAAAATTGACGGCATCGACGAGCGCGTCAATGCGGACATCGCGATCCTCGACACCGGGATTGAACTGACCCACCCGGATTTGAGCGTTTATCGGAACGTCACGTTCGTCAGCGGAACAACGACCGGCAATGACGATCAAGGTCACGGGACGCATGTGGCCGGCATTGCCGCTGCGCTGGACAACGGAATCGGGGTTGTGGGCGTGGCGCCGGGCGCGCGTCTCTGGGCGGTGAAGGTCCTGGACAGCACTGGGTCGGGAGTCATGTCCGGGCTCATTCAAGGTGTGGATTACGTCACGGAGCATGCCAGCGAGATCGAGGTGGCGAACATGAGCCTGGGCGGTTACGGCATCGCCGACTCGCTCCGCATGGCCATTCAGAATAGTGTTGCCAAGGGCGTGGTCTTTGTCGTGGCTGCTGGAAACTCGCGTTTTGAGCTTTTCGGTGAGGATTACGTGCTAGGTGGCTATGATTGTTTCCCGGCGGCTTATCCCGAGGTGATGGCCGTCTCCGCATTGGTTGACACGGATGGCCAGGCTGGCGGCACCGGCGCTTCCACAACCAGCGGCGCCGATGATACGTTGGCGATCTTCTCGAACTTCAGCGTTCGTCTTGCCCCCGGCAACCCTGTGAGCTCGCCCGGCCTGATGATTGATATCGCGGCTCCTGGCGTGAACATCTACTCGACCTACCGGGGCGGTTCCTACGCCACGATGAACGGGACGAGCATGGCCTCGCCGCATGTGGCCGGCGCGGCGGCGCTCTACGTCAGCCAATATGGCCGCGCCTCCGATGCCGCCGGGGTGTATGCGATCCGCCAAGCTTTAATCAATGCGGCAGAACCGCAGAACACTTGGGGGGTCAATCCGCCCAACCCGAACCCCGCAGATGTTTACGCCGAAGGATTGATCCATGTGGCGAGGATCGGGGGCAACCCGGCTCCGCCGACGGATACGACCCCTCCGGCATGCGCCATGACGAGTCCATCGAGCGGGGCCACCGTGTCCGGCACGATTACTCCTACAGCCAGCGCGTTGGACAATATCGCGGTCTCGAAGGTCGAGTTTTACATTGACGGCGCTCTCCGCGGCACCGACACGACCAGCCCATACGGCTTTTCGTGGGACACCACGAGCAATGTCAACGGGAGTCACACCATCGTGGCCAAGGCGTACGACGCCGCTGGAAATACCGCCACGTCCGCCTCCCTCAGCGTCAAGGTCCAGAATAGTGGGTCCGATTCGCTGCCGCCGACAGTGGTGATTACGTCGCCAGCGATGGGCTCACATGTGTCGGGTAACGTGAAAGTTTCGGTCAGTGCGAGCGATGATGTCGGCGTGGCGCGCGTGGAGCTGTACGTGGACGGCTCGTTTTACTCGAGCGGCACCTCGGCCACGCCGGTCTTCAGCTGGAGTTCAGGCAGGGCCGGCAAGGGAACGCACACGCTGACGGCCCGGGCCGTGGATGCCGCCGGCAACGTCGGCACTTCGAGTCCGGTGACCGTTTACAAGTGAAAACAAAAAGGCCGCCCATCGCTGAGCGGCCTTTGAATCAATCACGTCCTTGCCGAATGGTCGCTATGGACAATGCAGGTTTTTGACGGGATGCAGTTGGTGATTGCCGCGCGACAGATCGCCACAGTCGCTGATGTCAGGCACTGGTGCGCCCGTGGGCACGCCCGTGCCGAGCCAGCCAGAGATGCTGGCGCGCAAGGCGCCGGAGGTGGCTGAGTTGACAACCCAGATCTGGATGCAATAGACATCCGGTGGGTCCGCCGGATGGCCGAAGGGAGAACCGCCTGGCTCGCCCCGGTCTTCGATGTAGATGCGGAAGACCACATCCGTTTCCTTCTTGCCGGGCGTCAAGGCCATCTTGCCCACGCCGGTGACGGCAATGGCATTGGCGTTGGCTCGCCGTGGCTCCGGTCCGCACACCCTATCCTCGGGGTTGCAGATCTCGCCGCCCGGCTTCGGCGCCAGGCTGTCGCATTCCAGGCACGCGCAACGCAGGCTGTCGAAGATGCCCGCCGTGTGGAAACTCTGCAGTCGACCGTTGCTCGCGTGACGAACATGCTGCCACTGACCGCAAATGTCCGCGCTGCCGCTGGTCAGGTCGATATTCGCAGCGGAGAGCGGAATGGTTTGGCGTCCTCGCATTTGGCCGCCATGCGTGGTGAACTTCACAGTGGTGTCGATGACCAGGCTGTTGCCCGATTTGACCTGCAGTAGAGTGGTGGCACTCGGATCCTGGCGGCCACCGCCGGTGGTTCGGCAAAAGACCTCGATGCATTCCACCTCGACGCTGCAGCTACTCTCGACGGTACACGCACCGTTCGCCGCGCTCGTGGTCCCGCTCACCGTAATGGGCACTGTGCCGCACTGCACTTCAATGGTGCAGAGGAGTGTCACGCTCTGGCCGGCGGCCAGGGTACCGCCGAACGGCGTGCCATCCGGCACAGTGACGCAGTCCGTCGGGCTCTGTTCCAGAGCCGTGTTCCCCTTGTATAAGGTGAGGCGCACATTCTCCAGCGGCACATTCCCTTTGTTGCAGATCGGAATTTCGAGCTGAGTCGTTGTCACCTGACCCGGCGCGAGACCAAGCGCAGCGAATTTATCGAATGTCTCGTAGCTGATATCAGTCCCGCTCGGGAAGGTCTCCAGTGCGACGGCCGCGTCGTTGACGATGGCTGCCCCACCCTGAGCATCGCCATCCAGACGATGGACCAGGAGCGGCGCCGCTCCACCCGCGCAATCTGAGCCGCAGGCAATGACGGGACCGGCAACTGTCAGGGTGCCCGTCGCCGCCGCGGAAACGCAGCCAGTGGTCGGGTCCGTCGCTACCGCCCGAATTTGGTATACACCAGGTGCCATACCCCCTTTGTAGGTAAGAGTGTTTATGGAGAAGGTGAGCGTGCCAGTGATCGGACTCTCGGAGAATGTTAGACCTGGGACAACACTGACTTCAGAGTAAAAGTCAAAAGTCTGACTGCCCGGGCTGGTCGCGATTCCGATTTGCCAGCCGAAGTCCTTGGTTGCAGACGTCGCCGTCGGGCTCGCGGTAAAGACCGCGGTGCCGGCGCCGTTAGCAACATTGCAGGCCACCGGGTTACCCAGGGGCGCGACGCTGATGTCGTTGACAGTTACCACGAGCTTGTCCGTGGCAGAACCACAACTCGGGTTGCTCTGGCTCGCGACCGTCAACCTCAGGGTGGCGGTGCCAGCCTTGGACAGAGTGACTGTGGGATCCTCTGCAGTGATACTGGAGAAGGTCACCACCAGGTCAGAGGGGCTCTGCGAATCCACGGTCCAAAGGATACTCCCATTGGACGCGGTGGCCGCCATGAGGAAGGACTTGCCGTTTGGCTCGCCAGCGCACTTGGCCTGGCCCGGTCCCGCGACCGCAATGGGTTCGGGGAACACTGTGACCACCACGAGGTCACTGGCGTTTCCACAACTCGGGTTGCTTTGACTGGTGACCGTCAACTTCAGCGTAGCGGTGCCAGGCTTGGACAGAGTGACTGTGGGATCCTCTGCAGTGATGCTGGAGAAGGTCGCCACCAGGTCAGAGGGGCTCTGGGAATCCACTGTCCAGAGGATACTCCCATTGGACGCGGTGGCCGCCATCACGAAGGACTTGCCGTCATCTTCGCATTTGCGTTGGCCAGGTCCCGCAACAGCAATAGGAGTCGGGTAGACGTTGAGCACGGCACTGCACCCGAGCGAGTGGATGCCTGCTTTGTCGACGACCTGGGCGTAGTATGTCCCGCCGTCAGAGAGCTGAACGTTTGAGAAGGAGAGCGTCTGCGCGGTGGAGATAATAGCCCCCAAGGAACCATCCGCGTTGAGGGTCCTGCTCCACCTAAACGTATAAGGGTCTCCAAAGCCGCCGATTTGGGTGTGAGGGGTCACGGTGAGCGTTGCGGTTTGCCCAACACACTTGCTGTCCCCAGTCACGTCGCAGGTTGGTGGAATAATCACGGCGTCTGCCTTGAGTGAGCGGTCCTGCTGGCCAATGTTGTCCAAGCTCCAACTGATCAGGGCCATGTGGTAGGGAGAGCCACTAATGCCACCCGCGGAGTTTGGAATCCCGCTCGCATCAAAGCCCCAGTCCGCGCGACTGGCAATGTGTCCAGCCCAGGAAAGGATCGCCAGACTCCCACTGCCTGTGGTGAACGTCACGTCGATTTGAATCTGCGAGATGGACTCGCCCAGCTTGGCGTTCCAACTGGCGCTGTTATCCACATACGTAATGGAGTTCAGCGTGCCGCCCCAAAGCGACATCTTCCTTTTGCTGCCATCTCGGAGCGTTTGGGTCGGGAGTTTATTAAAACTGTTTGCCGGAATCGTCGCATTTGGGGTGGCGATTGTCAGTTCCGAGTCGGGCGTGGGAGGTTCCTCGAACAGACTCGTCCCCACGGTCGGATTCACCTCTTCGGGCGGATGTCCGAACTGTGTGTGTGGATCGAGCAACTGGAAGCCGGTGAGGTAGTCAATCGCGTTTCGGCTGCTGTGTCGAATGTCGAATCCGAGCCTGATGGTGATCTGTGTGTTGGCGGGCAGGTCCGACATCACGCACCGATACGGGATGGAGTGACCCTCTAAATAATGGGAGTTCTGGAATCCGGCGTTGCCGTTTACGTCGATACCGACGGGGTTTTCCGGATCATTAAATTTGCCGTTGCGCGTTTGATCCAGATTGGCGGACGGAGCAGCATGAATTCGATCGACGCCGAGGCTGGCGCCGCAGAGTATCAGGCCCGCCAGTAGTACGGGCTTCTCCCACGAGGGATTCCAGGTCATATTTCCTTCTTTCGATTTTTAGCCGGAACACGTTATAAAAGAACAGCTTCTGTCCGACAAAAGAAGCCGATCCGCGTGGAAACAATATTAGGGTTCCAGAGTGGAAGAAATATTAGGGTTCCACTGTATGCAGAGGAAAAGCCTGGGAAACATCGCAGAAAATCTTTCAGAAAATGTGAAGAGATCTCAGGCGTTGGCGCCGAAGGCGCGGGAAAGGGCCGACGGCAGGGGCCGCCAGTTCAACGGCGCGACGGCTGAGAACGCCCGCGTCGGGCGGCTCGAGCGAGCCTGGACGCCAGTCGGTTTCTAGTGTGGCCCGTGTTCGCGATCTCGTGCCGCAACGAGGCCGATCGCCAACACGCAGGAGACTACCGCCAGCGTAAGGCCAGGACCACGACTGTCGCGGCCAAAACCGCCAACTGCGGATTGCGGCGGCACCAGCGACAGAGTCGTCCGAGCCGACCGACCGGCCGGGCCTGGATCGGTTCTGCGCGCAGGAATCGGCCCAATTCGTCGGCAAGTTCCTGTGCGCTGCGGTAACGGCGGAGCGGCTCTTTCTCCAGGCATTTGAGGCAAATGGTTTCCAGATCGCGCGGCACCCGGGAATTGAGCGAACGGGGGCCGACGGCTTCTGCGTTCAGTAATTGGTCGACGATCTCGTGAGCCGTCGCAGCCACGAAGGGTGGCCGCGCCGTCAGCAGGTGATAGAGGATTGCGCCCAGCGAATAAACATCGCTCTGGGGACCGATGGCACCGCGTTTGCCGGCCGCCTGTTCCGGCGGAATAAAGTTAGGCGAGCCGAGGACTCGCCCGGTCGTGGTGAGTTGATCGTGGAGCGTGGAGAGTCGAAGCTCAAGACCGAGCCGCTTCGCGAGGCCGAAGTCGATGATGCGCGGCTGGCCGGCGTGGTCGATGAGCACGTTGGAAGGCTTGAGGTCGCGGTGCAGAACGCCGCGTTCGTGCGCGTACTGGATCGCCTCGGCGACGGTCTTCACATAACCGGCGGCACGAGCCGCGGGCAGTGGCTGCTCGCGGACCAATTCGGAGAGGCGCGGGCCTTCGACATAGTCCATCGCAAAGAACGGCTGGCCGGCGTATTCGCCCACCTCGTGGATGGCGACGATGTTTGGGTGTTGCAGGTTGGACGCGGCCTCCGCTTCGGCCCGGAACCGCTGCAAATCAGTCGAGCTGGCCAGCGGACCACTCAGGAGCACCTTCACTGCGACCAGCTGATTGAGGGGGATCTGCCGGGCTTTATACACGACGCCCATTCCGCCGCGGGCGATTTCCTCCAGCAGTTCGTACTGGCCAGACAGCCGCGGCAACTGGTGCTCCGGGACCAGCGGCCGGGCGGCGCCAGGCTCCAATTCCAGCGCCCCGCGGAAGGCGCAGACCGGGCAAAGACCCTCCCAGGCATCGGCGGACGCCGTTCGGCATTTCGGACAGCGCGCCGGCGCGGACATGGATGCCTTCTGGCTCATATAACCATTTAGCTCCCGCGGCTTATCCGCTGATCACCGCGATCAAATAGCGGATTTCCTCATCGATCTCGGAGGAAAGCGTCACCGTGTGCGCCACTTCCTCCCGCACCAGTTCGCGGAAGCGCCGGCGTAGCCGAGCCGCAGCGCACCGGACGGCGCTTTCGGTGATGTTTAATAGGCTGCCCAGTTCGGCGTAGGTCAGTGGGCTCGTTGGTTCGGCGGCGATGCGGAAAATTTTCAAGCGCTCATAAAGCAGCGACTTTCCTGCCGCCACGTACTCCCGGCGCAAGCGACCTTCAGCACATTCCAGCAACGTCAGCGCCCAATGGCGTTCGAAGATTCTCTCGGCGTTCATTTCGTGGATCGGTTCCTGCCGGGAGTGGTCTTTGGTGGACTGAGTCTCCAGCGGAATAAAGGTGCAGCGCCCGCCGCGTTTGACGGCTCTGGCGCAGTCCCGATGGTCGGCCAGGAAGTGACGCAAGCAGGCCAACAGGAACGAACGGAACCGTCCCTTTTTGCGATCCACTTGGCCGAGATAGCTTTTCTCAAGCAGGCGCGCGAAGAAGCCTTGCGTCAGATCTTCGGCATCTTCGACGCCATAACCCACGCGCCGAATATACGCATACAAGGGAGACCAATAAGTGGAGCAGAGTCTTTCCAGGGCCGCTTGGGCGGCTGGCGTAAGAGCTCGGCCGGCGGACAGCACCACGCTCCAGTGAGTCGTGGAAAACCAGTCGGCCTTGGCCGGCTCAGTTACCATGTCGGTACCGGGGATGGCATGGTGCAATTCTCCTGGGAGTGGCGCAAACATCTTAATCGATGATCAGTTTAAGCAAAATTGCGGAGATCTCAAATCGGCAAAAATACCAACGTTGGACTAGGGGAATTTCGTAG
>Ga0137367_10005569_pt1 | contig 10201 bp, 7 predicted proteins | sample SagtaG_14_FD_104939 | JGI IMG/M metagenome (GOLD analysis project Ga0137367, IMG submission 104939) | Vadose zone soil microbial communities from Sagehorn Ranch, Mendocino, California, USA - Sage1_L_80_16 metaG | ecosystem: Environmental > Terrestrial > Soil > Vadose zone | place: USA... | reverse complement strand
CACGCCACCGCCGATGGCGTCGAAGGCGACCAGCCGCGCCGGTATCCGCGGGCGGCGCCGGATCAGCCAACCGACGCCGGCGACCAGCACGATGAACAGCAGGATGTAGCCGAACGGCAGCCCGATGCCGAAGCCCAGCATGATCTGCCAGGCGCCGACCAGCCAGCCGGCGAGCGCCCAGCCGGGCTTGACCCGCTCCGGCCGGTACCCGTCCCGCAGCGACCAGCCGTGGCCGCGCGCCAGCATGGCCAGCGACAGCACGATGCCGCCGGAGGAGATCACGTGCAGGTGGCCGCCCTGGGCGAGGCGCCAGGGCGCGTAGGCGTACGCGGCACCGGCGACCGCCGAGCCGACTCGGCCGGCGCCGAGCTGGCGCACCAGCGCGTACGCCCCGAAGAACGCCAGCGCGATCGCCAGCACGAACATGATGTTGTACCGGACGAGCGCCGCCACCGGACCTGTGCCGATCATCCCGGCCGGCGCGTAGCCGAGCAGCGTGTCGGAGTACGCGAAGCTATACCGCTCCGGATAGAACGCGTTGGACTGCCACAGCTGGGTCGGCTCGTGCGTGAGCGCGTGCCCGGACCACGCCATCTGCCAGGCCTGCAGCGTCGGGTCCCAGATGTCCTGCGGGATGGTCCGGGTCGGCTCGCGAAGCGTCGGCCAGGTCATGATCGCTGACAGCGCGACGCTACCGGCCGCGGCGAGCGTCCACTCGTGACCGATGACGCCGGTGACGCGTCGCCATATCCGGGTCTTCCGGGTCGGCACCGGCGCGGGCTGTGGACCAAAGGCCGACCAGCGCCCGCCGTCCTCCTCCTCGGCCTCCTGGACCGGTTCGGCCTCCTGGACCGGTTCGGCCCTTCCCGTCGGCTCGGCCTCGCCGGCGGGTTCGGCCTCGGCCGGCGGTGGCTCCCCGGTGGTCGGTTCCTCGGTGGTCGGCTTCTCGGTGGTCGTGGTCTCCGGTTCCGCGCTCATCGTGTCAGCTCAGCCGTCCCCGCAAGTAGGCGATGTCGTCGCCTTGGCCCTGCGCGCCGCCCGGCGTCTCCACAACGACCGGAGCGCCGGCGGCTCGGATCACCGCGACGATCAGTTCGGGGTCGATTGTGCCGTGTCCGATGTTCTCGTGTCGGTCCCGCCCGGAGTCGAACGGGTCCCGCGAGTCGTTGGCGTGAACCAGGTCGATCCGGCCGGTGATCGCCTTGACCCGGTCGACGATGCCGAGCAGGTCCTCGCCACCGGAATACGCATGGCAGGTGTCCAGGCAGAAACCGACGTCGAACTCGCCGACCACATCCCACAGCCGGGCGAGCGCGTCGAGGCGGCGGGCGCAGGCGTTGTCGCCACCGGCGGTGTTCTCGATGAGGATCGGCGTGGCGAAGCCGCCGGAGTTGGCCGCGTACGCGAATGTTTTGCGCCAGTTGTCGAACCCGGTCGCGATGTCGTTGCCCCCTGTCGACGTGTCCACCGTGGACGATGATGCCCTTCGCGCCGACCTCGGCGGCGCCGGCGGCATGCTCCAGGAGCAGCTTGCGGCTCGGGATACGGATGCGGTTGTTGAGGGTCGCCACGTTGATCCGGTACGGCGCGTGGATGTAGACGTCGATCTCCGACGCGAGGAGCTCGGCCGCGTCGGACCGCGGCTCGGGCGACTTCCAGGCCTGTGGGTCGGTGAGGAAGAACTGCACGACCTCCGCGCCGCGGGCGGCCGCTGCGCCGAGCGGATCGGACGATTCGAGGTGGGCTCCGATGCGCATGGGGCCGAGCCTACGACTCCACACCGACATAGCCGCCGCGACCGGTGGGCCCGAGCGGACCAGCCGGTGCCGAGATGATCGGCGCGGCCCGCTATCCTTGACCGGTTCGCCGGCCCGTGGCCGGCGAACCGACGCACGACCTCCTGCCACGGAAGGACCGTGGCCGCCTAGCCCACAGGAGGTGAGAACGTCTTGCGTCATTACGAAGTCATGGTGATCCTCGACGGCAGTCTTGAGGAGCGCACCGTCGGCCCCTCGCTGGACACGTACCTGAACGTGATCCGAACGTCTGGAGGCTCGGTGGAGAAGCTCGACGTATGGGGCCGTCGCCGGCTGGCGTACGAGATCAACAAGAAGACCGAGGGCATCTACGCCGTCATCGACCTGCAGGCGACGCCTGCGACAGTGGCCGAGCTGGACCGTCAGCTGCGCCTCAACGAGTCGGTGCTGCGCACCAAGGTCATCCGTCCGGACGTCCGCTGACACGCCGGAGCTGAGCCCGATTCTTGTCACATCCCTGTGGCACCGTAGCCCTCATAGATGAGTGTGCGCGAGGAGTAACCATGGCAGGAGACACGACCATCACGGTTATCGGCAACCTGACCGACGACCCCGAGCTGCGCTTCACACCGTCCGGCGCGGCGGTGGCCAAGTTCCGGGTCGCCTCGACGCCGCGGTTCCTCGACCGCGCGTCCGGCGAGTGGAAGGACGGCGAGCCGCTGTTCCTGTCGTGCACGGTGTGGCGGCAGGCGGCGGAGAACGTCGCCGAGTCGTTGCAGCGGGGCGCCCGCGTGATCGTCTCCGGCCGGTTGCGCCAGCGGTCCTACGAGACGCGCGAGGGCGAGAAGCGCACGGTCATCGAGCTGGAGGTCGACGAGATCGGCCCTTCGCTGCGGTATGCGACGGCGAAGGTGCAGAAGATGTCGCGGAGCTCCGGCAACGGCGGCTTCGGCGCGAGCGGCGGCGGCGGCGGCGGTTACAGCGCCGACGACCCGTGGGCCAGCGCCGCACCGGCCGGTGGCGGCGGCAAAGGTTCCGATGGACCCGGCTCGCACTTCGACGACGAGCCCCCGTTCTAGATAGCTAACTGGAGCAAGAGCAATGGCGAAGGCTGCGGCACTGCGCAAGCCGAAGAAGAAGGTGAACCCGCTCGACAAGGAGGGGATCGCCTATATCGACTACAAGGACACCGCGTTGCTGCGCAAGTTCATCTCCGACCGCGGCAAGATCCGCGCTCGGCGGGTGACCGGCGTCAGCGCGCAGCAGCAGCGCCAGATCGCCCGGGCGGTCAAGAACGCCCGGGAGATGGCCCTGCTGCCGTACACCACGACCACCCGCTGAGAGGAGGCCGGCGTGAAGATCATCCTTACCCAGGAGGTGACCGGCCTGGGCACTCCCGGCGACGTCGTCGAGGTTCGGGGCGGCTACGGCCGGAACTACCTGCTGCCGCAAGGGTTCGCGATCCCGTGGACCAAGGGTGCGGAGAAGCAGATCGTACTGATCAAGCGGGCCCGCTCGGCCCGCGAGATCCGTGACCTCGGACACGCCAGCGAGGTGAAGGCCCAGCTCGAAGCGCTGACCATCAAGCTGGCCGTGCGGGCCGGCGGCGGCGGCCGGCTCTACGGCTCGATCACCCCGGCCGACGTGGCCGACGCTGTCAAGCGGGCCGGCGGTCCCGAGCTGGACCGGCGCCGGATCGAGCTGCCCGGGCACGTGAAGTCGACCGGTGACTACCGAGTCCAGGTCAAGCTGCACCCCGAGGTGGCCGCGACGTTCAACCTGGTCGTCGTCGCCGCCAAGTAGCGAGAAGACACGAGGGGCGCCGCGCTGGCGCGCGGCGCCCCCGTGTCCCCCCGTTGTGGCGCGCTCACCCGGTCAGGCGGGCCGCCTGCCGGATCAGCGCCGCCAGCTCGGTGACGTCGGCGTCCTCTGTCGCCTGCGCCACGCCGTCGGCGATCCGCGCCAGGTCGGGCAGGCGCACCTGGCCGCCCAGGCGGCTGCCGCGCAGCACCTCCGCGAAGTACGCGGCGGCATAGCACTGGCGCAGCCGCGGCCGGGAGGCGGTGAACTCGTCTGCCAGGTTGACCTCTGTCACCGTCACGGCGCCCTCGCTCGGCTCGCGGGTGGACGGATCCAGCCACCGGACGCGGGCCTCGGCGACCCGGGCGCGAGGACCGACGGCTCCATCAGGGCGCAGCCGCACCAGGTACAGCGCCGTGACCGTGTGTCCGGGGCCTACCTCGCCACCGTCGACCCGGTCGTTGCGGAACGCCGAGGCGGCGAGCGTCCGGTTCTCGTAGCCGATCAGCCGGTAGGCCACCACGGTCGCGGGGTCGAACGTGACCTGTACCTTCGCATCCAGCGCGCGGACGGCCAGCGTCGCTGGCAGCTGCTCGACGAACACCTTGCGCGCCTGCGCGAGCGTGCTGACGTACACGACGAAGCCGTCGCCGGAGTCGGCGAGCTGCTCCATGAGCGCGTCGCCGTAGTCGCTGCCGACACCGACCCCGAGCAGGGCGATCTTCTTCGCGGCCGCCTCGCGCACCTGCCCCAGGATCGGCTCCGCCTGCGTGTTGCCGACGTTGGCCAGCCCGTCGGAGAGCAGGATGACGCGGTTGGTGGCGCCGTCGCGGTACCCCTCGCGCGCCACCCGGTACCCGGCGACGAGGCCCTCTTCGAGGTTGGTGCTGCCGCCGGCCCGGAGCTTGTCGATGGCGTCGTGCAGGGCACCCCGGTTGCGGACGTTCGTCATCTGCCGCAGGACCCGCGCCCGGTCGTTGTACGCGACGATCGCCACAGCATCGGTTGGCCGAAGCTGGTCGACAAGCGTGTCGAGGGCGTCGCGGACGAGGTCGAGCTTGCCTGGTTCGCCCATCGACCCGGACACGTCGATGACGAAGGTGAGCGCGGCATCGGTCCGGTCGGCGAGGTTCTCCGCGCGGGTCTGTAGCCCGACCCGCATCAGCCGCAGCGCACCGGTGTCGCCGCTGTAGGTTGACGGCGGTCGGGCGCCGTCGACCTGCAGGCTGAAGCCGTTGCCGGCCGGTTGCCGGTAGTCCTGCCGGAAGGCGTTGACGAACTCCTCCGGCCGGATCGTCCGGGGATCCGGCCGCCTGCCATCGGTGAGCTGGCGGCGGGCGTACCCGTACGAGGCGGTGTCGACGTCGACCGCGAACGTCGAGATCGGCTGCTGGTCAACGGGTACCTCGGAGATGTCGTCCGGGTCCGCGCCGGTTGCGCCCGCCCGGTCCCCGGCGCCTGGCGCCCCCGCCGCGACCGGCGCGTCCGGCCGACCGGGCTTGCCAAGGGCCGGCCCGCCCGAGGAGCTGCCGCCGTTTGAACGGCTGGCGCTACACCCAGCCGCCAGCAGGGCGATGACCGCCCCCGCGGCGGCCAGCGCGACCAGCGTGGTACGGGACCGGGCGCGGCGAAGTGACGCACCCGCGTTGGAGCCGACCATCCGAGCCTCCTTCAAGCCGTGTGACAGCTCAGACGGCAGGCACGGTTGGCTGGATCCGGGCGTGATCGATCGGTGACCCAAGCGAGAGCGGCTGTGACCGTGCCGAGAGCGGTTCGTGACCCGGACCTCAACCAGTGGTCCGTACAAGCACGGAGAACAGGACCGTGGCCACACCGGCGCCGACCACGGCGGCGGCGAAGCCGATGGTCAGCGCCCGCCAGCCGACCGTCAGCCAGCGGATCAGCAGCGCGACCATGGTGCTGAGCACGAGCGCCAGCGCCAGCCGCGGCAGGTTGTCGACAAGGGCCTGCCAGGCCTCGGCCTGCGGCGATAGGCACGGAGTGCCGGTGGCGTCCACACAGCCGGGCCGCGCGGCGGTGGACAGCAGGCGGGTCCACAGCAGGTAGGCGGCGGAGGGGACGGCGTACCAGGCGATCGTGGCCAGCGTCGCCGAGATGAAGCCGCCGGCGTCCGCGTCGTCCTCATCGTGCCAGTCGTGGCGGGGCTGCGGTTCAGGCACGCGGTCCGCGCTCCGCGCGGGTCTGCGGTTGAGGCCGCTGTGCAGCCCGCGGTCCACAGCCTGGTTGGGGCGCCGTACGACCGGGGCTGGCTCGCGCCGTACGACCGGGGCTGGCTCGCGCCGTACGACCGGGGCTGGCTCGCGCCGGATGGCCGGGTGCTCGCCAGTGTCGCGGCGTCCCCGGGGCGGCGGCCACGCGCTGCGCGTGAGCCCGCCGGACGCGAAGCCCGCGGCCTCGTAGTCCTTGGGGCGCCGTACGTCGGGCGCATACCCGCTGCGGGGCTCGTAGCCGCTGCGGGGCTCGTAGCCGCTGCGGGGCTCGTAGCCGCTGCGGGGCTCGTAGGGACCCCGCCGGGGGACCTCGCCAGGGTCGGGCCGCCGGCCGTCGCGTAAGTACTCGAGCCACGGGTCTCGGTCCTGCCGCCGCGCCTGCTCGCCACGTTCCCGGCCGGCCGGGCGGTGCGGGCTCCGAAGACCTGCATCCCAGCGCCTCTCCGGTTCGGCCGCTGGACGGCGGACCGCGCCGCGTTCCGTCCACTGAGGACGGATGTCGTCGTGGTCGATCATCCGACCCTGACCAGGTGGCGGCCAGCGTTCCTGCCGGCTGCTCGATGCCTCGGTCTCCGGTGCGTTTGGCCGCCGGTCAGGGGCGGAGGCGACATGCCAGGGCGCATCGGGCCAGACAGGAAGGGACCGTCGCCGGCGCGGGTCCAGCGGCGTATCGGCCCATTCCGGGTAGCTCACGGCCGGAGAGTCACCTTCCCGTGACCTGTTCGCTATCCCCCGTCCGGGCTAACCTCGCCCGATACCCGAGATTCTCCGCCAACTATTTTTTGTCCACAAGCTGGGGAGCGAAGCAGGCCTGGTCAGGACCGGTACGCGCATGTCGTCCCCAGCGTTGTCCACAGGTCCTGCACAGCGGTTCCCACCGAGCTGATCGAGCCGGTCCACAGGTTGTCCCGAGACTCGTCCACCGCCTCGTTTGAGACCCGGCCGCGATGTTCCTACGGTGTGAATCGACGCGGGCGGGCGCGTCACGCCTCGAACTGCGCGGAAGCTGCCGCGGAATTGTCGGACCCTTGCGGTTTGATCACGCGCGTGGGGTTGTAACCGGTGGGGCGGAGGGTCTGGGGTGTCCATCGCCGACGAGGTGCGCGCGGCCGAGCCTCGGCCCGGGGAGCCGGGTTCGGGCGAGCCCCGTGCCGCCGAGCGCCCGGCGGATCGCCAGTTCGACCGGACTCCGCCGCAGGACGTGGCGGCCGAGCAGTGCGTGCTCGGCGGAATGATGCTGTCCAAGGACGCGATCGCCGACGTCGTGGAGATCCTGCGCGGCGGCGACTTCTACCGCCCGGTCCACACCACGATCTTCGAGGCGGTCCTCGACCTGTACGGGCGCGGCGAGCCGGCCGACCCGATCACCGTCGCCGCCGCCCTCGCCGACACCGGCGAGCTGGGCCGGGTGGGTGGCGCGCCCTACCTGCACACGCTGATCTCCAGCGTGCCGACGGCCGCCAACGCCGCCTACTACGCGCGCATCGTCGCCGAGCGGGCGGTGTTGCGTCGCCTGGTCGAGGCCGGCACTCGCATCGTGCAGCTTGGCTACGGCGTCGCGGCTGGCGGCGGGCGCGACGTCGACGACATCGTCGACCTGGCGCAGCAGGTCGTGTACGACGTGACCGAGCGGCGGGTCAGCGAAGACTTCGCCGTCCTGGCCGAGCTGCTGCAGCCAACGCTCGACGAGATCGAGGCGGTCGGCGCGCAGGGCGGGGTGATGACCGGCCTGCCAACCGGCTTCACCGACCTCGACCGGCTGCTCAACGGGCTGCACCCCGGCCAGCTCATTGTGGTCGCCGGACGCCCCGGCCTGGGCAAGGCGTTGGCGCTGGACACCCCGCTCCCGACGCCGGACGGCTGGACCACGATGGGCGAGGTACAGGTCGGGAATCTGCTGATCGGTGCGGACGGACGGCCGACGACCGTCGTGACGGCGACCGCGGTGATGCTTGGCCGGCCCTGCTATGAGGTCGAGCTCTCCGACGGCACGGTGATCGTGGCGGACGCCGAGCATCGATGGGTCACCGAGACCCGCCTCTCGCACGGGTCCGGGACGGGTCCCATGGTGCGAACGACCGAGGAGATCTCCGCCACGGTCCGGGGGAACGCGGCCGACACACGGCCCAACCACTCGATCAGCAACTGCCAGCCCCTCGCGCTGCCAACGCGGCGGCTGCTCATCCCCCCGTACACCCTTGGTCTTTGGCTTGGCGGCGACCACCGCGACCGCAGGCGCATCCCGCCCGCGTACCTGCGGGCATCCGAGCCGCAACGGCGCGCCCTTCTCGCGGGGCTGCTTGACCCGCGTGCGACCGTGTCGCGGACCGGAACCGTGCAGTTCACCTCGACCTGCGACCAGCTCGCCCACGATGTCTACGAGCTGATCGTCGGCCTCGGCTACCGGTGCACGATGACGAGGACCGCAACGGCCCACCTGCTCAGGTTCTCCACTGTGGACGATGTCTTCCAGCTGGAGCGCAAGCGGCTGCTCCACAAGGAGCGCCGGCGTGCCATCAGCGCAGGACGGACCGTCGTGCGACACGTGGTCGACGTCCGGCCGGTGCCCAGCGTTCCGGTGCGCTGCGTGCAGGTGGACAACGCCAACCATCTCTACCTCGCCGGCCGGTCGATGGTTCCCACCCACAACTCGACCGCGGCCATGGACTTCGCCCGCTCGGCCTCGGTCCGGCACAACCTGGCCAGCGCCATCTTCAGCTTGGAGATGAGCAAGGTGGAGATCGTGATGCGGCTGCTGGCCGCCGAGTCCCGGGTGCCGTTGCACGTCCTGCGTTCGGGGCACCTCTCCGACGACGACTGGACCAAGCTGGCTCGGCGGATGGGCGAGATCAGCGAGGCGCCGCTCTATGTCGACGACACTCCGAACATGACGCTGATGGAGATCCGCGCCAAGGCGCGTCGCCTACGCCAGCGCCACGACCTCAAGCTCATCATCGTTGACTACCTGCAGCTGATGACCAGCCCTAAGCGGGTCGAGAGCCGGCAACAAGAGGTCGCCGAGCTCTCGCGCGGGCTGAAGCTGCTGGCCAAGGAGCTCGAGTGCCCAGTGGTCGCCGTGAGCCAGCTCAACCGCGGCCCCGAGCAGCGCACCGACAAGCGCCCCCAGCTGTCGGACCTGCGGGAGTCGGGATGCCTCACGGCGGCCACCAGGGTCCTTCGGGCGGACACGAACACCGAGGTTGCGTTGGGTGACCTGCTCGCCTCTGGTGCACGAGACATTCCCGTCTGGGCGCTGGACGAGCGGCTCAAGCTAGTGGTCAGGCCGATGGCTCGCGTGTTTCCAAGCGGAACCAAGGACGTGTTCCGTCTGCGACTGGCCTCCGGCAAGGAGATCGAAGCGACAGCCAACCACCCGTTCCTCACCTTCGACGGGTGGACACCGCTCGGGGAGCTGACAGAAGGCGCTCGGGTCGCCGTTCCACGGCACATTCCTCCACCCAGTCACACCACCGCCTGGTCGGACTCCGAGGTGATACTGCTCGCTCAGCTTATCGGCCGTCGAAACCCAATTGCGGAGTGGCTCGACACCTTGGGACTCTTCGGACGCCGTTCACACGAGAAGTTCATCCCAGCGGCGGTGTTCAGCCTGCCGAAGCCGAAGATTGCGGTCTTCCTGCGGCATCTATGGGCAACCGATGGTTCGGTGACACTCACCAAGAACGGCGGGGGTCGCATCTACTACGGCTCGACGAGTCGTCAGCTGCTCGAGGGCGTAGCGATGCTCCTGCTCAGATTTGGCATCACCGCCCGCCTGCGGACTGTCAGGCCGATCCACCACCGACCTCAGCACACGCTCGATGTGTCGGGCCGGGAGGACCAGGTGCGGTTCCTGCGCGAAATCGGCGTACATGGCGAGCGAGGGCTGGTCGCGAAGAAGCTGCTGGAATGCCTGGACACCACTCGCAGCAACACCAACGTCGATACCATTCCCCGTCAGGTATGGACCAGGGTTCGTGAGATCCACCTCGAGCGTGGTATGAGCCATCGACAGTTCGCTTCGGCCATCGGTACGCAGTTCTGCGGAAGCACGTTATGGAAGCACGCCTGCAGCCGCCAGCGCTTGGCGCGAATCGCCGCGGTCCTGGACGCGGCCGATCTCGATCTTCATGCCACGAACGACGTGTTCTGGGATGAAGTCGTCGCGATAGAGCATCTTGGACCGCAGGAGGTCTACGACGCGACCGTGGCGGGGCTTCATAACTTCATCGCGAACGGCATCGCTGTCCACAACTCGATTGAGCAAGATGCAGACGTTGTGATACTTCTGCACCGCGACGACTACTACGACAAGGAGTCACCGCGAGCCGGCGAAGCCGACTTCATTGTGGCCAAGCACCGTAACGGTCCGACCGACACGGTCACGGTCGCGGCGCAGCTGCACCTTTCCCGGTT
>Ga0137367_10005545_pt1 | contig 10221 bp, 9 predicted proteins | sample SagtaG_14_FD_104939 | JGI IMG/M metagenome (GOLD analysis project Ga0137367, IMG submission 104939) | Vadose zone soil microbial communities from Sagehorn Ranch, Mendocino, California, USA - Sage1_L_80_16 metaG | ecosystem: Environmental > Terrestrial > Soil > Vadose zone | place: USA... | reverse complement strand
TCGATCCCCGCCAGCCCGGCCGAGAGCAAGGCTGCACCGACCAGGTAGGGATTCGACAGGGCGGTGGGGCCTCGGTTCTCGGTGTGCGTCGACTCGGGCGCCCCGCCCTTCACCCGCAGAAGTGCCGAACGGTCTTCCAGGCCCCAGGAGATGTTGGTCGGGCTGAACGTGTGCTTCCGGCGGCGTCGATGGCAGTTCACGGTGGGGGCGATGAGCGCGTCGACCGCCTTGGCGAACCGGAGTTGCCCGGCGATGAACGACCGGCAGACGTCGGTCATGCCCTGGGGGTCGTCGGCGTCTCCGAACGCGTTCTTCCCAGTCTTCGAATCGACCAGCGAGATGTGGGTGTGGCAGCCGCTTCCCGCAGAGTCCGCGAACGGCTTGCTCATGAACGTGGCGAGGTAGCCGTCGCCCCGCGCGATCTCCTTCACGCCGTTCTTGAACGTGAACGCGTTATCGGGGCCCGCCAACCCTTTCCCCGGCGCGAAGTTGATCTCCCACTGCGACCCGGCGTACTCGCAGTTCGACGTGATGATGTCGACCCCGATCTGGGGCATCTGCTCCAGGATGCGGCCGATCGTGGGGACGTACGCGTTCCGTATCGTGTTGAAGATGTGGTACCCGCTGAACAGCGGCTCCAGGGTCTCCGGGTTCAGGAGGTAGAACTCGTACTCGAAGCCCATGACGGGCTCGTACCCCATGGTCCGGCACCGCTCCAGGGCCCTGCGGTAGACCTGCCGGGGCGTGGCGTCGAGCGGCGTTCCGTCATACCAGCGGGCGTCGCAGATGAACCGGGCCGTCCGGTCGGCCCACGGGACGACCGTGGCGGTGTCCGGGTCGGGGAAGAGCAGCTGGTCCCCGTACCGACGCTCCTCGTTGTAGAGCGTGCCGCCCACGACGTCCGACCGGCTGTCCAGGACGCTCGCCCCGCCGTACATGTTGAGGCCCCGCTGGGCGTAGCCGAACGCGTGGCGGATGGGGACCGTCTTGGACCGGGAGGTGCCGTGCATGTCGGGCAGCTCGAACCGGACCCACTCGATCCCGTCCTTCTGCCACCCCTCGAGGATGTCGTTCACGCCGGCCACGGGGCAGCAGGATAGCGTTCCGCCGCCCGTCAAGCACTCTCGGCTGTCCTTTCAAGCCTCGCAACCGGTCCGTCGATGCCAGATGGATGAGATTCATCAGGCTCGCTGTGGCCACGATGGCGATCGGCCTTGGCCTGTTCTGCCTGACGGTCGGCGTGATCGGGGTATTCGACTACGCAAGCTGCCGCGACTTGCTGGGCGACCTCCGAGGCCAGGACCGCGCTCTGCTCACTTGGGCATGCAACTATGACGTTCGGATCGCCCTGTGGGCGATCACCTTGGCTGCCGCACTCGGGGTCTTGACCTTTTTCCTCCTTCGTAGCCGCTGGAGGAAGCCCGGCCCGGCAGAGCCAGCCTCCAGCTGACCCACTCGCGCCGGGTTCATGCCGGCGCCGACCGGGAGGTAATCTCCGGTCGATGGTCGACAGCGCAGGCACCCGCGTGCTCCCCCTGGAGCTCGATCGGCGCTACCCGGTCGTCGTGCGCGGTCGTGGCGTCTGGGTGGAGGACGCCGACGGGCGCCGGTACCTCGACGCGATGAGCGGCGGGTCGATGGCCGCGACCCTGGGCCACGGCCGCACGGACATCATCGAGGCAGCCCGGGCCCAGGCCAAACGGCTGGCGTACGTGCATAACGAGCGGCTGACCAACCCCGCGCAGGAGCGGCTGGCCCGGGAGCTCGTCGCGGTCGCGCCGGAGGGATTCACCCGCGTGCGCTTTGTGGCCAGCGGGTCCGATGCGAACGAGATGGCCCTCCAGCTCGCCCGGAGCTACCACGTCGAGCGAGGCGAGCCCGATCGATGGCAGGTGATCTCCCCGGCCCAGGCCTACCACGGTCCGACGATGGAGACCCTGGCCCTGACCGGCCGGCCGGGGCTCCAGGGACCGTTCGGCCCCTACATGCCGCGTCACCTGCACATCCCCCCGAGCACCTGGCGTTTCGACCCCAGCGGCGAGGCTGCCCTGGAGGCTCTGGACCAAGCCTTGAAGGAGTCCGGCCCTGGGACGGTCTCGGCGTTCTTCTGCGAGCCGATCAGCGCGGCGGCCCTGCCCGCCTACACGCCGCCCCGACGCTTCTGGGAGGGCCTGGCCGAGCGGCGCGAGCGCCACGGCTTCCTGGTCCTGTTCGACGAGGTGGTCACCGGCGTGGGGCGAACCGGGAGGTGGTTCGCCGGCGCCGGCACCGAGTGCGCGCCCGACATCATCGCCACCGCGAAGGGCTTGGGGGCCGGGTACGTGGCCATCGGGGCCCTGCTGATCAAGGAGCACGTGTACGACGCGATCGCCCGCGGCTCGAGGCGATTCACGCTGGGGCACACGTGGGACGGCGCGCCGCTCGCATGCGCCGTTGGACTCGCCGTGCTGGGCGCGATGCACGCCGAGGGCCTGGTCGACCGGGTCCGCGACCGCGGGGCGAAGCTGCTCGAGGAGCTCGGTGCGGCTCTGGACGGCATCCCGATGGTCCGCGAGGTTCGAGGGCACGGGTACCTGCTGGGCGTTTCGTTCGTCGACCCCGGCGACGGTGATTCGCTCCTTCCTCGGGAGCTGCGCGTGGGGGCCAGGATCGACGAGGCGGCCTTCGAGCGCGGCCTGATCGTCCTGTCCACTCAACCCACCCGAGACGGGTACGCCGGCGACCAGACGTTGTTCGCGCCGCCCTTCACCACGACGGACGAGGAGCTGGCCGAGATGGTTTCTCGGTTCACCGACACCGTGCGGCACGTCGCCGAGGGAGTCGAGCGTGAGCTGTCCGCGCACCCGGCCGCGACGGGGGCCGAGCGATGACCGAGCCGGCGGCGAGGGGCGCGCTTCGAGCCCTCATCCTCCAGCACGAGGAGCCCACGCCGCCGGGCCATGTGACCGAGTGGTTGGGGGGCCACGGCGCCGAGATGGACGTCTTCCGCATCGACCTCGACGAGCCCAAGGCCGATCCCGAGGACTACGACCTCATCGTGTCGCTCGGCTCCGAGTTCGCCGCGTACGATGACTCGCACCGGTTCGTCACGACCGAGGCGGAGCTGATGCGGCGCGCGGTCGACGCGAACGTGCCGATCTTGGGGCTGTGCTTCGGGGGCCAGTTGCTCGCCCGGGTGCTGGGCGGGGAGGTGTACCGCGGTTCCGAGTCGGAGATCGGCTGGCTCCCGGTTCGGACCCGGGACCCCGACCTGGTTCCGGAGGGACCGTGGTTCCAGTGGCACTTCGACGTCATCACCGCACCCCCCGATGCGAGGGTGCTCGCGGAAACCGACCTGGGCACGCAGGCCTTCGTCGCGGGCCGGAGCCTCGGCCTCCAGTTCCACCCGGAGGTGACGCCCGAGATCATGGGCGAGTGGGTTCGGGTGTATCGTCACGAGCTCGACGCCGAAGGCGTCGACCCGGATGCGCTGCTCGAGGAGACGAACCGACGCGCCGGGGAGAGCAAGCGAACGTCGTGGCGGCTGCTGGAGCGCTACCTCGACCGGGTCGCCGGGCTGGCGTCCAAGGCCGCGACGTGAAGGAGACGATCGGCTCCGACGACACCAGCGTGTTTCCGCGCTTTCTGGACCTTGCCTACCCGAACGTCGAGCGAGGCGAGGGAGTCTGGCTCACCACGACCGGCGGCGAGCGGATCCTCGACGCGTGCTCCGGCGGCGCGATGGTCACGTGTCTCGGCAACGGTGTTCCCGAGCTGGTCGTGGCGGCCACCGAGCAGGCCGGGCGCATCGCCTACTTCTACAACCACCACTTCACCAGCGAGCCGCAGGAGCGGCTGGCCGACCGCATGCTCCAGGTCGTGGCGCCGGAGATGGCGCGCGTCCGGTTCGTCTCGGGGGGGTCCGAGGCGAACGAGACGGCCCTGCAGCTCGCGCGCATCTATCACGTGGACCGGGGTGACACGCAACGGTGGCGCGTGATCTCGCCGGCCCAGGCGTACCACGGTTCGACTATGGGCACGCTCGCGCTCTCGGGACGGCGGACCCTGCAGGAGCCGTACACGCCGTACCTGGCCGAGCACCTGCACATCCCGCCGAGCACGTGGCGGTTCGACCCGAGCGGTGAGGCGGCGCTGACGGAGCTGGATCGCCTCCTCGAGCAGGCGGGGCCGGAAACCATCGCCGCGTTCGTCTGCGAGCCGATCAGCGGGGCTGCCCTCCCCGGGTACGCGCCGCCAGAGAGGTTCTGGCAGGGCCTGGCCGAGCGACGCGAGGAGCACGGCTTCCTGGTGTGTCTCGACGAGGTGGTGACGGGCATCGGCCGGGTCGGGGCCTGGCTGGCCGCCCACCAGCTGCCCATCGAGCCCGATATCGTGGCCGTGGGGAAGGCCCTCGGCGCCGGCCATGCCCCCCTCGGGGCCGTGCTCTGCCGGCAGCACGTGTACGGCGCGATCGAGAAGGGGTCTCGGGAGTTCGACCTGGGGCACACGTGGGACGGCGCGCCGCTTTCCTCGGCCGTCGGCCTCGCGGTCCTCGACCTGATCGTCGAGCGAGGGCTGGTGGAGCGGGTCCGCGAGCGTGGGCCGGACCTGCTCCGCGAGCTCGAGACCGCCCTGTCAGGCTCCGAGATCGTCCGTGAGGTGCGAGGCCGCGGCTTCCTGCTCGGCGTGGAGCTCGTCGACCCGCGCGACATGACGTCGTTCCTGCCCGACGACCTGGACGCCGCAGCGCTCGTCGACGACACGGCCCTGGAGCACGGCCTGCTGGTGACGTCAACGCATCCGCAGGCGGACGGTTACGCGGGGGACCAGGTGCTGCTGGCCCCGGCATACACGAGCACCGATGGGGAGCTCGGCGAGATGGTCGAGCGGTTCGCTGCCGCGATGGGGGACGTGGAGCGAACCATCAAGCGCGCGCTGTCGAGCCCGGCGGCTGCAACGTGATCTCCGAAGGCCGCGCAGGCAACGCGGAGTTCGTGCTGCTCGGGATCCCCGACGTCAACGGGTCGATCCGAGGGAAGGCGCTGCGGCCCGTCGCGTTCGAGTCGGCCGTACGTCACGGAACCGTGATGACCGACCTGATCCTGGGCCTCGACCCGGTGGACACGCCCATCGCCGATTTCGAACGGTTCGGCATCCGGACCGGCGCGGCCGACCTGGTCGTGCACCCTGATCCCGAGACCGTCCACGAGCTGACGTGGCGTCCAGGATGGCGCGTCTGCCTGGCCACCCCGAGCTGGCCCGACGGCACCCCCTGCCACTTCGCCCCACGAGAGGTGTTCCGCCATGCGCTGGACGAGATGGGGGAGCTTGGGTTCGAGACGATGGCGGCGCTGGAATACGAGATCCGCCTGTGGGATGGCGGCGGACATCCCATGTCGAGCGGCATCAGCTACAGCCTCACGGAGATCGGACGGTACGGCGAGTTCGTGTCCCAGCTCGTCCCGGCGCTGGAAGGACTGGGCATCGACCTCTCCGCCGTGCACACGGAGGCCGGCCCCGGGTTGCTCGAGCTGAACCTGGAGCCCCGGCGAGGCCTCCGCGCCGCCGACGACGCCGTGCTGGTGAAGTTCGGCGTGAAGGAGCTGGCGGCGTCGATGGGGATGCGCGCGAGCTTCCTGGCGAAAACCGCGCCCGGTGAGGAGGGATCGAGCGGGCACATCCATTTCTCGTGCTGGGACGGTCAGACGAACGCGTTCGCCGGGCCGGTCGCGGCGGACCCGGTACCGCCCGTGTTCGGCGCGGCCATCGCCGGCGTGCTGGAGCACCTGCCCGCCGCCTCCCTGCTGTTGAACCCCAACGTGAATTCGTACAAGCGCCTGGTGCCGGGGTGGTTCGCCCCGATCAACGCGACGTGGGGGTACGAGAACCGTTCCTGCGCCGTGCGGGCCATCCGCTCGGACCGACCGGAGCTGTGGCGCTTCGAGTGCCGAAGGCCGGGCGCCGACGCCAATCCCTATCTCGCTCTGGCCGCCGTGGCCGCCTCCGCCGCCGACGGCATGAAGAACAAGGCGGAGCCGCCGCCGCCGATCGAGGGCGATGCCTATGCCCTGGCGGACCTCCCGGAGCTCCCGGGCTCGCTCGAGTCGGCCATCCGGGCGTTCGAGGCGGACCAAGCCTTGCGGTCGGCGCTCGGTGAGGGATTCAGCGCGTACTACACGACGTCCCGAGCATGGGAGCTCAAGGCCTGGCGCGAGACCGTCACCGACTGGGAACGCGAGCGGTACGGGCGCTCGGTGTAGCTAAGCCTCCGAGAAGTAGACGTTCTGGCGTAGACAAGAGGTTACGAACGTGCGGGTGAGGCGGCGATCAGTGGTTTGTGTGCCCTTCACCCGTCTAAGGACCTTCAGGACATCGCCAGCCTGTCCGAAGAGCGAGGTATGCCTCGACAGCGCCGTCAGCTCCCTGCGGACGACCCGGCCGTCCCTAAGCGACGACCTCATCGGCTGCCGTGGTGGATCGCGTTGCTCGTTCTCGCATCGGCGTGTAGCCGCGCCGATGAGGCTGCATCTTCACCCTCGATGCCCTCGCGCACCACGGCTCCTTCGTCGGGCTGGGTCGCTCCCTCGCAACACGTGAACTTCCAGATGCGACAAGTCATGAAGATAGTATCGCCGTCGTCCGCGGACTGGAGCAAGACGCGGCTGACGTGCTCTGCGCAAGGGGAAGCCCTAAGTGACTGTGTTGCCTCCACGCTGGATGCGGCGCGCATCGTTCTGCTGAGACCTGAGCCGGGCGGTGAGAAGTACGTTCTCGGCCCGGTCATCGTGGATGGGACCGACGTCGAGCGGGCGACCGCGCAACTGGTGCAGCAGCCCGACTTCTGGTCCATCTCCATCGAACTCACTGCCGAAGCGGCCGAGGCGTTCAAGGCGGCCACGCAAGTGGCTGCTCGTTCCCTCGATCCCCAGAACCAGATCGCAATCATCCTCGATGGCCGCATCGTGTCCTCGCCGATAGTGTCTGGCCCGATCCCGAACGGCAACCTCATTATCACAGGCGGGTTCACCGAGACGGAAGCGAAGGCGTTGGCGTCGAGCCTAATCGGCTCGGGTTGAGCACGCGGGCGGGCCTTCCTCAGCGAAGAGGCTTCCACCCGACTTTCGGTACCGTTCCAGCATGGGACTGACCCTTACGGCCGCAGCTCGCTACCTAATCGGAACTTCGGCATGGGAGGTGCTCGATACGCCTTCGCGAGCCGCGAATGATCTCGACGAGTTCGTGGTGAGTGCCTCAAAGAGTCCGGCGTCAGGAGCGGTCGGCGTCCTCGTTGAAGACAGCGACTACGCGTACATCGTCTTCGCCTCCAACGGAGGCCGACCTGGGCGAGTGCTGATCGGACCAGAGTCGGCGCGCGATTACAAGCAAGGTCGAACCGCGTCTGAGCGGCTGAACGACCAACGAGACCGTCCCTCGTCGCTTTTCGTGGACTGGGCGCGAACGTTCGGATTCGATGTGTCGCCCCGGGTAGTGGAGGACATCGTGGGCCATGAGTGGACGTTCGCGGAGGACGGCGTCCAGGCGCTCGTTGAACTCGTCGGCCTGCGCGACCTCCTCGGCCAACCGACAGGCGATCTTCCCGGTGAAGCAAGGATGCTGATCCTCGGGAAGACGAGAATGTGGGCGTACGTACCTGGACTTCTCAACGACGAGGTATGTGGCTGGATACGGCAACGGGTTCACCGGTGTGTGGGATCGCAACAGCCCGGCGCACCCGATCAGGCGCTTCGAGCCCGGACAAGTGGCGCTCGCCGTTCGAACCGCCATCGAGATGGAAGCGAGTCGGCCTAAATCCGATCGAGGTGGCGCGTCCTAAGCTGTCGTTTCGTGACGGAACCGACATTCTCGCAGTCCGGAGGACGGACGCCCCACCAAAACCAACGTAGGATCGGGCAATGCGGTTTGGCGTCGTCGCGTTCTAAGCCACGAATGGAGCTGAGTGGCGAGAAGGCGCTCCGGCACGAGGCCGCAGGATTCGAGTACCTCTTCGTCCCAGATCATCTGGGTCTCTCGAACCATTCGCCGCTGTGGCGGCCATGTACGCGGCCACAAACCGATTGCTGGTCGGCGCGCTTGTCTTGAACGTCGAGTTCTGGAACCCGCTACTCCTCGCCCCTGCAGATGTAACTAAGCAGCTCATGGCTAATGGACGGTTCATCCTCGACAACCGCCAAATCTCGCGTCCGCGGAACACTCCCCGGTCAAAGACATTCGCTGAGCACCGATTCGATCGCGGTGAGACGAGAGCGATCGATGACTTCGCGCCAAAAGCAGCTTGCGACTGATCAGGTTAACGAGTTACTCCAACCAAGCGGCGACAAAGAGAATCGCCGCCACGACCGCGGTACCGGCCAATATGCCGACCCGAATTGCTAATCCCGAATCGCAGTTGAACTCGTTCGATATTGTGCACCCGCTGTGGCTCGGGACGATCACCGCCGCCGTGATGCCAGCGCCGATTACGACCCAACCCATCAACCGACTCACGCGCCGCCACCGCCGACGCCGCGAACTCGATGATCTTTGACGTGGTGTCACGGCCTGCGTTTGGAATTCACACTCCCGCCCGCTGCAAGGTGTCTGCTATCTCCTCGGCACTCGCTGGGCTGAAGACGCCCGGCGGCCCCATGACTGTCAATCGCATACCCCGATCCAGCCAGATAAAGGCCGTCGATGCCGGACCCTCGACGAGCAACCCCTTGGGCCCCGTTTCCAGCTGAACAATGGACCAAGATCCCTGGCAGCCGGTACCTGGATCGCATCCTGCTAGGGACTCGAGTTCCGCCTGCGTCGTTTGCGAAATCTCCTCGACTACGACAAATGTCCCGTACTTGGGATGGTCGAAGGACCAGGCAATGACTCTTCCCGGGGGGGTGGAGAGACTGGGGTTTGTGACGAACGTGCCATTAGGCGTCCCGAGCGCGGACACGTCGACGGGGACGAAGGTAAGGAGCGTGGGCGCCTGGCCGGATGGTACCTGGACGCCTGCTCCGGCGAGAGGGGCTGTCCAGTCGATCGTCTGGTCACCACCTCTCGCAGGCTCGGATCGGGCCTCATCACGTGACCCGACTCCAGTTGAAATTGCGAGGACAGAACCCGCTCCAAGCAGCATGGCTGCACCTGCCTGTAGGTACCTCTTGACGGCGTCGGCTCTCATGTCGCCTCCCTAGCAACTCCCTGACCCGTTCAACACCTTGTATGCCGTGGAAGAGACATGGCTGTAATACCAGTTGGTGGCTGTGTCCAAGTAGCAGAAGTTCGAGGTCCAGCTATTCCAGGTGCCCGAGCTGTTCTTGTACTTCAGAGTATCTTGCGAGTCAGACATGCCCGTCACCGGACCTCCGAGTCTTGCGGCCTCGCCAGTCGCGAGTCCGCTGTGGTATCCGGTCCCGTTGTACCTGGTGATCTGGGCGAACCCGCTTCCGCAGTTCAGATGAAGCGTCCAGTCGTTGGTGCCGGCAACGTTGTTGACTCTCCATTTGTAGTAGTTGCCTGCGTTGCTTAGCTTGATGCACGAAACACCAACGACTTGCTGCCCCTTGATGTTCCCAGCGAGCCCCCACTCGGTGAAGGCGTTGAATTCGTGGGCGCCGGTCCCGCCGTTGATATGCTCTTCCCAGCCGACCTCCACCCAGTTCCCAAAGGCCCCGCCGAGCGTCACATTGGCCGTGCTTACCGCCTCGAATAGCGGGGTCCCACATGCCGTGTTTAGGGCGCGGTCGGTTAGGCGGATGTTGTTCGTGGTCCCATATGCTTGGGTGGGCCCTCCGGCAAAGACCTGCTCCTCAGTCGCGCAGTCTGCCAGTGCGCGATCAGGGAAACCGGCAACCGAGAAAAAGACGATGCACGCCGCGATCGTCGCACTCCATCTGATCGAAGAAGCCAATGCGCTTCGCCCCCTCGGTTAAGCTGGGCTTACTACCTGATTGTTCGTCAGTTGATCTTGCCTCTTCCCTCATCGCTGTGTCGAGTCGGGAGTATCACCTACTATGTGCCGTTCCTCCTGGCGTGGTCGGCCCGCACCCTGTGGCCTCGGTCTTCCTGTCCACCTTGGCCTCCCTAGTGGGGACAGAGTGGCAGGCCAGTTCGTGCCTGTCGGGGGATGGGGGAAATCGCCCTCACGACTGCGGGAATCGGCCCTTTCCCCTGCGCTTATGACCCCTCTGAGAAGTAGACGTTCTTCACCTCGGTGTACAGGTTCACCGCGTGCATGCCCATCTCCCG
>Ga0137367_10005543_pt1 | contig 10222 bp, 16 predicted proteins | sample SagtaG_14_FD_104939 | JGI IMG/M metagenome (GOLD analysis project Ga0137367, IMG submission 104939) | Vadose zone soil microbial communities from Sagehorn Ranch, Mendocino, California, USA - Sage1_L_80_16 metaG | ecosystem: Environmental > Terrestrial > Soil > Vadose zone | place: USA... | reverse complement strand
GTACTGTTGTTTTTTTCTTCCTTGTTTTTTTGTACTACTTTAAAATACATATCCAGTTTTTGATTACTCAAATAAGGTAACGTTACATTATTAAAAACATAAAACCCATTTATTTTATTTTTTTTCCAAAAAAGATGTCCCTGTGTTTCGTGATTATATCCTGTTTCCTTCAGCTTTTGTAAAATAGTTCCTTCTGCATCATCTGTAGTGTTAGGTAATTCAAGAACAAGAGCGGGTTGCATTTTGTCGTTGTATTGAATAGTTGTATTTGATGATTGTGCAGCAGCGGTAATTGCGCAAACAGCAAGCACTACACTAAGTGTACTAATTTTTTTCATTGTATTATTTTTATTTGATTTTAATAAGAGCGAGAATAAGGAAGAAGATTGTAAAGGTACGTCTACTGGGCAAGTAAATGTTACACAATTGCAGAAATATGTTACATGATTCACACATTTTATAAGTAACGAAAATTGTCACTCTCTTATACGTTAGTGCCGTGGAGCTAATCCTGAAATAGGTGGCCGGCAGTATCTGAAGGTTTCGCTTCAATGTTCTCAGCTCGCTGATGCAAATTTAAAAAACTTGCCTTTGTTGCTTGCCTGTCTGGCAAAAAAGTTTTAAAAAAAGGGAAACTTAGAATCACTATTGTACTGTATGCTTTGTTGAGGCTTGATAATTATTTTAAGAACTTCAATCTCTATAAATTTGTGCGACTACACATAATGACTTCATAATTAAATAATTTACTGGTGAGGACAGGCAAAGACTAAGACAAATAATGTAGTTTAAAATTAGAATTATTCAAAACATGCAACGTAAATATCCTTTTTACCTTAAGAGCACTATAATCTTATTCGGACTTATACTTTTTGTATACACAATCTTTACCCTTAAAGAAATACTGATACCCATTTCTTTCTCTTTAATGCTTGCGATTCTGCTAAATCCTTTAACCAATTGGCTCAGCAAGAAAAAAATACCGACGGTTTTTATCTATCGCGCTGTCAATGTTTATAGCTATTATAGCAATTGCGGGTATAGCTTATTTTCTTTCGTCACAGATAGCCAGCTTTTCTGATCAACTTCCCTTATTAAAGAAAAAATTTACAGAACTGTTTGCGCAATTACAGATTATAATTGATCAACGATTGAATATAAATATTGAAAGACAAAATCAATAGATTGCCCAGGCGGCATCAGGTATGCAACCAATAATAGGGCAAACATTGGGAACGGTATTCAGCTCAGTAGCTTTAATATTTTTGCTACCTGTATATACCTTCCTGTTCCTGTTTTATAAATCCTTAATTCTTGATTTTCTTTATGAAGTTTTTGCCGAAAAAAATTCTAAAGAAGTGGCAGCAGTACTAAGCCAAACCAAGGGAGCCATACAAAGTTATATGGTTGGCTTGCTGCTTGAAGCATTGATTGTAGCTATTCTAAATTCAATTGCCTTGTTAATATTAGGAGTGAAATACGCCATTTTGCTGGCGTAATTGGAGCTATTCTCAATGTATTACCCTATATCGGAGGAATAATTGCAATTGCTTTGCCGCTTATTATCGCCACTATTACCAAAGATGGTTTTCACACGCAATTTGGAATTATAGTTGCCTATCTTGTTATACAGTTTATAGATAATCATTTTTGGGTTCCTTATATTGTCTCGTCGAAAGTAAAAATTAATGCCCTGATTTCGATTATAATAGTTATACTGGGAGGGACTGTTTGGGGTTAGCGGGCATGTTTCTATCCATACCTTTTATAGGCGTTTTGAAAATTATATGTGACAGGATACCCGAACTCAAACCATGGGGGAAATTATTAGGCGATGAAACACTTACGCAGCGAAAGGATGAAATCTGGAAACGCATGCGTAAGAAAAAAACGCTGTCTGAAAAAATAGTTACTTAATTTTTTCATTCCTTATAAACCCGCTTCACTTTTAAGCTTTGATCTGCGCATTATTTTTTTTGCCAGTATTATACGGTAGTTACCCGTTTGCAATAAATATTTTGCAGAAGAAGCACCTTTAAACCATATTGCATTTCCTACCCAATTACAGCTAATATCCCAGGTACTGCTGTTATAGCCTATGGCTGTTTTAAAAACGGTTGCTGGATTTAAAGTAATATAATTTTTATCCTCGTTAATTCCCTTTTCTGAAGAAAAATCAAGATCAAGATTTGCTATCAATGATCCCGTTATAAAAAAGTGCTGTTGTATTACCAGAGTATAGGCATATCCAATTCCTGGCCCCACGCTAAAAAGGCTCTTTCAAAGCTACCATTGCCAGTTTGTTTTGAATTCTTTCTGTCAAAACTTTCATGGCTTGTTTGTATTGTATATCTTTTGTTTGAATGTGGAGTTGAAAAAATGATGAGTCTCTGAAATGAAACTTACCCTGCACAAAATATATGTGATGATTAATATCAAAAGAGGTTTTATCAAACGTCAGCTCTCTTGTTGCGGTATTAAATTTAAGACTACAATTAGCAGTATTTACTGTATGGTTTTGAAGGTAAATTCCTTTGGCAAGATAAAAGCCAAGTCCCTTTACAAAACAATTTTCGTCTAATTCAATTTCCAATATTGAATCTGTTTTATCAATATGTGCTTTTAAACTGGAAAAATGGAACTCATATCTTTTCTGTTTTGGCACATTTTCAATCAATGCGCTTACGTTTTCAAGGTTAATATTGTGAATGGTAATTGAAGAGGAAGAGGATGACGCAGATGAAGCGGTATCTTTTTTTCGGAGCAGATAAGCATTACTATAGCTCAGAGAATCTGTAAAAAGATGAAAGCTGCCATTAGCTATCCTAACCTTTGCAATATCGTGCACCTTGCCTAAAAGCTGTAACAAATTAATCTTACATGAAATTTCTGCTGCATTAAGTAAAGGAGTATGAAAATGAGAATCGAGTAAGCTTACATTATTTAGCTGTGCAGCAATATAAGGGAAACTGCTCCATACAGCTATATCAATATTTTTTATGTGCACTTCACCTCTTACGTTATTATAAACCTGCTCTTTAATTTTTGCAATAATTTTTTCTTTATTGTAATGCACATATATACTCGCAGTAGTAAGCATCATTAGAACGAGTACGGTAAAAACAATCACAATCTTAAGACTTATTCTTGCAATTTTATTTTTGTAGCTGCTCTGTATAAAGGTGTTATTCATAAAGACGCATTTGATTTTGAATGCGTTTCAATATGATTTAGCATCTGATCTTTAAGTGTTTCAAGATATTTTTCAAAATCAGCAGCGCAAATTTCATTATCCTTTTTATTCGAAAGGAATAAAGGTGTTTCATCTAAAAATTTATACAGTTCCTGATAGTTAGTCTCCATTTCTGTTGTAAGTTGAATGATCTCCTGCATTAATTTATTTTTTGAAAGAACACTGTTCATAATAATTGATTTTGTTTATCAAGCTTTACATGCAATTCCTGTAATAGTTTTATTTCTATAGATTGGGTCTCCATCAACTTTTGAAGTTGTTCTTCCATCATCAGGTTTATTTTCTGATGCAGATTGCGAATTTCAATTTCCGATTTCAAATTGATGAGGTAATCATTCTCAGCTCTTTTACGGTCTATATTTTCTTTCCTGTTTTGGCTCATCATAATAATGGGAGCTTGCAAGGCGGCGATACACGAAAGAATTAAATTCATCAATATAAAAGGGAAGGGATCAAATGCTGTTTTTTTCGCAACAGTACCATTGAAGAAAATCCAAAGAGCTAAAATGATTCCGAATAGAATAATAAATTTCCAACTGCCACCAAACAACGCGACCTTATCCGAAAGTTTTTGTCCTGGAGATAAAATTTCTTTTACCGGATGCTGAAGTTTATCAATAATTAATTTTTCTTCCATGATGGCATCGTTAACTATCTGATGCAGTTTTTTTAGTTGCTCATCTTCTGCATTGTTCAGATCATTTATAGTATCGATATTGCTGTTCATTTTATAATCTTTTAGTTATTGCAATTAATTTGAATAGAAATATGCCTGGCCTGCAAGTGCTATTTTTATGATGAGGATAATTAAAAACTTTGGCAATACTTTTCTTAAAATGCAGGCTTCGTAAAAACTTTTAATTTATTTTTTTAGATTTTTTTTGAAAAATAAATGCTGACATTACGGCAATAATTGCAATAATAAGAAGTATCTGAACGAGGTTGCTCGCCTGATGACCGAAATAACCAAATGCCAATGTTATTACTATTATTACCGCAAGAGGATAAAGTAATTTTTGCATGAATGCAGGTTTAATTTTTAAAATAATTCAAAAGACATTCTATTATATTCTTTGTTGATTAATTGCAAGAAATAGTCAAAATACAAAGTTCGGAGCATTCAGGGAGGTAAATGTTACACAATTGTAAGAATAAGTTACATGATTCACACATTTAGAAGTATAAGATAAAAGGACGGTATTTAACATATCAGTACTTGCCTGAATTTATATAACTCTTGTCTTTTCTATTTTAGTAAATTCGAGCATACACAAAGTACAAAATGCCTTGTATCAAAAATAATTATAGATGAGGCTCTACATAAAAAATATGGTATGCATCAGGTGCAAAATGATCGTGAAGAATGAGTTAACAAAACTTGGGCTTCATTATATAAGTGTAGAACTAGGTGAAGCAGAGATAAAGGAGCATATCACTGAAGAACAGCATGATAAAATGAAAAATGCTTTATTAAGTGGGGTCTTGAATTGATGGATGACAAAAAAAGCATGCTGATTGAAAAAATAAAAAATGTTATTATTGAATCGATCCATTATTCAGACGAACAATTGCAAATTAATTTTTCAAATTATCTAAGCGAGAAGTTAAACTATGATTATACCTACCTCGCCAATTTATTTTCTGAAGTAGAGGGAACTACTATAGAACATTTTATTATTGGTCATAAAATAGAACGGGTAAAAGAATTAATTGTATACGATGAACTTAGCCTTACCGAAATTGCCTGGAAACTGCACTACAGCAGTATTGCACATTTATCAAACCAATTTAAAAAAATTACCGGTTTAACCCCTTCATATTTCAAACAACTTAGACAAAAACGACGCACTTCACTTGATAATCTATGAATGATGTAACTTATTTCTGCAATTGCGAAACAGTATATTGTTTGTATTAAAGGTTGGTTTATATAAGACCAGTTTTTTTATTTTATTTATTAGTCCCATCGTTATTGCTGCTATTATGCTTTACTACTAATGAACTCGTTGCAAACATGTTGAAAATCAATGCTTACATTTTTTGAAAAATTTTCACCATTTGTACCCGCACTCGAGTTCATTTTGCACGGATTCAGGGAAGGCCGCCGCCTCTGAGGGGGTCTTGCGTCGCACTTTTGTACGTTAAGATTTCCGCTCCCCATGAATACTTTCACACAATGTGTTAATGATGTAAACTTATTCTGCTATTGGTAACAGTTACGTCTATAAATTTTCTCAGCTTTGCACTGAATGAAAAATATACAAAGCTCAGCTTCCAGCACGTAGTATTGACGTTATCAACAACCATGACAATTCCTTATAAATACGCAACGAATACAATAACAGAAAAGAGCAAAGTTATTTTCTTACATACATGGTTTCGTCAGCTATTTACCCGTCGGCACGAATTGTTACAACAACAGAAGCTTGTCATTCCTTTTTCCTTGCTGGTAAAAAAGCCGTATAAACAATTTCGTTTTATTAAAAGGCTATCACCTTTTTTGCTAACTGTGCTTTTTCTGCCTGCACTGTTTACATATTTATTTTTCGAGGAGAAAGGAACTACATATAATGTATGGGCGCTGTGTTTTTCATTTATTTTTGCAGAAATAAATTTTCTGGTTATTGATTTTGCCTTATGGAACTATTATAAAGGGGAAAAAATATTCAGGATATGGTTAGTGGAAGCACCCTTAGTCTTTCTTGCTGCTTATTTTGCTCTTTAAAGTGAAACAATATTACTAAGCAATGCGGAATTTTTTATTCTTATCATTTCATAGTAAGTACACTTACCTACCATTTCAATTATTTTAATTTTGTTTATGAATCACTAAAGTAATGCTGGCATTAGGTATGGCTATAGTGAAAAGATTTACCATACCGGAGAATGTGTGAATCATGTAACTTATTTCTATAATTGTGTAACATTTACCAGGCTAAAGCAACTTACATTTGTATAGTGATTATCCATCCATTTTCAATTGCAGTAAAATAACTGCAGATCATCATTTCCAACCAAAAGAAAATCCCCTTCTTACCAACATCCAAAGTGTTTTACTACTAAATGAAAAGCTATATTTTTTTGACTCAATGGGGTTCTTACGACGGAGATAATAGTCTACAGGCAAAGTTTAGCAGTTGAAATACTATTGTTTAAATAGGGCCGGTAAGTATTTCAGTTCGTTTTCCTGGATGATGATTAAATTGCAAGGGGTCTCCTTAAGCGGAAGCAAAGATGAGTAATGATTTAGTATCCGCCAGAAATATATAACAATAAATAAAAAAATTATAATGAACACCAATATCGAAATGGAAAAATCGAAAGCACACATTTACTGTAGAGATAATTGAGTATGTGTCTCACTCTGTTCTCAGTAAAACGATCATCAAAAAATCAACTGGTAATATTAGTGTAATGTCTTTTGATGACGGCGAAGGATTAAGTGAAAAAACTTCTCCGTTCGACACATTCGCACAAATCATTGATGGCAATGCTGAAATAGTAATTGATGGGAAATCAAATTTACTGGCAACAGGGCAGTCAATTATAATACCGGCTCACACATCAAATACTATAAAAGCAAATGAGCGGTTTAAAATGATCTCTACTGTTATAAAAAGCGGATACGAGTAACTATCAACAAAAGCACTTATTAAAAAAACAGTACTGTTTTAATAGTAATAAACATCAACAATCTTTAATTAATCATAAAAAACAAGAGTCATGGGAAATTTATTATACATCATTGCAGTAATACTAATAATATTATGGGCCATTGGATACTTCGGTGCACATGTTGGGGGAAACCTCATTCATATTCTGCTGGTTATTGCCATCATTGCAGTAATATTAAGAGTTATCCAGGGAAGAAGAATATAGTGTAAGCATAGCTTTACAAAAACATAAGTGTAATGCTGCCTGATGCTGAGATTACAGGGCGCACTTATCAGTATAGCATCATTATGCTATTTTTTGTGAATGATAATGAACCGAACTATAGCAATACTATGATGCTTTTCTACTAATGAACTCGTTGCAAACATGTTGAAAATCAATGCTTACATTTTTTGAAAAATTTTCACCATTTGTACCCGCACTCGAGTTCATTTTGCACGGATTCAGGGAAGGCCGCCGCCCCTGAGGGGTCTTGCGTCGCACTCTTATACTGCATGAAGTTAATTTATCAAATAACAGAGGTGCTGGTAAGATACTTGATAAAACTGCCGGAGTGTATAATTCACCGAAGTAAAAACCAATTATTTCCAGGAAATTAATCGCCAATAAGTAAAAGAAACGAAAAGACTTCTCCCTTCGACACCTATATTTAAATAATTGACGGGGCTACTGAAGTTATTATTAATGATAAGAAATACATGCTAAGATTAGGTGAGGGAATAATCATTCCCTCCTCACGCTCCGCACTGTTTCAACGCCATGCTTATTGATTAGTACATAAAGTTTCAAATAAAGTTATGGGTAATAAAGAAATAATTTTTGTAACCTTTTGAATAAATGTTACTCAAATATAAAGACACAAGATCCTCAATTTATAAAACGCTTGCAATGAAAAAACATACGCTGCTTTTTGTTTCATTTGGTATTATTTCTCTCGTTATAATATCCATATCTCTTATCCAATGCACAAATTCTTCAACAGCTCAAACAGTTGCTACCAATAAAGAAAGTGATGATCTTAATTCAGCTAATGCAAAAAAAATGCTCGAAGAAGGCAAACAAACATTTCGTTTCGAAACCTTCGGCGATGAAGCTTATTGGACAGATGCACTTCAATTAAACAAAGCCATTGCCGGCGAAAAAAACGGTGGCGTGGGCGCAGGATTATCTCCCAAAGCCCGCACTGGCAGCAGGATTAAAGGTTGACATGGATGTTATTCCTGCTGATGTTGCAGCAGCCATTAAAGAAGGAAAAGTAAATTTAGACGACCCTGCTGTTACACTTACACTTTTACAGCTCAATGCAGTTGTAGGAGTAAAAGGAACTTTTGATGCGAAAAAAAATCTTGTATCAATTGGTCTTACATGTGCATCTTGTCATTCAACGGTTGATAACGCATTTTTGCCGGGCATTGGTCATCGCTTGGACGGGTGGGCAAACCGTGATTTAAATGTTGGGGCAATTGTATCTATGGCTTCCAATTTAAAACCGCTCACCGATGCCCTTGGTGTGGATGCAGCCACCGTTAAAAAAGTTCTTGCAAGCTGGGGTCCCGGAAAATTTGATGCTGAACTTAATTTAGACGGCAAGGCATTTCGCCCTGATGGAAAATCTGCGGCAACATTAATACCCGAAGCATTCGGGCATGCGGGCGAAAATCTTCACACATGGACCGGAGGATGGGGTGATGTTACTTATTGGAATGCTTACGTTGCAAATCTGGAATTACAAGGACAGGGGAATTTTTTTGACGAACGATTTAATGATGCTAAAAAATATCCTGTTGCAGCCAAAGCGCATTTTGGAAATAAACGCAGTAATCCAGATAAGGTAACAGCTAAACTCGCTGCTTTGCAATTTTACCAATTAGCAATCCCTGCGCCTAAAGCACCGGATAGTATTTATAATAAAGAAGCTGCACAGCGGGGCATGCTTGTATTTAACGGTAAAGCAAAATGTGCAAGCTGCCATGTTCCGCCGCTCTTCACCGAACCCGGATGGAATACGCACAAGCCATCAGATATTGGTATTGATGATTTTCAGGCAAACCGCTCCCCGGACAGCACTTATGTTACACAAGGGTTAGCAGGTTTATGGACCCATATGAAAGGAGGCTTTTATCACGATGGCAGGTTTACAACATTAATGGATGTAGTAAACCACTATAACGATTTTAAAAAATTAAATCTGACTGAATCAGAGAAAAAAGATTTGATTGAATATCTTAAATCTTTGTAGAATCATTTTTATAGAAGAAACATAACCATTATCTGACAAGAAACCCCTCTATTGTTGGGGCGTACTCATTCACAAATCAAAGATTCTTAAAGAGTGTGCAAGACATTCCTAATGAAGGTTTGAGGTTTGGGTGGACTGCAATGACACAGAATCGTCGCGAATGCAGGGCAGCACACAACATTCGCCAAAATGTAGGTAACGTTATATACCAGCAGTTAATGTTTAATTGATGTAATGCAGAATATTTAGCTTACCTTACTACAATATGAAAACATTAAAACCATTATCAAGAATTGAACAATTGCAGTTTCGTATTACTCATGCACAAGAAAACTACGCAAAGGCTTTAAACTGCGTTTCTTTTATAGAATTACAGCCGGTGAGGCAAAATATTGAGGAACTGGAAGAAGAACTAAAAGTAGCTTTAGCGGGAACCAAGTCCCTGAAAAGCCGATAATAAAATTTTATGCATGTTGTAAATTAAAAGTGTGGGAGGTCTTAGAGAAAGTAACGAAAACGCATAGTTAAAAATAGTTTTCAAACATTGTATCCTGTTTATCTTCATACATGAATTAACTAAATAATGAATTTTTGTACTCTTCTGCTTCGCCAATTTGAATTACCTGTATTTCTGCTTCTCCGTTTATACTGTGATGAACATCAAATATCCTAAAAACAATCTCTTTATCATCTCTCTCTAAAATGAGTTTGTGCCCAATCGCAGGAGGTAAAATAAAATCAATTTCTGCAAGCTGCTCAAAGGTCCTGTTTTTTCTGTCGAACTCAAACACCCGAATTTGTGGCATATATATAATATTGATTTTTTGAAAAAGCTTGTTTAAATATAGGATAAATTCGCTACTACAATTTTAAAATGACCCTGCATATTTTAAGCACTACACTTATTTGTTAATGCATATATGCTGTTTTCACAATTCATCAAGGGTCTCCCTGAAAATTTCAAAGAAAAAGTTTTACGAATAAATTCGTACATGTTATTAGCCGAATCACTTTCTGCTATAAGATACTTCTGCATCGTTTTTCATTCATTTTTT
>Ga0137367_10005523_pt1 | contig 10251 bp, 10 predicted proteins | sample SagtaG_14_FD_104939 | JGI IMG/M metagenome (GOLD analysis project Ga0137367, IMG submission 104939) | Vadose zone soil microbial communities from Sagehorn Ranch, Mendocino, California, USA - Sage1_L_80_16 metaG | ecosystem: Environmental > Terrestrial > Soil > Vadose zone | place: USA... | reverse complement strand
TGCCGGCGTCGCGACCCAATATTCGGCGCATTATCGTGCTCGGCTGTTTAATCGTGGTCGGTGCCGGGTTAAGCCTCTGGCTTTTATCCGCGTTATTACGCCCGACAAGTGCGACTCCTCGGATACGCTCGATTGCCGTTCTCCCACTCGAGAACTTGTCGGGCGATCCCTCGCAGGATTACTTCGCCGATGCGATGACGGATGAATTAATCACTAACCTTGCCAAGGTGGGCGCCCTGCGGGTGACATCACGAACGACCGTTACCCTCTATAAGCACACGAGTAAGAGCCTCCCAGAGATCGCCCGAGAATTGAACGTGGATGGCATCGTCGAAGGATCAGTCGTGCGATCCGGCCAGCGCCTGCGAATCACGGCGCAACTGATTCGCGCATCGGCGGACCAGCATCTTTGGGCAGAAACCTATGAGCGTGACCTTGGCGATGCTCTGACGCTGCAAAGTGACGTCGCTGGGGCGATTGCGCAGCAAGTCCGTGCGGAGTTAACTTCCGATCGGCAGGCACAGTCCTACTCACTGCGGCCAGTGGATCCGCAGGCCTACGACGCTTACTTGAAGGGAAGTTACTACCTCTACAACTCGCAGATCACAGTGCCGGGGCCCCTGAACCAGGCCAAGACTTATTTTGAAGAAGCCATTCGAAAAGATCCCAACTTCTCGCCCGCCTACTCAGGGTTGGCAAATTCGTATGTCTTTCTCGTATTTTTTGGCCAGGGCCAGATTCCCGCTGAGGAAGGCTTTAAACGCGCCAAGGATGCTGACCGCAAAGCGCTGGAGTTGGACCCGGAAAACGCCGAGGCTTATGACGTGCTCGGCCAATTGGCCTGGCACGCTGATTTCGACTGGAGCGCTGCTGATCGAGCATTCAGCAAGTCGCTTGCTTTGTCCCCGAGCTACAGCTGCGCTCACGAGGACCGTGCAATGTTCCTTGCCTTCATGGGACGGTCGGCCGAGGCACTGGCGGAGGTTGAGAAAAGCAAGCAAGTCGATCCTTTGGCCACCGGTGTTGAATTGGCGGTTTACTTTCAGCTGCGCGATTGGAGCCGCCTGGTCGAAAACGGAATCCGCGAAGCCGCCTCGAATCCGAGCGATTGGACTGTACACGCCAACCTTGCTGCGGGTTTTGAAGGCATAGGCAAGCTGCCAGAAGCCATTGCCGAGTACCAGAAAGCAAGTGATCTATCGAATGGTAGTTTGGACGTAATCGCATCTCTCGGACATGCGTATGCAGTGATCGGAAACCGGGCTGAAGCAGAAAAGATTCTTCGCGCCTTGGAGCAAAAATCGAAGAAGGGACAAGCTTCTCCATATCTCGCGGCCACAATTTACGCGGGACTCGGCAACAAGGAAAAAGCGTTGGAACTCATCGAGCAGGCTTATCGCGAGAAGTCTTTGGATATTGCCTGGAGCGTAAAACCTGACTTGCGAACCGATAGTCTCCGCTCCGACCCTCGCTTCCAGAACCTGCTTCGCCGCGTAGGACTGCCGAGTCGTGAACAACGGCAGCAGCTCAACTGAATGGACAACGGCTGACGCTGCCTACAAGAAGCTGGACGCCGCGCACATCCGTACTTCGCAGCGATCGGAAATCACGACTACGACGGCAATGACCCGAAAGGGCGAACCTCCTCGACGGTGAGCTTCAATCGTTATTTCAGTCCTGCGCGCTACACGAATCCGAGCTACTGGACCTGACTACCTATTTCCGCGTTGACACCCTTGCAGCTTGTGAATCATACTTTGGCTCCCAAAAGGAGCAATCCATGAAGCGCTTTCTATGGGGAATCGCGGTACTGCTCACGGTAGTGGGACAGTGGGCTTACGCTGACAGCATTCCCACCTTCAGCATTACGCAGGCCACACTTTTCGTCGGGATCAACGATGGCACTGGCGACAACATATTCTTTGAGCTAACCGGGCCCGGCACGAACATTTCAGGAGACACCGGGATTCCCTGTTTCGACTGGTGCGATTTTAATAATTTCTCGCCGGGAGATGTGCCTCCGATAGGCATCGGCCAAATGTCTATCTCCCTTTTCCATAGCGCGATAATCGGGGGGACAATCTATCAACCAGACGGCGAAATCGCGTTCACTTCGCTTTTTTCGGCCAATGTTCTCGGGAGCTTCATTTTCCCCGCCAATCCCAACAGCTCTTCGTTTACGGCATGTGTGCCGGCGAGCATGACCAGTCCGCTGAGTGGATTCGCTGGCAGTGGCCCAACCTTCACACCGTTCCAGCTGAAAATGCCTGCCGGCGGCAGTTTTTGTACAACCTGGAACTTTGATGCTGTCTCAACTCAGTACCAATTTTCGCAGGGCAAGTTCGTCGCAACTACCGTTCCAGAACCGGGCACGCTCGGCTTTATGGTCGCGGGCCTCGCGAGCATTGTTGGAGTAATTCGGAAAAACAGGTGGCGTAACTGTTGAACAATCCCGACATCACTCATTGACCGCTGACGGGAGTTTTTGAGTGTAAACGCCTGTTTCACAAGCACGCGCTTTCCCTTTGCGTGGCATTGCTGAAACGCATCGTGCGTCGCGGGAAGGTCTATCTTTCGAACTGCGAGTTGAAAGGGCGATTTTGCCTCCGCGTCTGCATCGTGAATCACCTCACAAGCGACACAGATATTGACGCGGTGGTTCCAGAGGTCTTGGACGCCGCTTCGGAGATTCTGTCGGAACAGAAATCCAGGTCAGGATAGCTGCGGGGGACAAGAGAGCGGACGCCGCCCGCTCAATGACTTTTATAAAACGGAATATCGAGAGATCCATCGTCCTTTTATAAATATAAAAGTCATTGACTGCCTCCTCACGCGAAGCGAGCACAACACCCAACATGCAGATTGCGACAGCCGGGAAAAACTGCTCTGGGCCACTCCTCATTAGTAGTATTAGCCCTTCCTTCCCTCAATTCTGTACAATTCCACTTTCGCCATGGCAAACGCCGCCCCACGCAAAAAGGCTGTTGGAATTGTCTCTAAGCCGAACAAGCCTGAGGTTGCCGAGATCATGCCTGCGCTCATCGACTGGCTGCGCGCACGCGGACGCGACTTGCTTGTCGATCCCGAGACCGCGCCGCATGCTGGCGGGGCTCGCATGGTCTCGCGGCAGGAAATGGGAGAGCACGATCTCGAGTTTGTCATCGTGCTTGGTGGAGACGGCACCTTCCTTTCCGCGGCCCGCGCCGTTGCCAAGGCCGGGATCCCGCTGGTTGGTGTGAATCTCGGCGCCCTGGGTTTCCTCACCGAAGTCCCGATCGAGGAACTCTATCCAACGCTCGCAAGCATCGAAGGTGGCGCTTATAGTCTGGACGTTCGCTCTATGGTCCATTGCGACGTCAAGCGCAGTGACAGTGTCATCGCCAGTTACGACGCGCTGAACGACATCGTGGTCGGCAAGTCCTCCATCGCGCGCCTGAATCACTGCGACGTCTTCATCGACAAAGCTTTCGTTTCGCGCTACCAGGCCGACAGCCTCATCGTCTCGACTCCGACCGGTTCAACCGCCTATTCCCTCGCCGCCGGCGGCCCAATTCTCATGTCAGACGTTGAAGGGTTTGTCATCACGCCGGTTTCTGCCCACTCCCTGTCGCACCGACCACTCGTGGTTCGCGACAGTTCGGAAATCGACATCGTCGTTTTGACCGAGAAAGAAGAGGCATATCTCAGCGTGGACGGCCAGTCGGGCATGCCGTTAAGCGACGGTGACAGAATCTGCTGCCGCAAGTCGCAGTACCAAGTGAAGCTCCTGCACACCAAGGGCACGTTCTTCGAAGTGCTGCACTCCAAGCTCAAGTGGGGACAACGCTAGTTTCAGGCCCTGTTCGCCACCTCGCTCGACAGCATTCCGGTTCCTTTGCGTCCTTTGCGGTTAAAATCTTTTGGGGTTTTCCCAGCGGCGCAGAAAAACACCGCAGAGAGGTGCTCCCGAGGAACACGCGGAAACGTCCTGAACGAAAAGGAACTCCTATGCGATCTGCGGAACGCTCTCGCGATAGCGGAAGAAATCTTCTACGCGTGTGACTTTCAGCGTGTTGCGGACTCGCTCGTTCGCGCCTGCCAGGGTTAGCGTGCGCCCGTCTTTTTGCTGACGAACGTAGGCCCCGACCAGAGCCCCGACCCCGGCCGAATCCATATATGGAACCTGGGTGAAATCCAGCACCAAGTTCGCCCCATTCGCAGTGCGTACCAGATTTTGGAATTCGAACAATGTGGAGAGGGTCAGCGGTCCCGACAACCGGAGAACTCGCTTTTGATCTTGGATTCCGAGGTCTTCAATCCTAAGTGGCTCGTCGCGCATAGAGAGAGGATTTTAACCGACGGAACCGCGTTGCTCAATGGCAACGCACGAATTTTAACAATGCCACTCCATGCCCCCTGTTTTGTTCATGTTGGACTGAGTTTGCGGTGCGGGATGTGAGACTTTCCGCTTTCTTTGCCATCTAAATTACAATTACATAAGTTGAAATCGAGATTACATGAGTTGAAATCGAGCCCCGAAGGGGTGAACCAGCTTAGCCCAGCGCGGAAGCGCTGGGTAGGCATAAGAAAATAATCCAAGTCCCGGAGGGACGACCGAGCTCTCACGGACTGCAAGCGACAGAGGACATTCATGAAGTTTGGCGTCATCATTTTTCCGGGTTCCAACTGCGATCACGACGCGTACTGGACCGTCGAACAGGTCTTGAAGCAGCCCGTCACTTTTCTGTGGCACGAGTCGCACGACCTTGAAAACTGCGATGCCATCATCGTACCGGGTGGCTTTGCCTACGGCGACTACCTCCGCACGGGCGCAATCGCAAAATTCTCTCCGGTCATGGAATCTGTCCGCAAGTTTGCCGGCGGCGGCGGACTGGTCATCGGAATCTGCAACGGCTTCCAGATTCTTTGCGAGTCCGGACTCCTTCCCGGCGCGCTCATGCGCAACGCCGGACTGAAATATGTCTGCAAGCCAGTTCATGTTCGCGTGGAGAACGCCGACACCCCGTTCACTAATGCCTGCCGTGAAGGCGAAGTCCTCTGCATCCCCATCGGACACATGGACGGCAACTACGTCTGCGATGAGAACACACTCGCCGAACTGCAGCGCGATCGCCGCATTGTGTTCCGTTACTCGACGCCTTCCGGCGAAATCACTGCTGCCGCCAATCCGAACGGCTCCCTCGACAACATTGCTGGCATTTGCAGCCCGGGCCGCAACGTGCTTGGAATGATGCCCCATCCAGAGCGCGCCAGCGAGCCCGCGCTCGGCTGTACTGACGGCTTTAAGATTTTCGAGTCGCTCGCCGGTGTCATGACGGAAAAATAACGCGCAGCATCTCCGCTCGCACAGCCTGCATCTACTCTGATAGAGTCCCGTGCGCCGCGTCAATGCACGGGTTGCTGCTATAGTAATGAATTCACACCATTCAGAGGAGCTTTCCCGAAGCTGATGCGAATGCCGCGCCTGGTTGCCATCTGCACAAAAGCCGCTGCGTTTTTTTTCGCTGTTCCTTGGTTCTCCCTCTTCGCTTCGGGACAGAGTTTCTTCAAAGCCCCTGAGGTTAATGTCTTTGCAGGATATTCGCTTCTCCGTCTTGACAGCCAGCCGCTCGGTTTTTCGAAAACCTTGAACCTGAATGGCGGGAATCTGGAGGTTTCGCTTCCAAATTTGTACCGCGGCCTCGGAATCGCTGCCGACTTCAGCGGTCATTCCAGCGACCGGGCAGAGCAATTCAATTTCCTGGTCGGGCCACAGTATCGCTTCGAACTAAAAGGTCTAGACTTTTTTGTTCACGGTCTGGTCGGGAAGACGCGTACTCGATTGCTTCAACTGGGCACGTCACAATTCCAGCCATCCACCCTCGGCTACAGTGTCGCACTTGGTGGCGGCCTCGATATTCCTTTGGGTAATAGGTTTTCAATCCGGCCCATTCAGGCGGACTATCTTGTCAGTTCGGAGTTCGGAGACAAACGGTACAACGCTCGCTATTCCGCGGGACTGGTCATCAGGTTTGGAAAGAAGACCGAAGCGCCTTCGTTCTAGCGTTGCGGCATTAAAAACGACATGAATCTGCAGCAAACAGTTTCGGCTCTTCTGATGTCCTTGCTCACGGCTGTGGGCTTGTGCAGTTGCGGCTCGTCCTCCAACGCGAGCCACTTGCTTTACGTGACCACCGGTCAAGGTATTTACGGCTTTCGCATCAACAATAAATCCGGAGACTCCACTCCCCTTCCTTCCGCGCCGTTTGTGATCGGAAATGCCCCCGCCGGTATCGCGCTCTCGCCGTCCGGCCAACTTGTCTTCGTCGCAAACGAGGATGACAACACCATTTCGCTGCTTAAAATCGACCCCGTCTCGGGAATCCCCAGCGAGATTCTGCCCCGGACGCCCTCCGGCGGCTTCGCGCCCAACCAAATAGCGCTGGATCCAACCGGCTCCACGCTTTTCGTAGCCAACCAGCTGTCGAACGATGTCACCGCCTTTTCCGTGAGCTCAAGCGGCGCCTTGTCCCTGGTCTCGACGGCTCCGGTGGGGTCTCAGCCTTCGGGCTTGGCTTTCGCGAATGGATTGCTTTTCGTTGCTGTGCCGAATTTCTCGCGAGTTTACGTTTTTAGTGCGAATTCAGGTACGCTTACCGCTGTCAATGGTTCTCCGTTTGTTGTAAGTAACGGCCTGGCTTCCGTTACTGTCGATTCGTCTGCAAAATTTCTCTACGTTCCCAATCCCGCTACTAACACGATTTCAGCGTTCTCCATTCAATTCACGGCCAGCAATAACACCATGACGCTGACTGCGGTTCCCGGTTCTCCGTTTGCTCCGACAAACGGAACAATTCCAGTTGCACCCGTTGCCGCCGTGCTCGATGCAGCTGCAACGCACCTGTACGTGACAAATTTCGGATCAAGTTCGGTCTCGCAGTTCTCCGTCGGCACGGATGGGTCCTTGACCTCTTTGACCCCGCCGCCGGTCACCGTCGGGAGCAATCCTGGCTTCCTGGTTATCGATCCCACTCAGAAGCACATCTTCGTCGCAAACGTGGGTTCTAGAACGATTACGGAGCTGTCGATCAAATCGGACGCTACCCTGGGAACCACAAGCACGACCATCACCGTTCCCAGCGTGCCGCAAGCGCTGACCCTGACGAAATAATCTTCCTATGGTTCGATACGGTATCGCCGGATTCGGCCTTCATGCCGTCAGACGCCTGATGCCTGGCTTCTCGCGATCGAAAAACTGCACGGTGACTGCCCTTTCACGCCGCACCATGGCGGCTGCGCGCCAATCGGCCGCCGCGTATCGCATCCCCCTTGCTTTCGATTCCGTTGCCGATCTTTGTGCGTCCCCTGAAGTGGATGCGGTACTCGTCACCACACCTAACTCCTGTCACTTATCCGACGTGCTCGCGGCCGTCAGCGCCGGGAAACACGTGCTATGCGAAAAACCCATGGGGATGAATGCCGCGGAGTGCAGGCAGATGGTCAGAGCCGCGCGCGAGCGCAAAGTAGTTTTCGGCGTAGCCCATGTATTTCGCTTCAACGAGAGTGTTCTAAAGTTGCGGGACCTTCTCGCAGCAGGACGCATCGGAGCACCCGTTTTCGCCCGTTGTGAGTTTTCCTTCTTTGCCGGACCAAACCACGCCCGAACTTGGCTTCACGACGCTTCTCTAGCCGGTGCGGGCCCGATTTTTGACATCGGCGTGCACTGCATCGACACGCTGCGGTTCATTCTTCAGGATGAAGTTGTCCGTGTCGGCTGTACCGCATCTTCCGACGCGCGCTCCGGTGACGTCGAGTCGGTCGCATCCCTTACTTTGGAGTTCGCGAAAGGAACTATCGGCACCGTACTCGTTTCCTTTCGCGCGCAGTATCGAACGCCGCTCGAAATCGTGGGCCAAACTGGCGTTCTATTTTCCGAGAATGCTCTTAACGTGGACCATCCAGTCGAGGTGCAACTTCGCCACGACGGCAAAGTAGTCGAGAGCGTCACCACTGCCAGCATCAATGTGTACACGCAGCAAGTGGACGCCTTCGCCGACGCAATCGAAGGCCGATCGCAGTTCTCGATTCCCGGCGAAGACGGCTGGCGGAATCAGGAAATCTTGGATGCCACCCTGCGAAGCATGAAGAGTGGCAGAATCGAAGCCGTCGATCGCGTCCGCCTCTGAAATTTCGCGCGGACAAATAGGGTGGCGCGAATGACAGGCTACCTTTGCCAACCAGCGCCTGGCAACGTGCAGGGTGACCACGAGTCAGCGCAGCGACAGCACCCATGCCATGGCGAAGCAGGCGGTACCAATGGCAACGCCGATCGCAGGAACACGAAACCAGTAACGCAGGGCGAGAGTCAGATAGAGACAGCCGATCAGGGTCAGCGTCGCCACGATGCCGCCGGAAATTGGCCTCATTCGGGCCCCGGCCCAGATCGCAACCGCGGCCAATAGCAGGACACCAAGACTGTGGCTGAAGTTAAAGCCAATCCATGTCTGCCACATATCCGTGCGCCCGCCAGACAGCCTGAGGGCGGAGTTGGCCATCGCCTGTGCCACAGAAGGATCGTCAGGGACTAGCCGTCGCGGGTTGCGCAGATCCAGCGCAGTGTAGATGGCGTGCAATCCACCCAGCACACCGAATACTGAGCCGCCAAGGATGAGCAGCATGGCGATCATGGGTGATGGAGTTTTCGGACTCATTGGCAGAATTGCCATTGTCAAGATTGTGCTCCCCTAATCCCACCGCTGCAAGCCCCTCTCGTTGCGGCGATCTCAAGCGGCACAAGCATTCTGTTTGGACACCACCCGCTTCTAACGTTAGCTGGATGCGTCGGCTTTGCACATGAGATCTCTCAAAAATTCCTTGGTACCAGCAGGGCCAGTCATGCGGACGCACACCGCTCCAGTATGGGGCCGGGCATTCATCTCGAATGCCAGGAACGGACAACACTGGCGCTCCGCCGCAATCACGTCGGCCACAAGCGCAATAGTGTTCTCATCGTCTGGCAAGCGTAACGCATACCCGTCTCCGAGTTCCAGGGTCGCAGTTACAGCCGAGCGAAACTTGGACAGAAGTGTGGCCTCACGTTCCCGCAATGCTGAATCCGATAAACCGCAGGCCACGGGGATCTCATCGCGCTCTTTCACGGCCGGCTCGCGGGCGGAACGACGCCGTTCATTCGCAGGTACTCGACCATTTGTCCGTAATGGTCGAAAGCGTGGACTAAGGACTCCACCACTAATGCCAGCCGAGTCACCTCCGTGCCTTTCAGGGGCGAGATGGGTGAGGGTTTAACGGGCACATTCTTTTGGCCAATAGCTTCAATCGCTTTATCCAGCTGCACAAATGAGCCATTTAGGTAATTGAGAATTTCGGCTTTAGTTCTCACAGCTTCAGGTCCAGCCTCGTCGCCGGCATCCGCCGGTGGTTCCTCTCCCTGGGCTGCCGCCGACAGGATGTAGTTGGTGGCAGACAGGTGTTTCACCATTTGTCCAAAGGTACGCACGCCTTTGAATTCACCGTCAGTTGGTGCAAAGCCGTACTTGTCGGCGGGCATGGCATCAGCGGCAGATACGATCAGTTTCTCGGTGAGCTTTAAGAAGACCTGGAGAGCGTGCCTCTCTCGTAATGCGTCCAGGCTGGCAGCACCCTTAACTTCAAACTGCTGCCCGCCGGCTTGTGGCAGAATGTTTCCGGAACCCAACCACAGAACGAATATCAATATCGACCTCATACTCTGCATGAGCAGTCCTCCTCGTTGCGACGAACCCGCGATGCTTTGTCGCTCTATCCAACACGCTACAACTTAAAGTGAACTTTAAGGCAAGGAGATTGTTTGTAAATTATTTGTTGCTTTTGGAAGGTCAACCGGCCATCGGTGCCTCTACAATGGACTGGTGGCCGGGCTCACCATATCCGAGGTTGCGCGCCAAATTGGCCTTCAGCCATCTGCGATTCGCTATTACGAAAAGATCGGGCTCCTTCCTCCCCCGCCGCGAACCAGCGGGCAAAGGCGTTATGACTCTACAGCCTTGTACCGGCTTGCAATCGTCCAGCAGGCGCGCCAACTGGGCTTTACGCTGGAGGAAATTCGTCAATTATTCTTCGGCTTCCGAAGAGTCACCCGAGCTTCAGAGCGGTGGCAAAAGCTGTCGCAACGAAAGCTTGCAGAGCTCGACGCCTTGATGTCCGACATTAAGACCGTCCGACGCCTGCTCAAGAAGATGATGCAACATTGCCACTGCGACACCTTGGATCAAT
>Ga0137367_10005517_pt1 | contig 10253 bp, 7 predicted proteins | sample SagtaG_14_FD_104939 | JGI IMG/M metagenome (GOLD analysis project Ga0137367, IMG submission 104939) | Vadose zone soil microbial communities from Sagehorn Ranch, Mendocino, California, USA - Sage1_L_80_16 metaG | ecosystem: Environmental > Terrestrial > Soil > Vadose zone | place: USA... | reverse complement strand
CTGCCTTTATGATGGTTTCGTGGGATCTTTCGCTTGATCCCATCTTCTCTACCATCAACCACGCTTGGATTTGGCTGGATGGTGGGAGTTATTTTGGCGTTCCGTTCAGCAATTTCCTGGGTTAGCTGCTGACCACCTTTGTATTTTTGCAGTTGTTCGCGTTCTATCTTAAAGGGCGTCCACATGTCCAATCCACCGATGAGCAGCCATCGAGAATACAGAGTTTGCAAGGCGTCCTATTCTATGGTCTGATCGCTGTGGGATATATCCTGAACAGTCTGACGACAAATATGAGTGGAACGGTCACTGACCCTGCGGGCATGGTCTGGCGTTTGCAGGACATCTATTCCGTCACCGGACTCATCGCGATCTTCACGATGGGCGCGTTTACAATCCTCGGACTGGTCAAACTCATGGAGTTTTCTACGTCACCCTCCGCCGCGCCCTAGAGCCTGACGCATCAGATCGACTGAGCCATGAGTGCGATTTCCATCCGCTAATCTTCACGAATTCTCTACCCATTCGCGCTGATTAGCGAGGATTAGTGGATCGTTTTTTGTTCTTGAGAAGACCATGAGCCAGGACTTCTCCGTAGGTGCTAGACAGGCTGTGGTGTGAGATAATACGTTGTTGGCGGCACAGAGAGGGATACAGGAAAGAAGAACCATTTCTATGGACAGAAAGGAAACTACAATGGATTCGACAAAGAAACAGCCACTCGTGCTAGGGTTTTGGGGTGTTCGGTATCAGGTCAAGGATGTTCAGCGCTCGATTGCCTTCTATACCCAAACACTGGGCTTCCATTTGGATCAGCAAACCTTGCCCGCTTTCGGACAGGTTTCAATCGGAGACCTTAAACTCATCCTCAGTGGTCCTGGGACATCTGGCGCTCGGCCTATGCCCGATGGCCGTCAGCAAGAGCCCGGTGGATGGAACCGGGTAGTCCTTCGAGTGAGTGACTTGCCTGCACGCATTAGTGAACTCAAGAACCAGGGAGTGCGCTTCCGCAATGAGATGGAAGTCGGTCCTGGCGGCAAACAGATTCAGGTGGAAGATCCCGACGGCAATCCGATTGAGCTGTTCGAGCCTTCCGGACGATAAGCACGCCCCCGCCATCGCCCTGTTTGTCAGCGCCGCAGTGCCACCTAATAACCGGTTGCAGTGAGCGAGTCGCTGAACCAGAGCGATGGGAGAACGATTAGGAATCAAAAAATTCAGTCTACTACTGGCGTAATACTTTCGAAAACAGGGATTTTCAAAGTAAGCTATCAATTGTTTTCACGCTTTTCTCATTACAGCGAAAAATCCAATTCTCATATTTAATAGCAAAGGCGCTCACACAAAAGCAATACAAAAGACTTCGGAGCTTTTGAAAAATTCCGAAGTCTTATTCTTTAATTCTTTCGCACAGATGATTTGTTCCTCGTTGTTGGCAGCCGGGCATGCTCCGGTGGCTCTGCATGGGGAACTTTTTCCCATGCCTTGAAGAATTTTTTTCTGCTGGCATGGGCACCACGTTTCTGAATGTAATCCTCCGCGGCAAGTACAGAAACTTTCTCTGCAAGTGCAAGGGTGATCAATGGATTAATAGAAATATTTTCTTCACGTACCAAGTTGCGCGCGGCCTTGTGAAGAGATTCGAGAAGTCTAAGGCTCATTGTGCTCATTTTATTACTCCAATCATGCGAAGAAATTCTGCTGATGAAATTGCTTGTAAACCAAACTCTTCGATGTTCTTAAAATCCTGCTTGTGGCGGTCACTTCTATATCTACCTATGCAAGAGATTTAATATGTAAGAATTGATCATAATCAGATATGCTAGGATACAATACGACGAACTTTATTACCTTCAGTATCATGTCTTTATATTTTGGCTTGAGGTCCTGAATGAAATGTCCTAATTGCCAGACGAGTAACCCAGAGCAAGCAAAATTTTGCATGAATTGTGGATACTCTCTCGCAGCGACGGTTCATACAACCGATAGGGGAATTGACAGTGTTCAAGTAAAAGATCGTTCCCTCGATAAATTTATTCCACAGGAATTGTTGACCAAAATTCAAGCCGCCCGCGCAGTCGACGCGATGGCGGGAGAGCGGCGCGTCATCACCATGTTATTTTGCGATGTCAAGGGATCGACAGCCGCCGCAGAAAAAGTAGATCCCGAAACCTGGACGGACATCATGAACGGTATTTTTGAATACATGATCCGTCCAATCTATAAATATGAAGGCACGGTGCCGCGACTCATGGGAGATGCGATCCTGGCTTTCTTCGGTGCTCCGATTGCGCATGAGGATGATCCACAGCGCGCCGTGCTGGCGGGATTAGAAATTCAAGAGGGCATCAAAGAGTATGCGGAAGAAATCCGTCTCAAACATGGACTTGAGTTTGCTTTGCGCGTGGGAATTAATACTGGTCTGGTCGTTGTCGGTGCAATAGGCTCCGACCTGCGGATGGAATATACCGCGATTGGCGACGCGATCAATCTCGCGGCTCGCATGGAGCAGACTGCACTACCGGGTAGCGTTCAAGTTACAGACGAGACCTATAGGCTGGTTGCACCGTTTTTTGACTTCGAAGCGTTGGGAGAGGTGGAAGTCAAAGGCAAAGCCACGCCGATCAAAACGTATCGTCCGCTGAGGTTAAAAAACAGTCCAGGCAATTTGCGCGGGCTGGAAGGGTTGACCTCTCCCTTGGTCGGGCGCGAGCGGCAATTGGCTTTGCTCAACGGACAGATAAAACAATTGAAAACCGGAGCAGGATCATTTGTCGCTGTGATTGGCGAAGCGGGGCTTGGCAAGTCCACTTTAATTGTAGAGCTAAAAAAGTCAAATGAAGAATCAGCCATCACCTGGCTGAGAGGCGATGCAGTCTCTTATGCGCGTTCAGTCAGTTATTTTCCATGGCGACAGGTCATCCGCCAATCGATTGATGCCCATGAAGATGATTCTCCTGGTGAAGTACGCCACAAACTAACCTATGTCTGCGATTGTTGTACATTGCCGGGCGGCGATATCCCATTTCTGGAAGCCCTGCTCGCCGTCGAAAGTGAAGAAAGCTTGCAGGTTGTAATGGGCTTTCAGGGGGAAGCGCTGATCCAAAGAATGGTGGAGGCTGTGCGAGGATATTTGTGTGGGGTGGCAAAGGAAGATCCGCTTGTAATTGTGTTTGATGATCTCCATTGGGCGGATGAAGCCTCTCTCAATTTATTGTTCAGCATCGCAGACCTGACCGATGCGCAAGCACTATTATTCATTTGCATATTGCGACCCGATGAAACCGCCGCGAGTTGGGACACGATTCAGAAAATTCAACAAAAAGTAGAGGGGCAGTTTCATTCCGTTTTACTTGAACCCTTGCATGACGAACAAACAGATCTGTTGCTAACTAACTTGCTGGGCGTAAACGAACTGCCAAAAAACGTTCGAGACATGATCGTCGCAAGGGCGGATGGCAACCCGTTTTTCATCGAGGAGTTGATTCGGTCGCTGATTGAAACGAATCAGATCATTCGGGAGAATAGCCATTGGCGGGCTGTGAATGAAGACGCGAAGGTCTCTCTCCCGAATACATTGCGCGGCGTGCTTGGCGCCCGTATTGATCGTCTACCTGAACTGACCAAACACGTTCTGCAAAATGCGGCGGTGATTGGTCGTTCCTTTGACTTGCGCGTCCTGAAACGATTGACCAGCCTGAATGGTGAGTTTGATTCACAAATTCAGTATTTAAAAGAAGCGAGTCTGGTGGAACCACTCCACGAAGAATATATGTTCAGGCATGTCCTGATCCAGGAAGCGGCGTATGACTCGATCCTGATCAAGAAACGTGTAGAACTCCATCGGCGGATCGGAGAAACACTTGAAGAACTTCATGCAAATCGTATTGAAGAATTTGCGCCTTTGTTGGCGTATCACTTTTATATCGCACAAGATTCGCGCTCACTGAAATACGACATCCTCGCAGGTGAGAAAGCTGCACGACTGTTTGCCAATGTTGAAGCCGCAATTCATTTCAGCCGCGCGCTTGAAGTTGCAAAACGCAACAGCAGTGACAATCTACAAATGGCTTCGATTTTCACCCAGCTTGGACATGTACTTGAGTTGGTTGGTCACCATCAGCAGGCTTTGGACGTATATGACGAAATGCTGGCATTCGGGCACTCAAAAAATGAAAAGGTCATTGAGTTGAATGCGTTGATGGCAAAGGCAACTATCTACTCCATCTTCTCGCAGTTGCATAATTCGGCTTTGAGCGAACAGATGCTCATTCAAGCTCTTGAAATTTCCGCCGAAATTGGCGATCGTGCCGCGCAGGCGCGCCTCAACTGGAACCTGATGCTCAATTATCTGTTTTCGAAACGCCTTGATCAGGCTCTTCGGCATGGCGAACTTGCGCTGACTGCGGCGCGTGATTTAGATGACCGCGAACAATTGGCTTTTGTGTTGAATGACTTGTGCCGTGTCTATACCTGCCTGGGCGATTTCGAGAAGGCATACGCGGTCATCCGTGAAGCGCGTAACCTCTGGAGCGTTCTGGACAACCAGCCCATGTTTGTGGATAGCCTCGGTTCGGAAGCCGAAGCACGTTTCAATGCAGGCGATTATGACAAAGCTTTGGAATGCAGCACTGAGGCGTTGCAGATGAGCGAGAAGATCGGGAACTTGTGGGGACAGGCTTATAACCGAATGCTCATCGGATTCGTGCAGGTGGATCGAGGCGAAATAGGTCAGGCAATTCAACTATGCAATGAGGCTATCCTCATGGGAGATGAAGCCAGTCTGCTTGCCAGCACAATTGGGACGCGCTCCGATCTGGCATGGATTTATGGTAATTATGGCGCGCTCGATAAAGGCTTGGCGTTGGTTGAAGAGGCTCTTGAAATCACCGAAGTCAAACAACCTGCATGGAAGGCGCTTCCATTAGCCGTAAAAGTGCGCCTGCATCTGTTGAAAGGCGAGACTGAACTTGCGAAGGAAATTGCAGGACCTGCACTTCTGGAGCCCATCTCAATTCCTTACGCGCGCTATACGATAATGGTGAGCATGGCAAATGTTGAATTGGCTCTTACACAGAAAGAGCATGTCCGCGCGCTTTCTCTTGTGGAGGATTTGCTTGCTCATGTAACTTCATTGACGCGCGTGGATGTTCCTGAAGTGATGTGTCGAAAAGCGGATATTTTGATTGGATTGGAACGTCTGGAAGAAGCGCATCAAATCCAGACCAAGGCTTGGTCTGCCGCAAAGAGGCTTGGTTCAAAGCATAATCTTTGGCAAATCTTATCCACCCTGAGGATGGTCAATTCAAAACTTGGGAACAATAAAGAAGCTAATGCAAATCAAGAAGAAGCTCGCACGATCATTCAGCAAATTGCCGAATCCTTGCATGAGGTTGGATTGCACGATTCGTTTTTGAACCAGCCTCGCGTCCAGAAGTTGATTCGATAGTCTGTGTAGCAAGTGTTCTCTAACGCCAAATCCAATTCAGTCTATATTCAAAGGAGTATTCGATGTCGCTTGAAGAAAACAAACAAATCGTCCGCCGTTACCAGGAGATCTACAACAGCAATGATTTGGATGCTTTAAGTGAAGTCGTCTCGGAAGATTTACGAACTCCGAAAATTATGTCTGGAATCCCAATAGGGATCGAAGGCGCGAAAGTTGCACATCGAATCATGCTGGCAGGCTCCCTGATTATCAAACAATGATTGACGATCTAATTGCCGAAGATTATCAAGTAGTTGCGCGCATCACCATGGGTGGCACGAATACCCAAAGCTTCATGAGGATGCCTCCCACTGGAAAGCATGTTTCATTTACAGGAATTTATATTGCCAGGATTGCAAACGGAAAGATTGTGGAACATTGGGGCGAAGAAGACGGAGTCAGTTTGTTGCAGCAACTAGGTGTATTAGCTTAAATAACATTTCACCGAGTTCAATCCTGAAAGGATGAGATGATTATCGAATCAATATGATGTACATTCATAATCCCGAAGGGATATCATGATGTCGTCCCTGACTGTAACACCCCTTCAGGGGCAATTCGCCTGTTGAAATTGAAAACCCATTAATATATAATCACAGATAGACAAAAACGTCCATACTCAGGAATCTGTTCGCTGCGAAATCAATATTTATTCAAACATCGTCGATTGGCTGATTCGTTTTCACTTATATGGTGGAATTCGTATAGTTCAATCAATCTTTCTCAGAGAATTCCAACCGCTGATTATCATAAACTCCCGAAGACCTTTCATTGTTATTTGGAACCGGCATGAATTCTGAACTACCCACTGGAACAGTTACTTTTCTCTTCACAGATATTGAAGGTAGTACAAAACTCGCGCAAGAGTTTCGGGACGAATTGCCAACTCTGCTCACGCGGCATAATGACATTTTGAAACAAGCCATTGAAGCAAATAATGGCTTTCTTTTTCAAGTTGTCGGCGACTCTTTTTCGGCTGCATTCGATATTGCTATCAATGCGCTAAAAGCCGCCTGTGAAGCCCAGCGGTTGTTATATGCTGAAGCATGGTCTCCGGCGCCCATCGAAGTACGAATGGGGATACATACCGGAGAAGCACAATTAGTAAATGATATTTCCATTGAAGGATCCTATTCAGGATACGCCACGCTTGCCATGACCCAGCGCATCATGTCTGCCGCGCATGGAGGACAGATTCTTCTGTCACAGATCACGCGTGACCTGATAAGGGAACAGATTCCTTCCGAAATGACGTTGCTTGATATGGGTGAACATCGTCTCAAGGATTTAATCCATCCGCTCCATCTGTATCAAGCCGCGGTTGCCGATTTGCCGTCCGCTTTTCCACCATTGAGGACGTTGGAGTCATTTCCTCATAACCTGCCGGTTCAATTGACAAGTTTTATTGGGCGTGAGCGCAGTTCAAATATGGTTGCGATCCCGCTTTTATTCCGCAAGCGATCGCAACCATATTTGAACTGCGCGAACTGCCCAATATGCCATTGATCAACATTGTCACAGACCATCTGCGCGCCAAAGAATTGCTGTTGATTCTCGATAATTGTGAGCACTTGGTTGAGGAATCTGCAAAACTATCTAAACATCTTTTGCAGGCATGTTCACAACTAAGGATTATTGCGAGTAGCCGTGAGGCGCTGGGCATCGCAGGCGAAATTGTCTATCGTGTGCCATCGCTCTCTTTACCAGATCCGGCCCAGGTCACGCATAAAGCGTTAATGGAATCCGAATCCGCTCGACTTTTTGTTGAACGCGCGACCGCCGCGCAATCCAAATTTAGCCTGACGGATCAGAACGTCTCCTCCGTCGCCAAAATCTGCCACCGTCTCGATGGAATCCCATTAGCCTTGGAATTAGCCGCGGCACGCGTCGCAGTCTTTTCACCTGAAGAGATCGCTGCTCGCTTGGGTGATCGCTTTAAACTGCTGACCGGCGGGAGCCGTACGGCTCTGCCACGCCAACAAACCTTGCGCGCATTGATCGATTGGAGTTACGACCTGCTCTCTGAAGAAGAGCAAACACTTTTGCGTCAACTCTCAGTTTTTGCAGGCGGCTGGACGTTTGAAGCCGCGGAGGCTATCTGCTCCGATTTGGATGTGCTTAACCTGCTGACACAATTAATCAACAAGTCGCTCGTCATGGTGGATGAACAAGAGAATTCCACTCGCTATCATTTGTTGGAAACGATTCGCCAGTATGCGCGCGACAAATTGCTAGAGGCGCGTGAGTCTGAGCAGGTGCGTAACCGGCATTTAGATTTCTTTCTCAAATTCGCGGAGGAAGCAGAAACATATATGAATGGTCCTCAAGAGATGGAATGGAGGACATTGCTAGACACGGAGTATGATAATTTGCGTACTGCTTTGGAATGGGGGATGGAAAATGATGTGGACAAGGTATTGCGCTTGGGAGGCGCTTTACATCTATTTTGGGAGAGGCACGGTTATGAAGTCGAAGGGCGGCGCTTAATGAACGAGGGTTTGGCGCGCCTCAAAACGTTACCACCAGTTGAAGGCGAAGCCGCGCGTAAGCGAACTCTATATCAAGCCAAAGCATTGAACGCGGTCGGATTTTTAAGCTTCGGGCAAGGTGACAACCTTAGTTCTCTGAAAGCCTTTGAAGATTCAGTGAGCTTGCTACGTCAAATTGGGGAGAAGCGCATGTTAGCCCATGCGCTTGCCTACATTGGAATGGCGAAAGCATTCTTGGGTGATCGAGCAGCAGCCTATGCAGCTGCAGAAGAGGCGGTTGCTCTGGCACGCGAAGCGGGAGATAAAGTTATATTAGGAGTGGCGTTGACCAATATAGCGGGAGTCATTGCGATGACGCAACGCGATCTCAAAATGTTGCGCACTTATGGAGAAGAAGGCATTCAACTGCTAAGGGAAACTGGAAGCCGTTGGCAGACCGCCATGACTGTATTTGGTTTTGGACTGTTCACCGCAACGCAAGGAAACTATGCGGAGGCGCGTTCACAATTTGAAGCCTGCATCCCGTTGTTCACGGAGTTGAGAGATAGACATCGGCTTGGCATGGTACGCAGTGAATTGGCTCACCTTGAGCGGCGACAAGGTAATTTCGCGCAAGCGAAATCTCTTTATCGTGAAACGATCCAAGAGTGGCAAAAAATCGGACATCGCGCCGCGATTGCCCATGAGCTTGAATGCTTCGCTTTCATTGCGAAAGCGCAAGAAGAAGAAGAGCGCGCCGCCCGACTCTTTGGGGCGGCTGAAATCTTGCGCGAAAACATCAATATCCAAATGATGCCTACGGAGCGCCCCGAATATGATCGTGAAGTGAATGATTTACGTGCCAATATGGATCTCTCCGCTTTCAACAAGGCCTGGGCTGAAGGACGTGCACTCACAATGGAGGACGCCATTGCATTTGCGGTGGAAGAGATAAAAATCTGATATTGGTCAATGCTTTAGCTTTCTTATCGCTTTCGTGGGAGCAACTTAAGGGTTCTTCTTTCTATGCAGAAATCTATTTCTCAAATTGAGCGAATCGCCTCAATTTTTGGATCTCGGTGAGCGAACAGCTGACCCGCTCTGTCAGATCCAGCGCCTCATATTTCCGGGGGATCTACTAACCAAAGGAAGATGTTTTCTCCATTAGTTGTTTCATAACTGAAAATTGTGTACCTACCGCTTGTCTCATTATAATAAGTAAACTTTTTGAATGGATTTGTAGGCTAAAATTCAAGCTGAAAGTTTACCTAATTCTGCGGCACTCTGTAAAATGAAGGTGTAATTGCGATCTTTCTTTTGTGAAATATATCTGTTGTATCAAAATAACCGGATGCGTATTTCTGCTCCTTCCCAGCTATTTGATTAACATGCAAAGATGGAAATGAATTGCCAACCATCGGGTCAAATTGCACTGGTGCTGCCTCGATCGAAGGATTTTTGACAAGCTCTATTATATTTTGTGCCGTCGTATTGAGTTAATGATATAAATCGATTATGAACATGTACTCACGCGTTACCCATGAAGTTATCTCCCATCTTGCCCAACTTGTCGGCGAGGGAAATATCAGTATACGACAGTCAGACTTGGATTTGCACGCTCAAGACCAGAGCGCGCATGAAAGGCATGCTCCGGAGGTGATTCTCTGGGTGGAAAACGTGGAGCACGTTTCGCGTGTGTTGGCGTATGCCAATGAAAAACGCATTCCTGTCACTGCCTGGGGAGCGGGCACTTCCTTGGAAGGCAACCCAATTGCGTTATGCGGTGGGATCCTGATTTCGTTTGAGCATATGAACAAAATCTTAGCTGTTCATGCAGATGATTTTCAAGGCACAGTACAACCGGGGTTGGGCTATAAGGATCTCAACACCCAGCTTGCCCATGCTGGATTGTTTTTTGCTCCTGACCCAGGCGCAAATGCATCCATCGGCGGAATGTTGGCAAATAACGCGGCGGGCATTCGCACAGTCAAATATGGCGCGACCAAAGATAATGTTCTACGCATGCAGGTGGTGCTGGCAGATGGCCGCATCGTTGAAGCAGGCTCGCGCTCGGTTAAGCAATCATCCGGATATGATCTTTGTCATCTCTTCGTCGGCAGTGAAGGCACGCTGGGACTCATCACTGAAGCCACTTTAAAACTCGCACCGATTCCAGAGCATGTCAGTGCAGTGGTGGCATGCTTTGAAAGCGTCGACGATGCCATTCAAGCCGTTGTTGCAGTCCGTGGGAGCGGCGCCGAACCCGCCGCGCTGGAATTTCTGGATGGGTTCACCGTGGG
>Ga0137367_10005505_pt1 | contig 10263 bp, 13 predicted proteins | sample SagtaG_14_FD_104939 | JGI IMG/M metagenome (GOLD analysis project Ga0137367, IMG submission 104939) | Vadose zone soil microbial communities from Sagehorn Ranch, Mendocino, California, USA - Sage1_L_80_16 metaG | ecosystem: Environmental > Terrestrial > Soil > Vadose zone | place: USA... | reverse complement strand
TGCCTTCGGTACGGAACACCTCATCGAACCTGAGGGGTTCAGAAACCGGACCCGGTAGGCTCGCCGACCGATGCTGTGGTCTGTTCTCCTACAGTCGCGCGCCTGGTCTTTCGGTGCGTGGCCGGCCGCGACGCCAACCGGAGCTCCTAGCTCGAGGTGATGGTGCTCCGCCATCAGGTCTGGGTGCTCAGACGGCGGGCGAAGCAGCCGAGGCTGCGCCGTCTCGAGCGCCTCGTCCTCGCGGCCGCGAGCCGCCACTTGCCTCGATCGGCGTGGGCTTATGGGCCGAACGGCTGTCCGGCACTAAGGGAACGCCCAGTCGGACCCATACGACACCGAGATGAGAGCTGTCCAGGTGCAGTCCGTCGAGGTCGTCGACTGGGCCACCCGCGCCATCGCTATCGGGATCGACATCGAGTCTGGGGACCGCGTAACGTTCGCGCTGCCAAAGGCAGCCGCGGCGCTCGTCCGACGCGCTTTGCTGGATGCAGAGCGTCCAGTCGTGGAGGTCAGCCCGCTCGAGATCCTCCTCGCGACGTCGGTCGACACTACCCAGTAGATGCCCTCTCCAGTCGTGGTGACTTCTCCCAGCGATATGCCGCGTCCTTCGCGTCCCACAACGGTCGAGCATTGCGACTCTCCGGAAGTCCCAGAGGCCCAGATGCGCCAGGACGGCGGCCACCGTCAGGCCGGCATCCATCGAAGGGACCAGCTATTCGTCGGCGAGCCTGTGGAGGAGCTCACGCAGGGGCCGCAGTTGGGATTCGATCTCCGTGTACGGGCGATCCCGTGGACATCGGCGTGGTCTTCCTTCCTTCACCCGCGATGGCACGCGACCGACATCACGAACCGACGATCGATTCCCCTCGGCGACGGTGTTGCGTCCTTGCGGAGCAACTCGGTCGCGGACCTGTCGCCGGCGAGGGCCTAAATCGTGCCGGCGGTCGCGATCGGGCTGCTCATCGTGCTCAACTGCGGTCGGCGCGCTCACGACGGAACGAGCGCGATCGCCCCGAGGAGCCGGAACAGGAGTAGGAGACCGAACCGCCGGCTTAACGTTGGTGCCTCAGTCGTTCCCGTGGGCGTTACCGCCGCCCTTGCCGTCGCCGGCCCAGGGCGGAGGACCGGGGGCGCCGCCGTTTTCCTCGTGGCTGTTCTTCTCGACGGTCACCGGCGGATGCCTCTCGATCGCGAGGACGAGGTCCTGGAAAGCATCGTCGATCCTGCCGGAGGCGGCGAGCGTGACCTCACCCTTGTCCGCCGCCTCGCCGAGCTTGTCGCTGAACTCCTGGAGCTTCTTGTCGACCTCCTCGGCGTCGCCGGCTTGGTAGGCCTCCCACATGTCGTCGGCCCGCTGTCGCAGATCGTCGGCGCTTCCCTCCTCGATCTGATCTGCCACCTCGGCCGCGTCGATCGTCCCGACGAGCGCGAGGTACGCCTCCTCGACGGTGAGCCGTGCTTCGGGTGTGGGAGACGGCGTCTCCCGGGCCACCCGACGGGCCTCCCGAGGGTCGCCCCCGTCTGCGAGGGCGAAGATGATGGTGCCGAAGGCCAGCGTCAGCCCCGCGAGCCCCGCGACCCACCACCAGACCTTCCGGTCTCGAGGACGACCGGGGCGAGGCGCGCGAGATGGCTCGACGCGCCCGACCGTTGCGGTCGCCGCATCGGCCGACGGGAGCTGCATCGTCCGCGGTCGGGTCCCCCGCCGCTGCCTGGGCCGGCGGGAGCTGCATCGTCGCGGTGGGGTCGCCCGCCGCCGCCTGGGGCAGCGCGGCCTCGAACTCGGAGGCCGACTGGAAGCGATTCGACGGGTCCTTCTCCAGGCAGCGGAGGACGACGGCTTCGAGCGCCGGCGGGACCGGCCGGATGCTCGAAGGCGGGGTGACGGGCTCGTGGACGTGCAGGTAGAGCGTCGCGACCGGCGTGTCGGCGACGAACGGGGCCCGTCCGGTGAGCATCTGGTACAGGACGCACCCCAGCGAGTAGATGTCCGAGCGCGCGTCGCCCGGCTCGCCGCGCGCCTGCTCGGGCGACAGGCATGGCGCGCTGCCGATGACGAGGCCGCTCCGCGTGATGGACTCCGCGCCCGCCGCCCGCGCGATACCGAAGTCGACGACCTTTACCCGGTTGTCGCGGGTGAGCATCACGTTGCCCGGCTTCACGTCGCGATGCACCACGCCGCTCTCGTGCGCGGCGGCTAGCGCGCGGCTCACCTCCGTGGAGATCTCGACGGCGCGCTCCGGCGGTAGCGCGGTCTCCCGGCGGAGGATGTCGCCGAGGGTCTCGCCATCGACGATCTCGGTGACGATGTAGTGGATCCCGTCGTCCAACCTGCTGTCGTATACAGCGACGATGCCCGGGTGGTTCAAGCGGGCCGCCGCACGGGCCTCCCGGCGGAATCGTTCAATGAACGCGTGGTCGCGGTCGTATGGCGGCGAGAGCACCTTGACCGCGACCTGCCGGCCGAGCAGGCGGTCCTTTCCCTTGTGGACACGGGCCATCCCGCCGCGACCGAGTACAGACCCGAGCTCGTAGCGGTCGCCCAGGATCAGCCTCTTCTGGGGCACTCCTAGAAGGTACCCCACCCTATTCAGGTCTCCCGGTCACCCGTACCCGATCAAGGCTTCACAGAACCATCCCTAATTGGGAGCACTCAAACCCTCGACCTCGGACGGGTCTGTGGAACCCCTGTGGAAAACCCTCGACCTCATGGGTGGAAAAGACTTGGAAACCCTAGATCTCGACTTGAGACCTGGCCTGTGAAGAAGCCGCTGGCGGATCGACGAGCACGCCCTCCGAGCAGCTCGAGGCTCATGACCCGGCGGCGCGATCCCCTCATGGCGCGAGCGGGATCGATCCCGGGTCGTGGTGCCGGCCCCGGGGGAGGATCGCACCTGCGGCGAGCCGCCCAGCGCGTCGAGCCGGTCACGCATGTTCGTGAGTCCGGAGCCCGTGGCGGGGTCGAGGTCGAACCATGGATGTCCACATCAATCTCGATGTCAGCTCCGATGAAGCGCGGCGAGCGAACGAGCTTGCACGCGAATTGCTCTCGGCGCGGACCATCGTCGGGCGGGAAGCAACCGGGAACCAAACAGCCCCGATCTTCATTGATGCCCTAACGGGGGCGGTGCGCGAGGTCTGTGGCGAAGCCTTCGTGCCGACGGATGCTCTCGAACGACTGTCATACTTGATTGCCGCTCAGGCGGGATCGGCTACCTCGCCGTCGTGGCCGGTGGATCTGTGATGACGACGGAAGAACTCGATCGAGAAGACGACGAGCACGAGGCGCAGAGCAAGATTCTTGCGGTGATGGCTCGGGTGCCTGAGTAGCAGGGCACCGAGGGTCACTGGCCTGAGCCCACGCAGGGGTGCCCCGGGCAACCTTTCGGACTAAAGGGGGACCCCCACCTGGCCGATACGCCGAGGGTGACCATCGAGCATGAACTCCGCGGGTAGTCTGCGGTTTCTGGGCGACTTGCTCGTTCAGCGACCTTAACCTGCTGATCGTGATCGTGGGTGACTACTCGCAGAACGACCAACTGCTCGGCCATCGAGATCGACTTTTTCCTAGTGTGGAAGATCAGTCCGCTCGCGGTCGGTGCCATCTCTGCTCTGGGGCGTCATGGCGGAAATCCACAAGGAGGCGCTCACGCTAACCGGGTCGCATGGCAAGGTCAGGACCGACCTCCAGCGCGAGGGCGTCCTTCACCGGGGATGAAGGACGCTACAGCCTTAGGCCCCGCTACTCACCCATAAGTCCCTGGATCATCCGGTTTAGGACCAGCCCGAGCTGGTAGGTCCCGAGCGCGACGGCGAGTGCCGCCCCTGTGACCAGCGCCATCAGACCGGCGATGCTGCCGACCCGCGTTTGCCAATCCGGTTCGGGCCAGGGAAGCACCCGTACGTAGACGACCGACTCGGGTTCCGGTTCGCGCTCTTGCGGGGGCGGCGGCGGGTGATCGTTCATTTGAGCCATGAGGCTACACGTCGGCATCTTACGTGGAGAGGTTGAGCCGCCCATCTGATCCAGCCGTCCCCACGCGTCCACGCGTAGACGGCCTGATGGGACTTGCCAAGCTCGCGGGCGAGCTTGGGGTTCGAGATTCCCCGCTGCTCCAACTCTCGATTGAGCTTCGTTTGCGAACCACGACGTGATCGTCATTTGCCCCGGGACTGAGAGGATTTAGCGATCGACTCGATGCGTCTCTCGATCTTCTAAAGGCTTCGTGCTGAACCGCCCCGGGTTTCTTGGAGGCTCCAACTCGTGAGAGGTTGGAGCCATGGCACGACGAAGCAGGTACCCGCAGGAGGTCCGTGAGCGGGCCGTCCGGATGGTGTTCGAACACCAGGACGAGCACGCCTCGCAGTGGGCAGCGATCACCTCGATCGCTGTGAAGTTCGGTGTCTCATCGGAGACGCTCCGCAAGTGGGTGTGCAGGGCCGAGGTCGACGGTGGCCGCCGGCCGGGGCTGACCACCGAGGAGCGTGAGCGCCTGAAGGCTCTGGAACGTGAGAACCGAGAGCTCCGCCGGGCCAACGAGATCTTGAAGTCCGCGGCCGCTTTCTTCGGGGCGGAGCTCGACCGCCGACCGACCAGATGCCCCGGGGGCACCCGATCTACCAGCGCAAACGCCCTCCCCGGTGATCCGAGGAGGGCATTCTTGTGGCCAGGTTGTGGCCAGGGCTATTCGGCGCGTTTCGAAAGAGTCCGGCCTCAGGCCGATACGCCGACGGTGCTAGCTTCGACGCGTGAGTCTTGAGGATGCCTCCGAACCTCGCCTGATGCGGAGGGAGAAGGAGATCCTTAGGCTCGTGGCCAAGGGCTATACGTACCCAGAGATGACCGACATGCTCGTCGTCGGCAGTGGGCTGGTACGGACGAACGTGGAGAGAATCAAGAAGAAGCTGCAGCTCCGCCAGCGGTCGGAGCTGGTGCGGTGGTATGCGACCCATAAGGACGACCTCGACCCGTGACCCGTCGCCTTCCCTCCTCCTCGCCGAACAGCTGATCGGCCGTATCCGCGGTCGGCTGTGGAATCGGCGAGAGGTCCGCGCGGCTCCGAACGGCCGACCCATCCCGATCTCCGGACAGGCGGCTATCCTGGGCGACCGGCGCGGGGAAGCCCGGCTGGGCGGCGATCTGGTGAGCGCGTTGCTTGCTCACGCCGATGAGCTCAGCGATCTCGACGAGTCGGAGCGTCAACCGGGGCAATCTCGGTCAACCCCCGCGACGTCGGCGGATCTGCTCGTCGAGCGTCTCCATGACGGCGCGCAGGTCGTCGTCGCTACCGATCCAGGCGGGGCGGAAGATGTGCACCCAGGGTTGCATGATGACCTCCTCGATCATGATGTGAGCGCCCAGGATCATGCCCGCGTACTTCTGGAACAACGTAGCGACATCCTCGAGCGCCTGGTGGAGATCCGTGAGCGGTGGACCAGCCGGCCTTCGTTCCGACAGGTGGGCAACCGACTTGTTGACCCACTTTCTGACCTTCGCCGTCTTCTCGATTAGGTCGTGCATGTCACGGGCCGGCGTCTCCGGGTTGATGAAGTCTCTCCCGGTGCCTGCGATGGAATCGAACCACCTATGCGCCTCGTCCTCGTAGCCGCTCGAGGCGACCTGCATCGCGACGAAGCGCTCGCGCGATAGGACGGTCGGGTACCGCCACACACTGTCGATCAGACGTCCGAGCGAGACCACGTCGGAGCGCGGTTCCACCTGCCTTCGGATCGCGAGCCCTTGCGATCGGGCGTAGTTGAAGCGGACCCACCACAGGTAGGTCCCGTCCTCACGAGCACCCTCGGGTGCCTGATCGTGGACGATGGCGAAGCCATCCCAGACCTGGCGGCTCAGCACCATCTCGGCGACCTGGGCGTAGATCGTCGTCCCCGTCGGCTCCTGACCGAGCCAGGCTTGCCACGTCTCCCATTCGCGGACTGGGTCGATCATGCTCCTGCGACCTTATGCCTCTACAGTCTTCGCATCCGAATCGAAGGAGGCGCCAGTCATGAGCGACTCAGAGCCCGAAGTGGTGCCGACCGCGGACGGCATCGGCGTGATCTTCCATTCAGCGCGGTACGCGGCAAAGGACGTCGAGGCCGAGCTTCCGGACGGCTCCCGCATTCCGGCGATGGAGATGGAGGACGGTCGCCTTCGCTTTGAATCGTTGCCCCCTGGGACCTGGATTCTGCACCTGGGCGTCCGGACCTGGGGACCGATCGGCCGCAGCGAGTCCTAGGTACATATCTCAATACTCGGTCAACCGGGTAAACCCGTCGCTCGAGCCATCCGGGGAGCTCTGTATAGCCTTTCATCCCCGATGGCGGACTCGAAGGTGAGCGTTCGTGAAGCTACAGAGGCTGACCTGGCCTGGTGTCTCTCCACCGACGGTCACCTCGACGAGGCCGCCTTGCTGTTCAAGATCCGTGCTCGCGAGATCTTGGTCGCCGACTCAGACGGCGTGCCCGCCGGTCTTCTTCGGTTCGACCTGATGTGGTCTGCCGTCCCGTTCATCGCACAGCTCCGAGTCCTAGAACCGTACAGGCGACAGGGCGTTGGGCAGGCGCTTCTCCGAGCCGTTGAGGAAGGGGCGAGAGCACGGGGCTCCATCGCGGTTCTTAGCTCGATTGCTCTTGGGTCCGACCGCACGGCAGCGCTCGGTTGGCACGAAGCGATGGGCTTCGAGCGGTTCGGCGATGTGGACGGGATGTTCCCAGGGGAGCAGACCGAAGCGTTCTTCGTGAAGATCCTCAAACCCTGAGGAACACCTCCGGCGGCTGCCTCCTTCCAGCGACATATCCGAACACTCGCGCACGCGACAGCGCTCTCGCTCGAAACTCAGCCATGAGCTAGCGTAATCCGACGTGGACCGCGCTTTCCTCGTTATCGCGTCCGGTCTCGGGTTCCTCGGCGTGGCGTTTGGCGCGTTCGGGACCCACGCGCTCCAGGCACGCCTGTCGCCGGACCGACTGTCGCAGTTCGAAACCGGCGTCCGCTATCAGCTGTGGCACGCCCTGGCGCTGTTCGCGGTGATCTTCGTCTGGTCCCTCCGGCCGTTCGGATGGACCTCGTACTCGCCGCTGCTCGTCTCCCGACCGTTTCAACTGTGGCCAGCGCTCGCTGGCTGGCTCTTCGTCGCGGGAGTCGTCCTATTCTCCGGCAGCCTGTACGCCCTTGCGTTGACGGGCAATCGCCGATGGGCCGCGCTTACCCCGCTCGGCGGCCTGGCGTTCCTGCTCGGTTGGCTAGCGCTACTGATCGCGATCATCACAATCTGATCTTCAGCTCGGGGGACATTGCCGAACCCTCGGCCACCACGGCGTCGTGTCGCCCGCTTCAGCCGGGTTCTGCGGGGGAACGGGCGGGGGTAGGTCGAGCCCCAGCCCTGACTCGACCGCTGCAACGTTGCCTGTCTACGTCTACGCTCGGTCGGTGGCTCTGTTGGCGGATAGCGGTACGGCGCTCGTCATATCCGGCGTGGCACTCGGCGTATCTCTGGCGACCTTCCTTTGGCGCATCGTCTACGACATCTACTGGGACGCTCCAAGACTCCGGGTCACTCTCGACAAAGTCCACATGACCGGCTACCAGGGACCTCAGGGAGAGGCCTATCACGTCATCGCGACGAACACCGGACGGCGGCCCACCACCCTCACCGAGCCATGGTTGGCGTTCGGTCATCGCCCACGATGGTGGTGGAGGTTCGCCCGCCGCTTGTTGACCCGTGGGGTGCATTTATTGGGATCCGGCCGCTGACCTGGTGTCTTCCAGGCTGGCGGAGAAGCGGGGCTCGGCCTCGCCATCGAAGCTGCCAGGATCTCCCGGACCCCACTAGCCGGCAGCTGGCCCTCCGAAGTTGAGCGGAGGGCGCTCACGTTTAGACCCGCGAGTCTTGAAAACGGAGCCGGGCGAATCGGGCGAGTCCTCACCGGCCGTTGGGCATTCGCCCTGCCTCAGAGTTGGTTGAACTGGGCCGAAAGCCCTGCTCACGAGGGTGAACCCGAATAAATGCACCCCACAGGCTCGGGTACGGCCAACTCCAGGCCGCGGTGCGGTCGGTTCGCGTTGTGATGGATCTCGAACTCCCGAAGACTCGTTCCAGGTGACGTCGGCCGAGGACCAAGAGGTGGTCGAGGCACTCCCGGCGGCCCGTCCGCACCCAAGTTCCGCGTAAGCGTTCGCCCTCGGGGCTCGGATCGGCGTCGCGATGATCCTCACCCCTTCAGTCCGGAACACCTCGTCGAACGGACGTGAGTACTTTGGAGTCCCGGTCCCGGATCAGGACCTGAATCCCACCAAGCCGCTCCCCCACCGCCACATTGCGACCTGCTGGATCACCCAGGCAGACTTCAGGTTCCTGGTGACGCCGAGGACGTGGACCCGCCTGGACCCGAGCTCGATCTAGGCGAACGCCACGATATCCGCGGGCTTGAGCCCGGAGGAACTGGCTCCAGGACGGGCCGCTCCGACGTGGAGCGGGGCCGAGGCCCTCTCGCCGAAGGACCGTGCGGATAGCCGTGGCGGAGACCCGGACCCCGAGCTTCAGCAGCTCCCCGCGAATCCTCAGATACCCCGACCTGGGATTCTCCCTCGCGAGCCGAGTGATGAGCTCCACCGCTTCGGGACCCAGCCCTGGCCGGCCCGGCCCGGCACGCCGACACGTCCACGTGCGGCGACCAGTTCGCGGTGCCACCGGAGCGGGGTTCGAGGGGTCACGACGAACGCCCTTCACCGCGCCCTTGGCAAGATCCGACTCGCCGCGGCGAGCAGCATGCGGTCCCTTCTGCGGAGCGGCGGCCGGCGGATATTGCGCGAGATCACCTTGAGCTGATGTCGAAGGACCAGCAGCTCGACTTCCCGTTCGAAGTCGGCACGACCTGACCAGGCCCTACGTGGAGCAGCAGCGCATGGCGAAGTAGAGCAGCATCGAGTCGCTCCTGAGAGCGATGAGCGGTGATGCTACCCAATGCCGCTACTCGGAGCGGGTGTCGGGACTTGCCTACCCCTCACGCTCCCCCGTAAGGCGCCCCGGCCTTGACCCTGCTTGCCTCGGCCAACAGCTCATCCGCATGGACCGCCGCGGCCTCGCTCTCGGGCAGCCCGGAGAGCATCCGTGACAGCTCGGCCACTCGCTCGGAACCCTCCAGCAAGGTGGCCGTGGCCCGGCCATCTGCTTTCTCCACGCGGATGTGCCGGTCAGCGAAGGAGGCGATCTGCGGAAGGTGGGTGACTACCAGCACCTGCCGGCTCGCGGCCAAGGCGGCCAACCGCTTTCCTACCGCCACCGCGGCCCTTCCCCCGATCCCCGCGTCTACTTCATCGAAGACCAGCGTTGGCACGTCGTCGAGATCCACCATGACGCTGCGGCAGGCGAGCATGGTCCGCGAGAGCTCGCCGCCAGAGGCCACCTTGGAGAGCGGGAGCGCGGCCTGCCCCGGCCCGCCGGAAAAGAGCAACTCGACCCGCTCGGCCCCGGTCGGGCCGGGCTCGTCCAGGGGCCGGCGCTCAACCTCCACCATGACCCCCTCCATGCCCAGCTCGCGCAATTCCGCCTCGACCACCGCAGCAAGCCTCGGCCCGGTCTCGGCTCGGACCCGGGTGAGCCCGCGGGCGGCGTGCGCCGACCGCGCCGTGAGGTCCTCGACCGCCGTCCGCAGCCCGATCCGTTCATCATCCGCGGACGCCAGCGAGGCGAATCGGGCCCTCGCCTCCTCCAGGTAGGCCAGGACCCCCTCTTCCCCCTCGCCGTACTTCCGCTCGAGGGCCTTGAGCGCCCCAACCCGTTCCCGGACCTCCTCAAGGCGGGCAGGATCGAGGACGATGCCCTCCCGGTAGCCCCTCAGGTCTCGGGTCAGGTCACTGGCCTCCTCCGCCAGGGCCGCGGACCGATCCGCCAGTCCCTGCGCCTCAGGGTCCAAGGACGACGCCTCCCGGAGCGCGGCGGCCACCCTGAGGAGGGAGTCGACTCCCATCCCCTCGGCCGACAGGACGTCTTCGGCCAAGGCGGCATACCCGAGGAGCCGCTCGGCGTAGGCCAGGCGCGCCTCCTCGGCCTCGAGCCCCGGGAGCTCCCCTGGGCGGACCCCGGCCGACTCGATCTCGCGGATCTGATAGGCGAGGAGGTCCATATCGCGCTCACGCTCTCGGGAGAGCGCAGTGAGCTCCTCCAGGCGGGCCCGGGCTGCCAGGAGCCGGCCGCGAAGGTCGCGGAAGGACCGAACCCGCGCTAGGTGTTCGGCCCCCGCGAATCGATCTACGAACTC
>Ga0137367_10005502_pt1 | contig 10265 bp, 4 predicted proteins | sample SagtaG_14_FD_104939 | JGI IMG/M metagenome (GOLD analysis project Ga0137367, IMG submission 104939) | Vadose zone soil microbial communities from Sagehorn Ranch, Mendocino, California, USA - Sage1_L_80_16 metaG | ecosystem: Environmental > Terrestrial > Soil > Vadose zone | place: USA... | reverse complement strand
GTACCGATAGATGCCGACAGCGTCCGGCCGCGCAGACTTTGGGACCGGATGAATCGGATCATCTTCAACCCGCTCCGACATCGTCCAAACCAGATCAAGGCCGCCCCACTTCGCGTCTCGTCCTGCTTTTCGATAATCACCGTTCTTAGCGATGATTGTGTCGCCGCTCCCCACGTGGCGAAGCGCAGTACGCCACGACTTGAAAGGGCGCGAATAACTGCCATCGCCGCGCGTGTCATCGCCATCCAGCAGATGCACGTAGACAGTCTTGCCCGCAGCTTGTGCAGCCGTATTCAGCAGAAGCAACGCTAACGATGTTAGCAACAATTGCGTCAGGATTCTCATTGCATTCACTTTTCACCCGTCCCGGTTGCGATCCAACGCCCGTTAAGCATGACGCGCCGCACTCGCCGCATATCGCTGATGTTTTTGAGCGGGTCTCCCTCCACGAGCACAAGGTCTGCGAGTTTGCCCGGTTCGACGCTGCCGAGGCGATCGGCAATGTGGAAAAAGCGCGCGTTCTCCATCGTGCCGCCGACAATGGCCTGCATCGGAGTGAGACCTGATTCCACCAGCAGCTCGAGTTCGCGCTGATAAGCCCAACCGCGCCTGGCATGTGGCACGTCCGAGTGAGAACCAACAACGACGTGTGCCCCGGCGCGATATGCGCGCCCGACGAACGCCTCCATTTGTTTGAAGGCGCGTACGTGCATCTCGGTCGTATCTTTGTCGCCTGTTTGCCGTTCGAACACTGCAAGCGTTGGCGAGACGAACGTGCCGTGCTTCACGATCAAGTCAAAAACCGAACGGGCACGCGCCGTGTTAAGATCAATCATGCCCCACACCTGATAACGCCCCTCACGGCGAGCATTGTTGTCGGCTAGAACCGCTTGCCTGTACTTTTCTGCATCCCGCAAGGGCAGCAAGGCTGTCCCGAACGAGGTGGCATGCTCGACGCCATCAATGCCCGCGCGAATAACGTCCGTGGCATCCACAATTTCCAGATGCGAAGTGACTGGAAGGCCGCGCGCATGGGCCGTTTCTATAGCCACCGTGATGAGTGCGAGCGGCAGACGAAAGTAGACTTTGATCGCCGAAGCGCCGTCGTCGGCGAAGCGATTGACGGCGAGGCGCGTCTCTTCCGCGTCACGAACGATAAACGAATCGTTTGGATATGCAGCCGGCGGTGAATCAAGGTGCGGACCGCAAAGGAATAGCCGCGGCACGGGTGCCGCGGCTTTGCGTGCAGCATCGTAGGCTTCGATCCACTGCCCCGGATCGCGCACCGAAGTGATTCCATGTGTCAGATATAGCGCCGGTAAGGAATCATCGCCGTCAATATGGAAATGCGAGTCGATAAGTCCTGGTAGGAGGGTCAGACCCTGGGCATCGACGACTTCAGCTCCTGACGGAATACTTACTGACCCCCGTTTGCCCACCGCCACGATTCGCTCGCCGCGCACAATAACGATGGCATCGACAACGGGTGAACCCCCGCGACCGTCAATCAAGGTGGCGTCGACAATCGCGAGGATATGATTCGCATCCGGGCGCGCCACCTCGTTCACTTCATGCAGCGAACGCGCTATCTTGCGACCGGCAATCGAGTCCTGACGCCGCTGCGCCGACAGTCCGCACACGAACGAGCCGAGGATTATTACGGCGATTAATATTGGTATTTGTCGTTTCATATTCCGTTCGTAAAAGTAAGACTTAGGACAAAGCGCAAATCTCTCCCGTGGCTTTATTTCAATGTAGTCGGAGAGGACAACAGGTTTCACCCGTTAGGCGTTACTTTCACTCCGTAGTAGTGCGTGCTTCACTCCGTAGGAGTGAGATGTTTATAGACCGGGTACCTAAGACGTCCCAGGCGCGGTTCGGAGGGGCGGAATAAAACTAGATTAGTACTTATCAAGTTGAGTTCCGCCCCTCCGAACCGCGCCGGAGGTTCTCGGTCCTTTGAGCTATAAACATGTCACCCCTGCGGGGTGAAACCTGCGCCCCCATGCGCCAGCGATAGACAGGTCAGCTTCAGTCTCCTTTTCCGACAGAACCCTAACGGGATGAATCCTCTCTTCTGATCCGCGTTATCGGCGTTAATCTGCGGCTAATTTCTCTTAGTGACCTTCTTAACCCGAAGAAAGAAGTCGCAGCCTCAGCCGTCCGTCCTTCTGACCTTTGAACGGCAAATACATGACGCCGGAATTATTCGCCGTACTGATGTATGTACCTCCCGGCACGCCGTTGAACAGGCCGCCGCGCCAGTTTGCTCGTCCTCCAGTCATCTGTAACTCGTACTTCGCATGTGGCGCCAGGCCTGTGATCAGTAGCGCGTTCGTCTCCACCGCCGGGATGGTCACTTCACCTGCTGTCACGGCCTCGTCGACTGTAGCGAAGAGCGTGATCGTACCGCTTTCGACGAGCGCGCCAACCAGATTTGATCCGTCAACCAACTCCACGCGAGGCGTTCGCGTTTCGCTGCGATCTCCGATTTCCAACACGTGAAGAAAGAAGTCTTCTTTCGCCGGCTTCGAGGGAGACACTTCGACACGCCATGCTGCCGGCACGATGGCGCGCGTGTTTGAAGGAAGTAACTTGTTAAAGTCTTCGCCCCAAAATGTCTTCCACATCTTTCGGAGGTACGGGTCCTCAGGCAGTGGTCCACCCTCAGGCGGGTCGAGCGGCCAGTTCTTTCCACTGCCCCATGCTCCACCGAACTCATTGCCAGGCGTCCAAAACTCCCACCCGGGACCGCCGCGCTTTACAACTTCACGCTCCTGCGGGAGTAGTGAATGGACTCGCAAACGCCCTTGCCCGTCCTCATAACTGAACGTGGCAGCGTTTGCATAAGCTATGCCGCCATGCCCAACGTCTCGTCCGTTTTCGGTAGCCACGATGCGCGGTTCGCCTACTCCATGGAGTAACCAGACCTTTTTGTAGTTTGGGTCAGTGCTGCGCACGCGATCGAAAACCACCAGCACGTTGTTGTCGGGTGTGTAGGCCACCTCGCGCGTGAAGTGTTCCATTTTGGAAGGTTGGTACGCGTGCGTCGCGTTCCCGCGCGCGTAGTGGTAAAGGCCCGGCGCATAATCCGACACCTCCATATGCGCCGTGTCCCAGAGGTCGCGCGTGCGCTCGAAATCTTCGCGGCTGCGCACTGTGTTCCAGTAACGCGACGAGTCCATGCGCTGACCGCCGTCATTGGCTGCGGGCCAGAGATTCTCAGCCCAGAAGAACTTCTCGCCGGGCTTATAGATCAATATCGAATTGTGGGCGATGGTGCGGCGGTAGTAATTCAGATAGTGAGGACTTTCGGTGTCAGTGTAGTCAGCCCCACTCTCAGTGGCGAGATAGCCTTTATGATAAATAAAGAAATGATTCTGATCGAGGTGGTCGTGCTTCGCGAGATACGGCCCGGAGTTGAACTCAATCCAGGTTGAGTCAGGTCCGAAGCCGTCCCTCATGATGAGATGACCAACGCCGCGAAAAAGGTAATGTCGAGAAATCTCAGCATCGTTTGTCTCGGCGGGGTTGCGCGGTTTTACGTCCGGGTCGTCCCACAGAAACTGCGTGATCGGAATCCGCCAGTCCTTGCGCGAGGGCCAGCCGCTCTGCCGCAGCATCCAAGCCGCGAACGGGTCTTTGAAGCGGTTAATGGCGTAGCCCATGACGATGTTGTCTTCCCACTGCAGGTACGGAAACTCATTGTCGTCGTCGCGCGCGGTCGTGCCGTCGGGTAGGACCTTATATAGATAAGTGTCCGTGTAGTGATGAAAAACCGTGTAGCGTCGGGCGGGGTCGTTGTTACTCGCCGTGCGACGAAGTTCGGCCAGCAGAGCGAGCGGCGCATAGGTGATGCGCTGGTAGTCCATTGACTCGTGATAGCCGCCATCCGGCGTAATGAAGTTCGTCAAATCGAGAATGTGGTCAAAGACCGCCTGGGCGTGAGATCTCAAGGGAGCAGCGCGCGCCTCGACAGAAGGGTGACCTTCGATGGCCGTGAGGGCGAACACGGCCAACGTCAGATAGCGCACGGGGTAGTTATGGTACATCGCCAGTTGCACTTCTTTGAGCGACTGATCGGCCATCATCTGTTCAGCCGCTTTTAGCAGTTCGAGCGCGACGCGATCCTTGAGTTGCGCATCGAAGTCGGGGTAGTTGTAGAGCCAATCAAACGCTAGCGACCACTTGACGTAATCGGGATAAGTGCGCGAGCCCACCAACTGGGGCGGGTGTGTGCGCCGCATCTCTTCGACTGCTTTCCTGGCGAACGTCTGATCGCGCGTTAGCAGGTACGTAAGCGCCCACCCATCAATCCCGTCCGAGGCGCGCGCGCCTGCTGCATATCTTGCACGCAGCACGTTGAAACCCGTGAGCGGGTCGTGCTCGCCGATCAGCATACGAGGCCTTACAATGCCAGACGCAGACTGTCCGTTAGTGACGAGAGGACTGAGGACGCCAAGAAAGACCAAGCACATCCCCATCAAGAATCGGGGTGCTTTGAGTTTTTCGTAACTGGGCATTTTGTCGTTCAAGGTAGTTTCGTCTGTCGGAAAAGCAGATTTTGGGTTTTCTCTGTACCGCAGACGCGCGGCTTTCCACCCCGGAGGGGTGAAATGTTTATAGGCCAGAGTTCCCCTAAACCCTCCGGCGCCGTTCGGAGATACAAGGAGCGGAATGAACCTAAATGGTATTTGTCGACTTGAGTTCCGCTCCTTGTATCTCCGAACGGCGCTGCGTTTGTTGTTGTGCTCGAGTCTATAAACATTTCACTCCGCCGGAGTGAGAACCTACTATCGAATGAAGATATGGTCCAACCAGTCTTTTCGCTTTGTCCCGTTAATTGTTCAATTACTCGACTTGCACGAAAACTGCGGCGAAGACCTGTAGCACCCAATGCTCTGGGTTTACTTTCTCGCTGTTTCAACTTTCGCCCCTCGCGCACCGGCGAGGAACTTGAGCCATTCCTTTGCCATCAGTCGGTGATAAGGCTCTGTCATGTGAATGCCATCCAGACAAATGAATTTGTCTCTGTCAGGCGCTGACGCTAAGACGCTGCCAATCTCGATTACTTCGATTCCACCCGCATGTGCGGAACTGATCGCGCGCTCGACGGTTCCCGGCTTGACGCTGGCGGGATCGTGCACTTCGTCGAACGTGAAGGTCTTGATGCCATTCGCCGCAAACCCAGTCCCTAGTTGCTTGAGCGCTTCGTAATCCTCGTCAGTACGAGTCATTACTACAAGCATGACCTTGTTGGGTTTTCCAATCGAGCACACTCTGATAGAAGCGTTGCTGAGCGCGAGTGGCGGTCAATCCACCGCCGACAAATTGCCTGAACTCTACTTTCGGATTTTCACGCCTCAGGACATCGATCACGATGGGAACAAAGCTGGAGGGTGATGACCAGTGCAGGCCCATCGTGAATGAATGACCGATGACGGCGATCTTCTGCGCGGGCAAGGCCCGCAAACGCGATTGCAGTGCTTTCATATCAGGTTCCCGCAATAATTCGGAAGCCAGCACCTTCTCGTCGCGAATGTGCAAGTTCTTCTCGCCCCAGTTCCAAATTTTTCTTCCGGCGATCTGCCACTCCGCGACACCCGTGTCAAAAGGTGAAGCGCACGCGTGCCCGGCAAGCTTTTGTCCCACGGCCAGCATGTCTCGGTCACTGCCCGGCAAATGCAATTGCCCCACGTAGACCGGCAACCCCAGCGCAATGTAGAAGGCAAACTGGTCTTGCAAAAGATCGCCGTCGCGCTCAATCTCAAGCACTGTCTGGTAAAGGCTGGCAATGGTACGAGTCTTTATTGGGTCGGCCTTAGCATTCTGGCGTAAGTAATCGTTGAAGATATTCACTGGAGCACCGGAAGGAACCGCCAGCCCGGCAGATAAGATCGGCTCAAGGTCCTGCGTGGGATTAAAGGTTGTATTTGCGCCACGAGCCCAGGCGTTGACCGCAGGCATAGCGGATTTCAGCAGCCTGGCTTGATGGTCAACCAAGGTCTCAAGCTCGCGATCCGAAAGCTTTCCCGGTCCGTAGCATGCCGGATCACCCTTGCCCGATTTTTTGGCGAGCAGCACCTGGTAGGCATGAGTGGCAATGATGTTGGCTTCAACGAGCTGCATGAGTCGGGCAGTGTTACTTTCTTTTCTTGTGGAACTGGATGGATTCGCATTTTGACTGGAAGCTCCGCAGATCGCGACGAGACTTAGCAACAGGTGAACCTTAAGTACTTTTAGGAAGACCCGACCACTCATTGCAATTCCTCTCTTTGAAACTTTTCGCCAAAAAGGAAACTAAATTCCACCCACGGCAGTGGGTGGATTGTTCAAGTCCCGCCTACAACGAAGCGATGATCGAGTTCTTGAATCCCACCCACGGCAGTGGGTGGATTGTTCAGATCCGGCCACCGAAACAAAGCGGCGAAGCGCATAAAAAGCGAATTCAGTTTCATAGGTCCATCTACTCGGATCAGGTCGGATCTGAACCATCCACCAACTTCCGTTGGTGGGATTCGTAAATTCCGCAAGCTCACGTATGAAGACCGGATCTGAACAATCCACCCACTGCCGTGGGTGGGATTTCTGAGTTTTCATCCCAGTCTCTACCGCGATGGTAATACTCACTTCATAGGGCCGCGGCAGACGTGATGACGCGCGACCCCACCAACGCGCTGGGGCCGGAAAGGGGTGACTTGAAGCGGCTGGACCACCTGGCAATTAGCCTCCGCCAGTGCGGCCGGCATTCGTGCGCGTGCCACCTTTCAATTCAGCCAACTGCGAAAGTGCCAGCTCATTTTTTGGATCCATTTTCAAAGCCCGCTCCAGCGCTACACGCGCCTCCGCCGTACGGCCCAGCGCTTTCAGCCCTGCGCCTGCCAGCACGAAACGAATCGCGCCCGTGGGTGGCCAGGGTTCCGCATCGAGCATTCGTTGGTCATCGTTCAATCGCGCCAGCCGTTCATATAACGCACGCGCAGCGGCGTGCATTCCCATGTGATCGAGGGCCACCGCTTTATAGAAGTAGTGTTCCGACCAGGGCTCTTCCGGCTGTGTCGGCGGGTTCAACTCCTCCGTGGCCGCGCGATGCCACCATTGTTGAGCTTCCTCGCGCCGGCCAGCGAGTTCGTACTCGCGCGCGGCGGCCACGTATTCTCGAGCTTGTGACTGCATCGCCGGGCGACCGACCCCCAAGTTGCGCGGGTACTCAGTCGCTGCCGCGAACTCCGCCGCCGCCTTCAGATGGTCTCCCGCCAGTTGGTACTTCCGCGCCAGCCCCAGGTGAGCCTTGCGGTAGAGCCCAAGCGCAGCGTCTTCGCCTTCCCCCGAAGTGAAAGTGTTATTCGCAAGTAGCGTCGCTGCGTCGGCGAATCGATTCGTGTCGACATAAGCGCTTGCCAGCACCTGGATAAAGGGTGTGTGCGTGCGGGCCGTAGCTGGCGCCGCCTCTAACACTCTTGTGCGCCGGTCTTGCGCCCCCATCTCGGCCAGCAGGTTACCAATCTCCACGTAGAGTTGATGATCTTCCGGCGCGCCCGCGATGGCCCGCTGGTATTGGCCCACCGCTTCTTCCTTCTTACCAGTGACCCACAAGGCACGTCCCAGGTTACGATGCGCAACAATGTTCGCCGGATCGAGCCTGACTGCGTCGCGCCAGGCCGCCAACGCTTCTTCGTCGCGATTCTTGGACGCAAGGACGTTGCCGAGGTAGTAGGCGGCATGCCCGTCGTTGGGGTTCATCGCTAGCGCCTTGCGTAAAACGACGATCTCCTCAACGCGGTGCGGGAAGACAAACGCGGGGTCACCTTTCGCGCCCATGAGATATTGCTCACGAGCGGGTTCGCCATCGCCGGCCTGCTCATACAAGTAGCCGAGCGTGTAGTAGAGCATCGGGTAGACACGCTTCGTCTCGGCGACTGCCGTTTGCTCACGCGCTCGCCGGATTGCCTCTTCAAGAATCCGTCTTGCCTCTCCACGACGACCGATATTTGCGTAGTCAAACGCGACTTCGAGCACTGAGTCAGGCTCGCGCGCTAACAAACGCCATAACTCCATCCAGGCCGCTTTCGATTTTGCGTCGCGACCGAGTGCCTTACTGATCTCGTACTGCTCATGCCGCGCGAAGTAGTCGATCGGCATTTCCTGGACGACTGCGTCAATGCGCTGCTGCGCGACTTCCAGTTTTCCAGCGAGGCGTTCGGCAAGTGCGAGCATGGCGCGCGCCTTCAAGTCCCGCGGATCCAACATTACAGATTGTGAGAGATGCTCCAGCGCTTCGAGTGTGTGACCATCGGCCAGCGCTATCTCGCCGAGCTCATAACGTGAGACAGACTCGCGATGCCCAGACCGCACGGTCGAGATCAAGTGATCGGCTGCTTCTGCATTCTGTCCCTGCGCGCGTTTGACAAGCGCGAGATAGTAATGCGCGTCGCCCGCATCTTTGTTTCGTCTGAGTGCCTGTGTGAGATGAACGGCCGCCTTCTCGTATTCGCCGCTGCGATAGTAAGAAAGCCCCAATGCAATGTGGGCGAGTGAAAAGCCCGGGTCGCGTCTCAGCGCTTCCTCGTAAGAAGCGTGCGCCTCGTGCTCCTTACTCTTCTTGTCGAAGGCCAGCCCTTCGACATAAGCCTGCTCGGCGCTGGTCGTAACTACTGGATCGGGGATCGGACGAGTTGCCGGTTTGAAATCCGGGTTGGCATCAATCGGAGTGTCAGTGCGGTAGCGAATGAGCTCGCGACCCTCCTTACTTTTGAAGGCTACGGCCAGCGGTTGGCCCACAGCCTTGGCAGTCAAATCAATCGTGGCGGTGAAAGTCTTCGCCGGGTCGAGTTTTACGCGTTCGGAATGGAGAACGACCCCGTCACTCTCGACAGTAAATTCCGCGTCATTGAAACGCATATTCGCGTTTGCAGTGATGACAGCGCGGTTGCCTTGCACGCTCACGTGCAGAGCTGCATCACGCGTGGCTTCATCCCAACCACCACCGAGGTTATTCACGGGAAACCAGTGTTCTACGAAATGCTCGACGCGGTGTGGAGCGATGAATTGGTGCTCCATCTGCGTCTCGAACCGCCCGCCTTGAAACTCGACGTACTGGTGGCCGCCATCTGTTAACTTGTCGACCCAAATGTTGCCGTTATCATCTGTGCCCCAGGTCCAGGTCTTCTTGCCCGGCATCTCGCGGTGGTCAGCGACGTGGACTATTCCCCAATCCGACTTGTCATAGTAGACGCCGAAATAATCGCGATTAGAGTTGCGGGCAAAGAGCGAGAGAAAATTTGGCACGTCAGCAAACTTGCTAACGTCAACACCTTTTTCTTTGGGAAAGGAAAAAACGGGCCAGAAGGCGTGCGGGTAGGCTTCGCGCATTGGATAGACGAAACGCATGTCGTCGGTCGCGGGCGCACCCGCGGTGGACCAGAACCAGTAGCGACCGGGAACTTCGCGGCGGTTGTTAAGGGTCACTTCCGTTTCGACGGCCCGATCTCCCGGGCGTAGACGGATGATGACTTGCCATTGCATTCCCTGCACGCGTTCCGTATCACCGACGGCAACGGCGGCGCTGCCGTCCGACTCCGTTCTGATCGCGTAGTCAATCGGAGAAACAGTCGTCAGGGTGTGGCCGTCCGGGAAGTTCCACTCGATGCCTCCCGAAACCCACGCGCCGCGGATTGCCACCATTGCATACTTGATGACAGGATTCGAATAAAGCACGTCGCGATTCGTCGTCTTGTCAAAGATCTCATAGATGTGACCTCCCAGTTCAGGCAAGACACTGACGCGTAGATATTCGTTCTCCAGGTAGACAGCCTTATATATCCTGTCGGTGCGCTTGTTTGTTAGTGCGTCGAGGAACGGGTATGGATAAACAGGACGCCACCTGCGGCGCTGCCAGTCGAGCAACGCAGGATAGGGGTTAGGCGCTCCGAGTTCGTAGGTCGGGATAGACAATGGCGCTTCCCAAACGCGAGGTGAGGCGCCGGAGTTTTGCGCTTGAGCGCGCAGGTGGTTTGATAGGACCAGCGGCAGCAGTACCGCGCAGCAAAGGCATAAAAGAAAATGTGCAGACCTGTGGTCTGAAATAGCTCTCATAAAATTCATCCCTGGGTAAACAAATGTGACTAACAAATGCATTTTTCAAATTCCACCACGCCTGTTGCGCCAAGGGGCAAAGCCCGCACCAGGGGCGCAGTCCAAATAGTTCTGGCAACTAACCGGCAGGGCGGAGCCGCAGCCGCGAAGCCAACTCGGGCGGCAAAGCC
>Ga0137367_10005489_pt1 | contig 10276 bp, 9 predicted proteins | sample SagtaG_14_FD_104939 | JGI IMG/M metagenome (GOLD analysis project Ga0137367, IMG submission 104939) | Vadose zone soil microbial communities from Sagehorn Ranch, Mendocino, California, USA - Sage1_L_80_16 metaG | ecosystem: Environmental > Terrestrial > Soil > Vadose zone | place: USA... | reverse complement strand
TTTCAGGGGAATTTGCAAACGGCCTGGATCGTGCTTTTTACGAGGACCCTGCACTAGAAGATTATCGCCTGTGGTTAAATCGAAGTGGTAAGCTTTGCTACGTCAAATGGTTGTTGTCCAATCCCTTGGAAAGCATAAAACGACCTGTCGCTGAATTCAACACCTTGATCAGTATGCAGAATCTTCAATCTTTTTTGTTCTCTAAAAGATTTTCACCAGTTCTCCCCGCTAGACTCGAAGCGTTCCTTTATCCGCGCCAACCCCTGATTATGTTCGTGGTGGAGAGTGGAATAGTTTTGATTGCGATCTTAACCAGGGCCTGGATGCAAAACAAAGCTTGGTGGGTGGTAATCGTGTTGAACATTTTGGTTTTCCCCCATTACTTTATTGTTTGGCATGGAGATATTATGGGGATATATCGTCATGTTCTAACAGCAAGTATTCAGTTTTACCTGGGGACATGGCTTCTCGTTTTACTGGTATTGGATAGCGTTTTGTCTTTCAAGGCAATACAAGAAGTTTCAATGAATCGGATTTTTGTGAGACGCATAACACAATGACGCAACAATATGCTGGGTAATGAATGAAGTACAAAATTCTCCTCACTGCCCCTTACATGATTCCCTTTGTAGATCGTTTCAAACCTGTATTCGATAAATACGGCTTTGACTTAATGATTCCCGATGTGCACGAACGTATGGAAGAATCGGATCTGCTTCAATATGCGGGTCAATTCGATGGTGCGATTTGTGGGGATGACCGCTATACCGCGCGCGTGATCGAGGCTTGTGCACCGCGCCTCAAGGTCATTTCCAAGTGGGGGACTGGGGTCGATTCCATCGACGCCGAAGCCTGCTCCCGTTATGATGTAAGGCTTTGCCGCACCTTAAACGCGTTCACCCTCCCCGTCGCAGATACTGTTCTGGCTTATATACTGGCTTTTGCTCGCTGCCAACCCTGGATGGACAAAGCAATGAAATCGGGTAAATGGGAAAAGGTTCTTGGCAGGGCACTTAGTGAATGTACACTCGGTGTGATCGGCGTTGGCAACGTTGGCAAAGCTGTGACACGTCGTGCGTGTGCTTTTGGCATGAAGGTCTATGGCACGGACATTATCGACATTGACCATGTCTTTATTGCTGAAGTAGGCATCGAAATGGTTGATCTTCAATCTCTGCTCTCAAAATCTGATTTTGTTTCTATAAACTGTGATTTGAATCCAACCAGCTATCATCTTATCAATAGCGATACACTTGCTTTGATGAGATCAAATGCCGTGCTGATCAATACTGCGCGCGGACCCATTGTCGATGAGGAAGCATTAATCGAAGCGTTGCAGGCGAAACGTCTCGCGGGAGCCGCTCTGGATGTCTTTGAACATGAACCTTTACCCTTGGAGAGTCCGTTGATGAAAATGGACAACGTCATGCTTGCCCCGCATAACTCCAATTCGAGCCCGGCCGCCTGGGAAAGAGTCCATTGGAATACGATTAAGAATTTGATCGAAGGATTGGGTTTGGAATATGAGCTTTAGGACTGGTAAGAAGTTATCCTGCCTTCAGCGTTTTCCACTCCATTCTTTTTTGTTTGCTATTTATCCAATTCTGGCTCTGTTAGCATTTAATATCTCTGAGGTAGATTTTTCTGCCGGACTTCGATCGTTAGTTTTCTCAGTTCTAGTGGCGGGATTTCTGTTTTTACTCTTCTATTTGTTCTATCGCGATTGGAGACGAACCGCGCTCATTTCAACAATTATCCTGATCCTGTTTTTTTCTTATGGTCATGTTTATATCTTGCTGAAGGGAATTAATGTCAATGGATTTTATTTGTTCCGACATCGCACTTTGATTCCGATCTGGTTTGTTTTAGCAACTTTAATGATTTGGTGGGCGTCTCGTAAGTCAGTAAATATTACATCCATAACATATACGCTTAATATAATAGGTTTATTTTTGTTGATCTTGCCTTTAATTCAATTAACAACCTTTTTTGTGCAAAGCAATATACCTCAGACAGAGTCGAAAAAGAATACATCTGCATTGAGTTTGAAAGTTAGTGACCAACCTCCAGATATTTACTATATTATCCTGGATGGTTATGGCCGTTCAGATGTTTTGAAAAACGAATATGGGTATGATAATTCAGACTTTCTGAACACATTGAAAGATTTAGGATTCTTCGTTGCTGATTGTTCTTTGAGCAATTATGCCCAGACGCAACTATCATTATCGTCATCTTTGAATTTCAATTATATTGATGCGCTCAGTGATCGTTTCAAGCCTGGGTTAGATGATCGCACCGGGCTAGATACATTAATCCATCACGGTGTTGCCCGCGAAAGTCTGGAAAGAGCTGGCTACAAAACTGTTGCCTTTGCGACTGGTTTCTTAGCAACCGAGTGGACCGATGCAGATTACTTTCTTAGCCCCGGGTATTCCTGGGGAGAGCTCAATGAATTCGAATCTCTTCTTATGGAAACAACATTTGCGCGGTTAATACAGGATGGGAACAGGTTTGGTATGCAGGCCTCAGGTTCAGAGCGATTTCGCGAGCGGACCCTCTTTGCCTTGGATAAACTTGATAAATTGTCGTATATTAAAGGGCCGAAATTTGTTTTTGTTCATTTGGTGATCCCTCACCCGCCTTATGTGTTTGGTCCAACTGGTGGCCCTGTTGAAGCTGCTGAAGTTGGAACAACCAAGACTGAGGTAGGAGCCAGTCACTATCGTGATCAGGCTATCTATATCAGCAGCCGTATGATGGAAATCATACCGAAGATCATTGCGAACTCGACCACGCCACCTATTATTTTGATCCAGGGAGATCACGGACCCACGGTTGCCAGTAGTCCACGAGCGCGGATGAGCAATCTCAGTGTTTATTTTTTGCCGGGCGTCAATGCGCCAGTTTATCCGACGATTACTCCGGTGAACTCATTCCGAATTATCTTTAATAGCTACTTTGGACAAAACCTTGAGTTGTTAGATGATGTAAGCTTATACTCAGACTATACTGATCCTTTTAACTTTAAAGTTATTCCTAATTCTTGCAAAAATAAATGAAGTGGTTTTGCTCGAAATAAAGTCAGTTGAAAAACTCATTGACGCACATGATGCCCAGTTGCTTAATTATTTGAAAGCTACAGAAATTGATCCTATGACAAAAACAGTTCTCATCACTGGTGCGGGAGGGGGGATTGGACGTGCAACTGTACGCCACTTTGCTGCGAATGGCTGGCTTGTCATTGGGGTGGATCGCGCTGAGTTCGGTGATGATTTTCCACAAAATGGTCGTTTCATTAAGGCGGATATTTCCAATCCCGAATCGACGGAACAGATTTTTGAACAGGCGCGTGCTTTTCAGCCCACGCTCCATGCCCTCGTTAATAATGCTGCTGTCCAAGTTGCCAAACCTTTGGTGGAAACGACCGTCGAAGAATGGGATGCGGTGATGGCTTCCAATTTGCGTTCCGTTTTTTTGTTCGTCAAACTTGCGCATCCACTGATGAAGGCTGCGGGTGGAGGGGCGATTGTCAACGTTTCATCTGTGCATGCGATTCAGACCTCTGCGAATATCGCCGCATACGCGGCTTCGAAAGGAGGTTTACTTGCCCTAACACGCGCTATGGCAATTGAGTTTGCGCCTGATAACATTCGTGTCAATGCCATTCTACCTGGCGCGGTGGACACACCTATGCTCCGCGCGGGATTGGGCCGTGGACATGTTGGTCAAGGCGATATGCAGGAACGCTTGGATAATCTTGCGCGTAAGACGGTCAGTGGTAAGGTCGGAAAACCTGAAGAGATCGCACGTGCGATTTATTTCCTCGCGGATAATGAGCAATCGTCTTTCATGACAGGGCAAGCGTTAGTGGTGGATGGCGGAGCGACAGCAAGATTAAGCACGGAATAAAATGTGGATTAGACCTTCACTTCCGATGATTCTCTTTACTTTAATCGTGACGAGCGTTTATGGATATATCTTTTATCAAACTTGGTTTAACATAGATGATCTACATGAATGGACGAATAAATTCCTCAATAAGTTGTCATTTTGGTATCCGTTTAAACAATATTCTCTTGGAATATTACAAAATAAGAAAAGTTGGATCATAAAGACAAGAATTACAAACATCTTTGGGATGTTTTTTATATTACTTTATGACAGTTTGATAGTCATTGCTATTCTTTATGGAAAATAATTTTGGAGTTTGCAGCAGTAAAAACGACCTATGAAGCAAACGCTAAAACAAATCACCCCCTCATTTTTATGGAATCTCGTACGCGAGACAAATGACTCTATTCGTCGTTTGCCTGAACTGCCGGCTGCTTATCTTCATCCCTGGCGACTTGAGAGCATTCGTCGTCTCGGCGCGCTTAAGAATATTCACAAAGGGAAGCGTGCTTTTGTCATCGCCAATGGACCCAGCCTCAAATACACCGACATGAGCAAGCTTAAGAACGAGCTCACGTTTGGGATGAACCGCATTTACCTGATGTTTCCTGAACTTGGCTTCTCTACGACTTATCTAACCGTTGTCAATGATCTAGTCATTGAGCAAACTGCCAGCGATCTCGCTGCTCTTTCGCTCCCAAGGTTTCTCTCGTGGCGCTCACGCCGTTTCTTTTCCAGAGAGTTGCGCCCTTTGCGCCTTCCGACATTCCTTTATACTACTTATCAAAGCCCTAAATTTTCCGGCGATGTACGAGGTCGTGTCTGGGAAGGCGCGACGGTTACTAATGTCACGTTACAGCTTGCCTTCCACATGGGATTTCAACAAGTGATCCTCATTGGTGTGGATCATAATTACAATACGACAGGCAAGCCGAATACCACCGTTATCTCTCAAGGTGATGATCCAAATCATTTCTCGCCGGCTTATTTTGGGAAAGGCTTTCGCTGGCAATTGCCCGACCTCCAAACCTCTGAAATAGGATATGCAATGGCGCGCGATGCCTATCAAAAAGCTGGACGTGAGCTTCTCGATGCCACGATTGGGGGTAAGCTGACAATCTTCCCCAAAGTGGATTATGACTCTCTTTTCTAAAAACTCTCGCGCTGAGCGGAGCCGCAGGCGCAGTCGAAGCGCAACGATTGAAGCAATCCTCTGACACCATCGGAGATTGCTTCCCGAGGGCTCGCAATGACATCCAACTTTTTATATGAAACTCGTTTCTATCATTACTCCTTCTTACAATCAAGCTTCTTATCTTGAGCAAACCATCCAATCTGTGCTGGAGCAGGATTATCCGCGCATTGAATATATTGTGATTGACGGAGGGTCAACTGATAACTCCGTCGAAATTATCAAGAAGTATGCAAATCGTTTGACTTACTGGATTTCTGAAAAAGACTCGGGTCAGGCAGATGCTATCAACAAAGGACTGGTACATGCAAAGGGGAAAATTCTCGGTTGGCTGAATTCCGATGATTATTATTTGCCACATGCGATCTCTGCGGTTGTGAAATGTTTTGAAGACAATCCTGATGTAGTGATGATCTACGGAGATATGCTTGCCGTAAATGGAAACGGACAGACCCTCAATGTTCTAAAATACAAACAATTATCTTTGCAAGATTTATTGTGTTTCCAAATCATCGGGCAACCTAGTGTATTTTTCCGGCGCTCGGCTCTTGAAAAAACGGGAATGCTGGATACTAGTTTCCATTTCATGCTCGATCATCATCTCTGGATTCGTCTTGCGCAACAGGACAGGATTTTGCATGTTCCTCAAATCTGGTCTGCAGCGCGGTATCACGCAGAGGCAAAGAATCGTGCCAGAGCAGCCGAGTTTGGGCGCGAGGCTTTCCTTGTGTTAGATTGGGCGAAAGCCCAGCCGGGTCTAGCGGAAGCAATTTCAGGCGTAGAAAGACGCGCACGCGCATCTGCCAATCGCTATGATGCGCGTTATCTGCTCGATGGAGGACAGCCTGCATCCGCATTAGGCGCTTGGTGTCGCGCGTTATTCCTCCATCCGCCAACTGCATTGGCACGACTAAACATATTGGTTTCAGCAATTCTCGATTTGGTTGGCTTAAGCAAATTGCGCAACATAATTCTTCAGTGGCGCCAGCGGAAATTCTCAGTGGGTAAGTAAAAGACTGAATCTGATAAAATACTTCGGCTTATGTCCCAGACATCTTTGTTCTCATCCCGCGCCACTCGGACGATCGCGCTCATTTTGATCTTTGGCGCGGCGTTTGCAATCCGTCTTTACGACCTCACCGACTTGCCGCTTGATTTTCATCCCACGCGCCAGTTGCTATCCGCGATCAAGGCGCGTGGTTTATATTACGAAACCCAACCGGATGGTGTCCCAACCTGGAAATTGGAAACTGCCATTAGGATGGCAAGGCTCAAGGCAGATGTGGAACCTGTGGTCTTTGAGCGGTTGGTCGCTTTCACGTATCGCTTTACTGGCGAACAACTTTGGGTTGCAAGAATTTATTCTTCTTTGTTCTGGCTGATCGGTGGGATTTTTCTGTTTGTGCTCGCGCGTGAATTTGTTTCTTTCGAGGGTGCACTTATCTCCACAACTTATTATTTAATTTTTCCGTATGCGATCATCGCCAGCAGAAGTTTTCAACCTGACCCGATCATGGTAATGCTCGTACTGTCTTTCTGGTGGATGTTTACGCGCTACCTCACCCCTAACCCCTCTCCTGAAAGGAGAGGGGGACAATGGCTGGTGGCGATCCTCGCGGGACTTTTAGGTGGGCTTGCGATATTTATAAAGTTTTCTGGCGTCTTTTTTGTGATCGGCGGCGCCTTGGGATTGGCGCTGTCGCGTTTTACATTACGCGATTTATTGAGAAATGTTCAGGTTTGGATCGTAGTATTGCTTGGCGCGTTACCTGCGTCGATTTATCTGGTGTATGGACTTTTTATCAGAGGGGATCTGGCTTCGCAGTTCAGTGGACGTTTCTTCCCCGCGTTGTTATTGAGTCCCTATAATTATCTTCAATGGTCAACAAAAGCAAATGTGGCAGCAGGCGGGATTTTTATTATGCTTGGTTTGTTGAGCTTCTTCTTAATAAAAGACAGGCGCCTGCAAATTTTCTTATACGGATTATGGGGTTCATATATTTTGTTTGGACTTTTCTTTGACTATCATATCGCGACACATGATTATTATCACTTGCCGTTCATTCCCATTGTGGGGCTATCGTTAGCTCCGCTAGGGGATTGGTTCTTCGCGCGTTTAACTGAGGCAACTGTCCAACGTTGGATGCGAAGCGCTGTGTATGTCATCCTCATCTATGGGCTGTTCTCCGTGCTATGGAATGTCCGCAATCAAATGAAGGCGGTGGACTATCGCCCAGAAGCTGCCATGTGGGCGGAGATCGGTGAACACTTCGAGAGAGAAGGACGTGTCATTGCCTTGACTCAAGATTACGGTTCGCGCCTGCAATACTGGGGCTGGCGGACAGCATCTACCTGGCCCTATGTAGGAGATACGGCTTTTGCAAATATGCGCGCGGGGATTTTCACCTTCAATGATTTATTCGATCGCTATTCTTCGAAAATGACTTATTTTCTTGTGACCGATTTTGATGAATTCAATCGACAGCCAGAGCTCAAAGAGCGTTTAATCAATTCCTATCCCATCGCTTTTCAAAGTGATGGTTATTTGATCTTTGATCTGAAACATCCAATACAACAGGATTCAAATGGATCATGACCTCGCCTGAGCTTTCTATTATCATCCCCGCGTACAATGAAGAGACGCTGATCACAAGCACTTTAGAAAGTCTGGAATCATATCTCTCTGCACGTTCGGAAGGATATGAAATCATCGTCGTGGATGATGGAAGTCAGGACAAAACTGCGAGATGCATTCAGGATTGGCAGAAAATTAACGGTGGGAATCTGCGCCTATTGATCAATGAGAAGAACAAGGGCAAGGGATTCTGTATCCGGCGCGGTGTGGTGGAGAGTCAGGGGAGTTTTATCATTTTTATCGATGCTGATTTGCCTTATGAACTTTATGCCATTGATGATTTTTTGAATGCTCTGAAAAATGGCTATGATCTTGCGATTGGTTCACGCGTCCTGCCCGGTTCGCAGGTCAAGGGCGTTCCTGTCTTACGCTATGTTTCTGGTCAAATTTTTTCCTGGATGGTACAGGCAGTGTTATTTTCAGGCCTGCCAGATACACAGTGCGGATTCAAAAGTTTCAGGTCCGTTGCGGCAAAAGAAATTTTTCGCCGTTTGACAATTGGTGGTTTTGGTTTTGATGTGGAGATGCTCTTCGTGGCGCGTAAACTAAAACTTGCCATTCAACCTGTCCCTGTGCGTATGATCGATCATCGTCATCGCAGCCGCGTCCGTTTGGTGATTGACTCGTTTAAGATGTTTGCGAACCTCTTCATGGTCCGCTGGAATGATTTGCAAGGTAAATACAACTAGGAGATTCGCAGATTGTCTTTTGATTACGACTCCGTCGCAGGCGATTATCAATATCGTGCTCTGCATTCAGGGCATCCAATGCAGCGCTTCTGGCATCGCGGCAAATTGATCATGATCGATGAATTGATCCGCCCTCACTTGCGAGTTGGTTCACGCCTGCTCGAGATTGGATGCGGAGCGGGCAATCTGCTTTTACAAGCCAGCGTGCCTGGAAGTTATCCCATGGCGCTAGATTTATCAATGCAGGCACTAAGGTTTGTCCGCTCACGTTTAGAGGAAGCAAAGTCCGGCGCTGAAGCGCTACGTGATTTTGCTTGTACGCAGGCAATTGGAGAATGTCTACCGTTGGCTGATGAGACTTTTGATTGTGTCTTGATGTCTGAAGTGATTGAGCATCTCGAAGCGCCGCAAATTTCCATTCGTGAGGCGGTACGCGTACTTCGCCCGGGTGGACGACTCTTGATCACGACGCCGAATTATCGTAGCTTCTGGCCCCTGATGGAATGGACCGTCGACCGGTTGAATATGGCGCCCAAAATGGCCGGAGAGCAGCATATCAGTCGTTTCCACCTTTCTTCTTTGAATCAGATGCTGCTGGAATCAGGTTTAAAGATAGAGTATTCTGGCTCTATTTATAACCTCAGTCCATTTTTATCTTTAGTTTCTTCAGAACAAGCAAAACGTCAGTTAAAACGCGAACTGAATCGTCGCTCTGCATTGGGTATGATCCTGGTGGCAGTAGCCGTTAAACCTTGAACCTTCGATGAAATGATGAAACAAAGATTTTCTGAAGAACAATTTTTTAGGCTGGCTCTTGCTCTCGGTGCATTCACCACTTCCGTTGCGCTGGCTCTGTTTGCTTATCTTGGAACTTTTTCGCGATATGGAAGCGATGATTACTGTCTCTCCGCTTTTTTTCTGCAGAAGGACCTCATCAACGCGATGATCCAGCGTTACATGACCGCAACGAGCCGATATACAAATATTATCTTTATTGGTCTGGATGACAAGCTTTTTGGCTGGCATAATGTGGCAATCCTGCCTGGGCTGATGTTAATTTTGTTTGTATTAGGACTATATTTCTTTTTTAAAGAGATTGGGGAAATGCTCCAATTGGAATGGAGCCGCTGGATGGTTTTATTCCTATCTTTGTCCGTTGTTTATTTTTCGATCACACAAGCTCCCAATTTGTATGAAACTTTATACTGGCGCGCTGGAATGACGTCTCATTTTGCGCCGCTAGTATTTATTCCATTTTTCGGCACGTTTCTGCTCAAGCAAATCGGGAACGCTCAGCAACTCTCTCCCTCAATTTGGGTTCAAGCTGCCTGTTTCATCATTCCTCTCCTCATTGGAGGACTTTCAGAACCACCAACTGCATTGATGATCACAATACTCTTTTTGGCAACTAGTGCAGCTTGGTGGTGGAGTGACCCCGCTCACCTCAACGATTTTAGAAGAAGTGAGCGGGGTGATACTCGTTATCGTAAATCTAACCTGACCATTTTGTTATCGTCTCTGATCGGCGCCATAGCAGCGTTGATTGTGTTGGCATTGGCTCCCGCCAATTCGATTCGATTGGAAACCGCACCTCCTGGTCTGGTTGAGTTGATCTCCAGAATCATTTACTACCCACTTTTCTTCATTCTTGATACGCTCCGAACTTTGCCTTTGCCTACGTTGATTTCTATGGTTATGCCAGCGCTACTCTTTTATGTACAGTATGCGTATTCATTTCCTAGCCTTTCCCCAAAAGTGCGTAACCGCCTTAGCATCTTAATGATTATTGTTTTGATCCTTGCATACCTTTTTATCGCTGCCAGTTTCGCGCCCAGTGCTTATGGCCAGTCCTATCCCATCCCGCGG
>Ga0137367_10005476_pt1 | contig 10287 bp, 9 predicted proteins | sample SagtaG_14_FD_104939 | JGI IMG/M metagenome (GOLD analysis project Ga0137367, IMG submission 104939) | Vadose zone soil microbial communities from Sagehorn Ranch, Mendocino, California, USA - Sage1_L_80_16 metaG | ecosystem: Environmental > Terrestrial > Soil > Vadose zone | place: USA... | reverse complement strand
GTGCGGGTGGCGAGGGCTTCGGCTTGGGCGATGGCGGCGAGGCCGATGAGCAGGTGGAGGACCTCGATGACCCAGTGGGCGGAGCCTTGGAGGAGGCTGTCCTGGGCGAACCCGAGCACGACCACCACCACGCCCCAGATGCCGGCGGTCGCGACCAGCCGACGGTCGACGCCCGCCCGTGCCGCCGCGAACACGAGGACCTCCAGCGACAGCACCAGGATGATCCCGGAGAACTGGTGCAGGGGGATCAGGCCGGTGGCGTTGTCGGTCCAGAAGAGCGCGCCAAGCACGATCTGAACGATCGCGGTGAGGCGCACGAGGCCCCTCGCGACGGTGACGGTCCTGCTCACGTTGGTCGACCTCCATCGGTTCGGTTGGTGATGAACGGGTTCGCGCCAGATCCTCCCTGATTCGGGCGGTCCGCGTCGTCGTCCGGAGGGCGGACGCGTGTCTCGGCCCGGAGGCGCAGGTCCGCCCGGCCGGCTACCACGCCCGACGTAGGCGGCCGCTCAGTCGAGCCACCCGGGGCGGACCAGGCCGGACTCGTAGGCGAACACCACGAGCTGGGCGCGGTCGCGGGCGTTCAGCTTGACCATCGCCCGGCTGACGTGGGTCTTGGCGGTCGCGGGGCTGACCACCAGGCGCTCGGCGATCTGCTCGTTCGACAGCCCGGCGGCGACCAGGCCCATGACCTCGCGCTCCCGGTCGGTCAGCGAGCCCAGCTCCATGGTCGGGAGGGGCTCCTTTGCGTGGGCGGCGAATTCGGCGATCAGCCGCCGGGTGACCCCGGGCGACAGCAGCGCGTCGCCCTGGGCGACCGCGCGGACGCCGTGGATCAGCTCGACCGGCTCGGTGTCCTTGACGAGGAAGCCGCTGGCGCCCACCCGCAGCGCCTCGAAGACGTACTCGTCCAGGTCGAAGGTGGTGAGGATCACGATCCGGACGGAGTTGAGCCGCTCGTCGCCGGCGATCATGCGGGTGGCCTCCAGGCCGTCCACGCCCGGCATGCGGATGTCCATGAGCACCACGTCAGGGACCAGGCTGCGGGCCAGCCGCACGGCCTCCTCGCCGTCGCTGGCCTCGCCGACCACCTCGATGCCCTCCTGGGCGGCCAGCAGCGAGCGGAACCCGGCACGGACCAGGATCTGGTCATCGGCCAGCAGCACCCGGATGGTCCGGTCACCGTCCTGCGCGCTCACGATTCTCCCTCCGGGTTGGCGCCGTTCAGCGGCAGCCGGGCCAGCACGCGGTAGCCGCCGCCGGGACGCGGCCCGGCGTCCAGCTCGCCGCCGAGCGCGCTGGCCCGCTCCCGCATGCCGGGGATGCCGTTGCCTCCGCCCATGGTGCTCGGCTGGCCAGTGCCTTTGCCATTGTCGTCGACCTGCACGGTCAGGTCCTGCTCACCGTACCCGATCCGGATGGTGGCGGTCGCCGCGCCGGCGTGCCTGGCGACGTTGGTGAGGGCCTCCTGGACGATCCGGAAGGCGGCCTGGTCGACCCCCGCGGGCAGGGTCCTGGGCGTGCCGGAGACCTCGGTGCGGACCTTCAGCCCGGCGGCCGAGGCGCGCGACACCAGCCCGTCCAGGCGCGCGACGCTGGGCGCCGGGGCGCGCGGCGGCGGCGCGTCGTCGGCCTGCCGCAGCACGCTCAGCACCGAGCGCAGCTCGCCGAGCGCCTCCTTGCTGGCCTGCTTGATCGCGGCCAGGGCGGTGCGAGCCTGCTCCGGCTGCTCGTCGATGAGGTGGAGCGCCACACCGGCCTGCACGTTGATGAGGGAGATGTTGTGCGCCAGCACGTCGTGCAGCTCGCGGGCGATGCGCAGGCGCTCCTCGCTGGCACGGCGGCGGGCCTCCTCGGCGTGCATGCGCTGGGCCTCCAGCGACCGCTCGCGACGGATCCTGGCGATCTCGGCCGCGCTCCCGAGCACCAGCAGCCAGGCGCCGATGCCGACCGCCCCGGGGATGCTTGGCGGCTTCGCCTCGGCGCCGACCAGGTAGGGCAGCCACATGAAGGCGGCGTAGCCGAGCACCAGGGTCCCCCAGGCCACCAGCCGGTAGCCGCGGATCATGACGTTGAACAGCGCGAAGATCAGCGGCAGCCAGATCGGGCCGTTCGGATAGTCGAGCACGACGAACGTCAGGGTGGCCGCCAGCGCCACGCCCAAGGTGGCCACCGGCCAGCGCCGCCGGCCGATCAGGGCCAGCGCGCCGATGGCCAGCAGGGTGCCGCCGAGCGGGTCGAGCTGCTGGTGGCCAACCTGGTGGCGGCCGGCCACGTTGGTGAGTCCAACCTGGAAGGCGCCGATCAGCACCGCAGGCAGAACGTCGATGCGCCAGTTCGGCCAGGCCGGCACACTGCGGTGCCAGCGGCCTGGCGGCCGTGCAAACGCGTCTTGGCTGGACATGAGGGCAGCGTAGGGCACAGGCGGCGGTATCGTCATCGCTCCGTCGAAGGCGATCGCCCTACTCCCGGGGGAGTAGCCGTCACCGGCCCGCCGCTGGGGTCACGGTGGAGGCGGGTTCCACACCTCGGTCTCGAAGGCGTGGGCGGCCTGGAGGATGGTCGGCTCGTCGCCATGGCGGCCGACCAGCATCATCCCCACCGGCAGCCCCGCCGACATGGCGCACGGCACGTTCATGGCCGGATGGCCGGTCACGTCGAACGGCGCGGTGTTGGGGATCATCTCCAGCGCCGGGCGACCTGCTCCTCCAGGGGCGCGTCCGGTGCCGGGATCAGCGTGGCCTTGAGCGGCAGGGTCGGCATCACCAGCAGGTCGTGGTCGGCCAGCACCGAGTCGTAGGCGGCCGCGGCGACCCGCGACAGGTTCTGCGCCTTGGCGTAGTAGCGGCCGTGGTGCGCCTCGGCCATCCAGCGGCCGGCCAGCACGGTCAGCTTCACCGTCTCGGAGAGCCGCTCGCCGCGGTCGCGCCGCCCGGCGCCGAAGGCGTCGACCAGACTGGTCGCGTAGCGGCCCTTGGCCCCGTAGGCCATGCTCTCGCCGGCGACCATGATCGCGGTCGCGCCCTCCAGCGCCACCGCGTTCCAGACCGGCATCGCGTCGCGGTGCCAGGGGATCGAGACCTCCTCGACCTCCGCGCCGAGCTTGGCGAAGGCGCGCGCCGCCTCGCGCACGGCCCCGTCCACGTCGTCCTCCGAGAGGCCCTCGATGCCGAAGCCCTCGCGCACCACCGCCAGGCGCAGCCCGCCCACCCCGGCGCCGAGCGCGCCGAGGTAGTCGCCGCCGCCGAGGCCGGCGTGCTGGCGCGGGTCCAGGCCGTCCGGCCCCGCGATGATCTCCAGCAGCAGCGCCACGTCATGCGTGGTGCGGGCCATCGGCCCCAGATGGTCGAGGGACGCCTCGATCGGGAACGCCCCGGTGTAGGGCACCAGCCCCCAGGTCGGCTTGAGCCCGTAGATGCCGCTCCAGCAGCTCGGGATGCGGACCGAGCCGCCCTGGTCGCCGCCGATGGCCAGGTCCACCGCGCCGGAGGCCACCAGCGCCGCCGACCCGCTGGAGGACCCGCCGGTGCTGCGGGTCGGGTCGTAGGGGTTGCGGACTGGTCCGCTGTCGGCGGTGTGGCTGCCGCCGGAGAAGCACAGGCTCTCGCAGACCGCCTTGCCGAGGATGGTGCCGCCGGCGTCCAGCACCCGCTCGACCACGGTGGCGTCCTCGTCCGGCACGTAGCCGTCCAGCAGCGCGGTGCCGTTGTGCATCGGCACGCCCGCCACGGCCACGTTGTCCTTGATGGCGATGGTCCTGCCGGCCAGCGGCCCGGCCGCCGCTCCGGCGATGTGGACCCGCCACGCCCAGGCGCCGAACGGGTTCTCCTCCGGTCTCGGCGGCGAGCCGCCGTCGCGGGGGTGGCGCGGTGCCTGCAGCGGCTCCTCCAGCTCATCGAGCCGGTCGTAGGGCCCGAGGAGGCCCTCGACCAGCGCCTGAACGACCGGCATGCGCTCGTCGGGAATGGTGAAGTGGAAGTCACGGGCGATCCTGCGGAGGTCATCGGCCTCCGGACGTCGAATGGCCATGGCGCTCCCCGCTTCCGGGCGACAGTCCTGGACGCCTGCGTACCCGGTCCGTCCCACGCTGTCAATCAGATGAGGCCGAGCGGGTTGGGGACCGGGAAGCCGCCGGCCCCGAGGATCTGGGCGCGGATCGGCAGCAGCAGCGACTCCAGCCGCGAGCACCGCTCGGCGCCGAGCGCGTCCCAGGTTGGCTTCATCAGCTCGTCGGTGCGCCACTCGACCTCGGCGCGGCCGGCCCGGCCGGCCTCGGTCAGCGCGCCCCGCTCGTCCAGCCAGCCGCGCGAGCACAGGCGCTCGACCGTCTCCGCCCACTCGTCCTGGCTCCATCTGCGGTTGGCCTGGAGCATCTCGGCGGGCGGGCCACCGGCGGCGCTGGCCGTCACCAGCGCCTCGCAGGGCGACAGGCCGCCGACCATCAGCGCCGCCACGTGCCCGTCGCCGCGTACCTCGCGCAGGATGGTGGCGGCGTGCCACAGCCGCAGGTGCGGCTCGTCCGGCCACGGTAGGGCCGCGTTCGCGGCGCCAAGGGCCCGCCCCGCCGTGCTGGTGGCCAGTGCCGCCGCTGCGGCCAGCTCGGCGGCCTCGGTGATCGCGTCGCTTTCGACGGCCGCGCCGAGCAGGCGCCGCAGCCCCTCGCCGGCGGCCGCCACCCGCGCCTCCGTCAGGGCATCGGGGCTGGCGTACGACCAGGCGTCCGGGATCGCGCGCCGGACCATGCTGGGGTGGAAGTGGTAGAAGAGCGCGGTGACCACCTCGGCGGGCACCGGGCCGAGCGGGGCGGCGCGGGTGCCGAAGTAGCTCATCCAGCCGCCCTTGAGCCCGAGCGCGTCGGTTCGCTGCCGCGTCTCCGGGATGAAGTAGACCAGCGCGTGGTACGGCTCGAGCGCCCGCCACATGCGCCGCGAGAGGTGGTCGACGGTGGCGGTGGTCTCCTGGTGCGCCGGCATCGGCATGCTGCCTCCTCAGGGGTTGGTGCGCGAGCGGTCCATGAGCGCGGCGAGCCACGGCTCCGGCTCCAGGATCGCGAGCCCGCCGCCGACCCGGTCGGTGACGTAGACCAGGCCGTCGCCGTCGACCAGCAGGTCGTTGGACTGGGCGGCGACCTGGCCCGGAGCCGGGCGCGGCACCCAGTAGGCCAGCTCGCGCGGTCGCGCCGGGTCCTCGAGGTCGTAGACCCGCAGCCCGGCGTTGAAGTAGGTCGCGAACACCAGCCGCTCGCTGGTGTAGGTCCCTGGCCGGTTCTCGTGCAGGTTGTGCGGGCCGAAGCGCAGCCCGGCCTGCCGGTAGGCCCGGTCGGGCGCCGGGCAGCGCGCGAGCACCTGGGGTCGCGCCGGGTCGGCGACGTCGACCACGCGGATCCGCCGCTCCGGCGCGTCAGGGCCGGCGTGGAGCTGCTCGTCGGTGGCCACGACCAGGCGCCGGCCCGGCAGCGGCAGGCAGGTGTGGGTGCCGCCGCCGTCCCAGCGCAGGTTGCTCACCAGCTTCGGCCGGGCCGGGTCGGAGACGTCCAGCACCACCAGGTTGGCGTCGTCGTAGCCGAGATAGGCGAGCTGGCCGTCCAGCAGCGCGTGGTGGGCCGCGATCCGCCGGCCCGCCGGCCAGGTCGGGCGCTCGCCGGCGCCGCGCCGCTGGCCCGGCCACCACCAGCGCCCGGCCTCCACCGGCCTGGCGGGGTCGTGCAGGTCGACGATCACCCAGATGCGGTCGTCGAAGCCCTCCGGGGTGGCCGACAGGTAGGCGTGGCGACCGCCGGTCCACACGATGCGGTGCACCCCGCGCCCGGTCGACTCCCAGAAGCCGGCCAGCGCCGGCGCGAACGGGTCGTCGAGCCGGTAGACCGCCAGCCCCGCGGAGCGGTCGCCCGGCGGCGGGTCCGAGCCGTAGGGGAAAACCTCGTGGTTGACCAGCAGCAGGCCGTCGGCGACCTGGACCTTGTGGGTGTGCGTGTTCGGCGGCGCCGGCCACTGGCGCATCAGCTTCGGGGCCGTCCGGTCGGTGACGTCGAGGATCGAGGTGCCCATGCCGCTGGTGCCGAAGTGGCCCACGAACAGCGCGTCGCCGTCGCGGAGCACCTGCATGCCGTCGCCGTGGCCGCCGAGGTCGTGGTGCCCGATCAGCCGCAGCCCCTCGGCGCTCGCCGTCTCGACCACCCATACTCCAATCGCCGATCTGCCCCACAATTGTGCCTATGGATACCACTGGTCTGGTCCTGGTGGGGCTCGCGATGCTGGTCGGCCTGCTGGGCGTGCTGGTCCCGGCGCTGCCCGGGCTGCTGCTGGTGTGGGCGGCCGTGCTGGTCTGGGCGCTGGTCGAGCGCACCGCCGCCGCCTGGATCGTGCTCGCGGCGGCGTCGCTGCTGGTGGCAACGAGCCAGGTGGTCAAGTACCTGATCCCGGGGCGGCGGATGCGCGCGGCGGGCGTGCCGTGGACCAGCCTGGCCGGCGGGGGAGTCCTCGGGATCGTCGGTTTCTTCGTGGTCCCGATCGTCGGCGGCTTCCTCGGGTTCGTGCTCGGCGTCTACCTGGCCGAGCGGGCGCGTCTCGGCGACCACCCCCAGGCGTGGTCCTCGACCGTCCACGCGCTGCGCGCCGTCGGCCTGTCCATCCTCATCGAGTTGGGCGCCGGCCTGCTGATCGCCGGCGCGTGGCTGACGACGGTCCTGGTGACCTGAGGCGGCGCCGACGGCCGGCCGGGCTCACACCGCCTTCGGGAAGGCCAGCTCGCCGGCGGTGATAGGGGCGTCCAGGCGGTTCTCGAAGGGGGCCAGCGGGCACGCCCAGCGGGAGTCGTAGGCGCACGAGGGGTTGTAGGCGTAGTTGAAGTCGAGGGTTATCCGGTCGCCCTCGACCTGGAGGGCACGGCCGAACGTGCCCTTGATGGTGTCGGTCAGGTAGCGCCCGGCGCCGTAGGTCCGGTCCCCGGCGGTGGCGTCCCGGAAGGGCAGGAACAGCCCGCCGCCGTAGCCGAGGGTCCACAGCAGGGTGAGGTCCCCGAACGGCGTCGGCAGCCGGCCGACGCGGCGGTAGCGGACGACCCCGTCCTCGCCGCCGGTGTCGATCAGCAGGTCCTCGCCCTGCTCGACCGGCTCCAGGCGGGTCTGGACCCGCGCCTGTGGCGAGTACGCGAACCAGGGCAGGGTCTGGAAGCTCGCCCGCTGCTCCGGCGTCAGCGGCGACTGCGGGTGCTCGCGGAACAGCCGGTCACGGCCGCGCCGGAACGCCTCCAGTCCGGCCTCGCCAGCGCGCGGCTCGGCCATGTACAGGCGCGCCACCTGCTCGCGCCAGCCCGCCAGCTCCAACCACCGGTCCATGCCCCGCCTCCCTCGGTGGACGCCTGTCGAGGTCCAGTGTCACCGCCCGGCGTCACAATTGCCGCGTGCAGATCAGGTTGGTGGTGGACAGCGAGGGCGGGGGCCTGCTCCAGGCCTTCACCGACGACGGCACGGCCGCCGGGCCGCTGGAGCGGGTGGACGTCGCTGCCGCCGCGGTGGTGGAGCGCGAGCGGGCCGAGCGGCCCCGCTGGCTGTGGGCGTCCACCGCCGAGACCTATCCGGCCCTCCTGCGAGCCGGCGCCCGCGTGGCGCTGCCACGACCTGGCGCTGACCGAGGGGATCCTGCTCGCCTACGCCGGCCGCTGGGGCGAGCCGAAATCGCTGCACGCCGCCTGGGCGCGGCTGCACGGGCTGCCGGTCCCCGACGACGACCTGCCGCAGGTCCCGCGGTACCAGCCGGCCCTGTTCGAGCCGGAGCGCTCCGGCCTGCCGGAGGGCGAGGGCCTGGTGGCGGTGCTCGGCGAGGTCTACGCCGACCAGCAGCGCCGCCTGGCCGTCGCCGAGCACCCCGAGCGGCTGCGGCTGCTGGTCGCCGCCGAGTCGGCGGGCGCGCTGGCCGCCGTGGAGATGGCCGAGGCCGGCCTGCCCTGGCGGCTGGACGTCCACGACCAGCTCCTGACCGGCCTGCTGGGGCCGAGGCCCGCGCCGGGCACGCTGCCGCGGCAGCTCCGCGAGCTCGCCGTCCGGATCGGCGAGGCCTTCGGCGAGCCGGTCAACCCCGACTCGCCCGGCCAGGTCGTGCGAGCCTTCGCCGCCGCCGGGATCACCGTCCCGTCCACCCGCATGCAGGTGCTGCGCGAGGTCGACCACCCGGCCGTGCCGCTGCTGTTCGAGTACAAGGAGCTCTCGCGCCTGTTCAGCGCGTACGGCTGGTCATGGCTGGATTCATGGGTGCGGGCCGGGAGGATGCGGCCGGAGTACGTGCCCGGCGGGGTGGTCTCTGGCCGCTGGGCGACCCGCGGCGGTGGCGCGCTCCAGATCCCCAGGGCAGTCCGCCAGGCGGTGGTCGCCGAGCCGGACTGGACGCTGGTGGTGGCCGACGCCGGCCAGCTCGAGCCGAGGGTGCTGGCGGCGCTGTCGGGCGACCGTGGCCTGGAGCGCGCCGCCCGCGGCGGCGACCTCTACGGGGGCCTGGCCGCGGCGGCGTTCGGCGGCGACCGGCCACGCGCCAAGGTGGCGCTGCTCGCGGCGATCTACGGGCAGACCAGCGGCGAGGCCGGGCAGCTCCTCGGGGTGCTGCGGCGCCGCTTCCCCGAGGCGGTCGGCTACGTCGAGGCCGCCGCCCGCGCCGGCGAGGAGGGCCAGCTGGTCCGCTCGCGCCTCGGCCGCACCTGCCCGCCGCCGTCGACGGGCTGGCGGGAGCGTACCGCCGCGCTCGGCAGGGCCGCGGAGGACGACGAGGAGGTCCGCGCGGCGCGGCGGAGCGCCCGCGACCGGGGGCGGTTCACGCGCAACTTCGTCGTCCAGGCCAGCGCGGCCGACTGGGCGCTGGCGCTGCTGGCGGCCCTGCGCCTGCGCCTGGACAGCTCTCGCCCCGCAGCGCCCGAGCTGGTCTTCTTCCAGCACGACGAGGTCGTGGTGCACTGTCAGCCGGCGGACGCGGTCGAGGTCGTCGCCGCCGTCGCCGAGGCCGCCGACGAGGCCCGCCGCCTGGTGTTCGGCGGCACGCCGGTGCGGTTCCCGCTCGACAGCGCGGTGGTGTCCTGCTACGCGGACGCCAAGTGACACTGCCACGGGCGCACGCGGGCGCCGTCCTTCCAGACCTCGCGGACCGCTCCCGGCAGGCTGGCGAAGTCGAAGGGGTCGCCGTCGACCAGCACCAGGTCGGCCCGCTTGCCCGGCTCGATGGTGCCGAGCTCGCCGTCCACGCCGAGCAGCTCCGCCGCTGAGGAGGTGGTCGCCGCCAGCACGTCCTCCGGCTTCATGCCGCCGTCGGCCATGAGGCCCAGCTCGCGCAGGTTCTCGCCGTGGGCGGTGACGCCGCTGTCGGTGCCCATGGCGACCTTGACGCCGGCGGCGACCGCCCGCCGGAACGAGTCCCGGTGCGTCTCCACCACCTCGCGGGCCTTGCGCACGGCCGCCTCGGTCATGGCGGCGCCCCGGTCGGCCGCCTCCAGGACGCCGAGCGGCGCGACCAGCGTCGGCACCAGCCAGGTGCCCGTCTCCAGCATCATCGAGATCGCCTCGTCGTCGAGGTAGATGCCGTGCTCGATCGAGCGGATGCCGGCCCGGATGGCGTTCTTGATGCCGTCGGTCGCCTGGGCGTGCGCCATGACCTCCAGGCCGCCCGCCCTGGCCTCGGCCACGCAGGTGCGCAGCTCCTCCAGGTTGAAATGGGCGTGCCTGGGGTTGTCGCGCGGCGAGAGCACCCCGCCGGAGGTGCAGACCTTGATCACGTCGGCGCCTGCGCGGCGGAGCTCGCGCACCTTGCGGCGCATCTCCTCGACCCCGTCGACGATGCCGCCGGGCAGCCCGGGATGGGGCGTGAACAGGTTCACCCGCTGCCCGCTCGGCATCCAGCCGTCGGTGTGCCCGCCGGTCTGGCCGAGCACCGCGACCGCGATCCGCAGGCGCGGCCCGGAGACCAGGCCGTCGTCGACTGCCTGCCTGACGCCGAGGTCGGCGCCGCCCGCGTCCCGCACGGTGGTGATGCCACGGTCGAGCGTGCGCTCGAGATTGCGGGCGGCGGCGAAGAACTGGTAGCTGAAGGGCTGTTGCAGGTCGACGAGCAGGTCGATGGTCGAGACGACCACGTGGACGTGGCAGTCGAACATGCCGGGGAGCACGGCGCAGCCGCCGGCGTCGACCGCCTCGTCCCCGTCGAGGCCGCTGCCGACCTCCAGGATGCGGCCGCCCTCGACGACCACGTCGGCCTCGGCGAGCGGCGCCCCGGTCCCGTCGAACACCCGCCCGCCCTTGAACAGGGTCCG
>Ga0137367_10005474_pt1 | contig 10287 bp, 9 predicted proteins | sample SagtaG_14_FD_104939 | JGI IMG/M metagenome (GOLD analysis project Ga0137367, IMG submission 104939) | Vadose zone soil microbial communities from Sagehorn Ranch, Mendocino, California, USA - Sage1_L_80_16 metaG | ecosystem: Environmental > Terrestrial > Soil > Vadose zone | place: USA... | reverse complement strand
TAATCTCCCCGCGCATCAGGAAGCCAAGGTCAGTCATTTCCTTGGCAATCAAGCCATTGAGCGGAATGTATGGTTTGCGACCCAGGTTGGCGATGTTCACGCAGGCGCGTCCGCCAGGGACAAGCACGCGGTAAACTTCCAGCCAAACATTTCGGAGAAACGCCAGATATTCCTCGAGAGATAAATCCTCATCATATTCTTTTCCCACATTATAGGGCGGCGACGTCACCATCACATGAACCGAGCAATCTGGCAATTCGTTCATCACTTCTGAAGAGTGATTGAAAATAACATCCACTCCCGCTAATGGATTCTCAACATACATTTCAGACTCTGCCTGAGGCTGGTCGGCGTAGAGACGCGTGTTATAAAACGTAGAGGAATCGTGTCCCTCCCGACCGGGCGATCCAAACGATGACGTAGATGTGCTCTTCAGTAATTTACGTTTTGCCATGTGAATAATCTGCTGAACGGTTATCCAATTTTACCCTACAGACAGGCAACTCCCTCTTACTTAAACATGAAAGCGTAATGCACCTGCATCACGCTTTCATAAACTTTCAAAAATAGATTGTGATTAAGCAGGCTCGGTTTCGTATTCCGAGGCTTCCTCTTCCACAGTCATCACAGGTTCTTCATTCTGTTTGCGATCGAGCATTTGCATCGACAAAGCGACAACCTTTGTATAGTATTTTGGTTCGCCTTTATCTTCATAGCGATCTGTCTTCAAACGACCTTCGACGAAAACAAGGCTGCCCTTCTTCAAATATTCCTGGCAAACTTCCCCGAGACGGCCCCAGGCTTCCACGTTGACCCACTCGGTATATTCCTTCGCTTCGCCTTCCTTGGTCTTCCAATGATTGCTAATCGCAACTGAAAAATGAGCGACCTTTTTTCCCGTGGGAGTAAACTTACCTTCAGGGTCTTTCCCCAGACGACCGATCAACTGAACACGATTTAATGCAGGCATTTCTTATATCCTTTGCTACGATGAGAGTGAATTGCAGATATAGTTTAACGGCAAAGGAGAATACGTCAATTCGTGAATCTGTCATTTTTGTTAGAAGCGAAATCTCTTGTCAAAATTGTTGGGCACTCTTACAAAGTACCGCAAAATCATGTACCCCGCACGCCGCATAAAACTTTTGAAGAAGCGTGCGGGGTGTAAGCTTCAAACTTCGATTCCGATCTATGAAGCCGTTCCAAAGGTTTACTGTTTTAAAGGACAAGCGGTAAAACAGATGGGCTGCGAGATACATCGCAGCCCATCTGTTATGAATTAAGTTTGCAGGGAATATCAAAAGTCTGTTAAGCGAACGTCAGTTGAGGATCTGCCTCGCCGGTTGGTTCATCTTGCTCATCGAGCACGTCACCAATGCGGCTATCCAGGAACTGGGCCATTTGCGCAACGACTTTTGTAAAGTATTTGATCTCGCCCTGATCTTCGTACTTATCTGTCTTCAAGCGTCCTTCCACGTAGACAAGGCTTCCCTTTCTCAGGTACTGATTGCAGACCTCTCCGAGCCGTCCCCAGGCTTCGACATTGACCCACTCGGTGTATTCCTTGTTCTCACCATCCCGGTTTTTCCAGCGCTCGCTCACCGCGACACTAAAATGGGTGACTTGTTTTCCGGTGGGAGTGAACTTGCCTTCTGGATCTTTCCCTAAACGTCCAATCAATTGGACTCGATTTAGTGCTGGCATGGCTCCCCCACTTTCTTTTGTACAGGGCTTTTAGATGCTGTTGTACGTGTCATAACTAGTCTCCTTTTTATCTAAAAGAACGGTATTCAATTGTCGAACAGAGTTATACTTTCTTCAGTCCGTTGCAGCCGCAGATTCAGCCTTTTTGAGAACGGGCAGCCCGGTCTTCATTTCAGCAACGGTGTAACCCTGGGGCACGGCGTCAAGCGCTTCACCTTCTTTTAATTCCTTGGAGAAGTAGAAGAGCGTCCGCTCTTTTCCCGTAGAGGTTGTGGACCTTTTGGTGTGCAGATAATAAGTAGTTCCCTTTGAATTTGTGAATGTGTAAGCCATCATTTTCTCCTATTCTAAGTGGTTTGTAGAGTAAGTGTAGCACAAAAATTCTACACTCTCAAGTCACTCTAGCTACTCTAATGTCATGGTTTGTAGATTTGCACAGATTTTCTACCCATGTCAACAAGGAAAACTGCGTATATGCGTACCGTAATATCTCTGTCTGACCTCCGTGTCTTCCGTCTCTCTCTGGATGGGACGGTAGGTCTTGTCCCAACAATGGGCTATCTACACGAGGGACACCTCTCCCTTATCCGCCGTGCACGGGAAGAATGCGATCATGTCCTCGTCTCCATCTTTGTCAACCCGGCCCAATTTGGACCAAACGAGGATCTTGCCAAGTATCCACGTGACCTCGCACGGGATTCCAAGCTGATTGAACCCTACACCGACTTATTGTGGACGCCTACAGCTGAAATTATGTATCCCCGAGGTTATCAGACCTGGGTGGAAGTGGAACAAATGACCAAGCCACTCGAAGGTGCCATGCGACCCGGTCACTTTCGCGGCGTGACGACAGTTGTCGCCAAGCTGTTCAACGCTTTCCAGCCGCATAAAGCATACTTCGGTCAAAAGGATGCGCAGCAAGCGGCAGTGATCCGGCAGATGGTGCGAGATTTGAACTTCCCCGTCGAGATCGTGGTCTGCCCCATCGTGCGCGAGCCCGACGGACTGGCAATGTCCAGCCGAAATGTGTACCTTGATCTCCAACAACGCAAGGCAGCGACGGTACTCTATCGCTCCTTGAGTGCAGCAAAGGAAGCCTACGAAAACGGTGAGCGCGACGCCGATCAATTGCGCCAGATGATGAAAGATGTACTTTCTTCAGAACCTCTGGCACAGATGCAATACGTCTCCTGCGCGGATTATGAAACCCTCGAAGAGTTAGAACGTGTAGACAGAAAAGCCTTGCTTTCCATGGCAGTCTACTTTGGAAAAACAAGGCTGATCGATAATTTCGTATTGGATTGAAGCTACTGCGGAGCCATCTATGAAGCAAACTGACAGGGGCTGGCAATATTGGGGGCGACTTCTTCTTGTTGCTTTTTTCGTCCTGTTGCTGACCGCAGCCGGAACCATTATTGGGGTAAGTTACCAGCAAGCCATGGGATATATTCATCCAGCAAGGCACATCGCCTCGGGTGACCTGCTGCGGGCAGATGGAATTAAGTTTCAAGATATTGAGCTTGTCACCGAAGATGGAGTTAAGCTCTCCGCCTGGTATACGCCGCCGCAGAATGGAGCTGTGATTCTGGTCGCTCACGGCTATGGAGATAAACGGTCCGAAGATTTTTATTTGCTGTTCGCTAGTCATGGCTACGGTGTCATTGCCTGGGATTTCCGCTCTCACGGGAAAAGTGGCGGAGATTTCTCAACACTCGGTTATTATGAAACGCTTGATGCAAAAGCCGCCCTGGATTTTGCACAATCCCAGCCGGATGTAAAGCATATCGGTGCATGGGGCGGTTCGATGGGTGCCGTTACGATGCTTCGCGCGACCGCACAATATCCTCAGATCGAAGCTCTCATCGCTGACAGTCCATTCTATACGTTGAAAGAGGAAATGGGTTTGCGCGTTCCCTTTCCCGTTATGCGCTCCTTAATTCAGTTCTTTGCGGCATGGAAAACAGGTGTAAATCCAAATCTGGTGCGCCCCATTGACGATATCGCTAAAATCAGCCCTCGTCCTGTCTTTATTATTCAAGGGTTGAGAGATGGAATGGTTCCGCTAGATTCAGGTCAGCGTTTGTATGACGCAGCTGGTGAACCGAAGCAATTGTGGGAGGAAGATGGTGTCCCCCACTTGAACATGTATGCTTATTACAAGACAAGATATACCAATCGAACGATCAAGTTCTTTGATCAATATTTGTTGGGAAAATAGAAATATGGCGGATCATGATCCGCCCCTACGTATTTACGGACCCCATTTCATAAGCTGGGCATATTCCGCCAGTTGAATCTCCGGTTTGTTATCGAGGTAAATGATTGCCGGTACCCCACCCTGAAACACATCCTGAACAGGCGCGTCTGCTTCGATCACAAAGCTAGCATCCGGTGCCCATAACGCTTCATTCATCATTTGGAACGTTGTATCTTTGAGGGCTGTGCGACCGGTCACACCATCCAAGCCACAGCGAACCAATTGCAGCGGCGTGTGACCCGTTGGGATCTCCTTCAAATTAGAATAGAAGAAATAAAGTTGACCATCCGGTCCAACGATGGGTGCATCGGCAAAGTTGTAGGTACCATCAGATGCCTGCGACGGAAGCAATGTGGTGACCTTTCCATCCGCGGCGTTGATGTGCCAAAGACCGGAGCTGATCATGCCAACATAGGGACTGGCAGAATATAAACCAGCGCTATCCGGAGTCCAGACGGCATCACAACAAGCCTGTCCACCTTCAGCAGTGGATAAACGCACCAGTGCTTTTGAATCAGGATAGTAGATCGCCATCGTCCCACCTTCGTAGAAACCGATGTTGATCAACAGTTTCTTACCATCTGGGGAATACGAATGCGGCGAATACAATTCAACCGCAATCTTCAAACCCGCCTGGTCACTAAACTTATTCTCAAGCACAAGTGTCGAGGAACCAGTATCCAACGAGTAAAAATTTAATCCGTGGTAGGCGTAGGCAAGCGTGCGCCCATCTGGCGACCAGACGGGACTACCCAGCGAATTGAGCACAGGATTGTTCGGGTCCACGGCGCCCCCATCCACGAGGACGGTTCGCACGGTACCATCCGGGTTGATGACGACCAGCTGATTATTGACTACATATGCCACGCGTCCATCAACGGGAGATACATCATATGCACCGACATCCGTGGACTCCGAGGTGACCTGGTGAGTCGTCTTGCCGTCCTTCTCCAGACGGAAGATCTGCATTTTTCCGCCAGTACCGTTATTTAAATAATACAAACTATGTGGCAGTAGTGTATTCACAGGCGTGGCGGTCGCGGCACTACCAACAGGCGTGAGCGCCTGCATGGTCAATTCAACAACGGTAGCAACTTCATTCTGCGAGGAAGATGGAGTGCCACCGCTGACAGAAAAGCTACAAGCTAGCATGACAATTGTCAAAATGATAAATGCGGCGAAAAGCTGAAAGGGTTTGTTCATCGTGTTCCTCTATATTTTGTCGTGGGGGCGACCCGCCAAGGATTAACCAAGCTGTATTCAACCAATATGTCTTTCCCTAACGTTACCAATGATGACGTTGATGGGTCGCTCCTGGCTTTATTGATAAAAAATAAAGACACACCGTCCGTGCCGCGAGCACGTTCCCTGACACCTTCCCGTCAGGGACAGGTGCGGTACGAGACGGCAGACAGGACATCTCAGTGTCTCGGTCTCAAATGCTATGGACTTCCCTGCTAGTGATTTCGTTCCAATTAAACTTGTTCGAATCGCTCTACTGGGACAACAAATAATGTTGCCCGTCGCTCCCCCGAAGGCAGAGGTGTCAGCTTGCCACGAATGAGTTCAAGGGCAGCATCCAGGCGTTCGTCGCGCACACCCAGCAGAAGCGTTACCACGCCGCTGCGCAAAAATCCGCCTGTGGAGGCAACGCGCGTGACCCGATATTGCGCGGAGGTAAGAGTCTGTGTCACCACGTCGGCGTCGTGATCTTTGAGGATAAGGATAACCATTTTCATGGAGAATACTCCTGTTCATATTAAGCCTTGCGAAGGTTTGAAACCTTCGCAAGGCTGTTGTTTAAAGTTCTTCGAAATGTTCAACAGGCAGCGCAAAAACGGTGGCACCGCCCACAGTAACGGGAACCGGCGTCGGCATCGGAAGAGGCGAACCTTCCAGCGGCAGAGTCAAATATTCGATGCGCTGACGGCATGAGTCCTCCAGCGATTTAAGCGCAGCTTCTTCCTTGCCTTCCCGTAAACCGATGAGGAGCGTTGCATTACGTCGTCCTAAGAATCCGCCCGCGCTTGCAAGATAAACAACTGGCAAATCGAGTCGTTCCAGCGCTCGTGTAGCTGCATCCATATCCTGCTCCTGCACTACGGCGAGCATTAACCGTTGAATTGATTTATCCATAGCGCCTCTTTTCAATAACATCTTATCAGAAGTTTTTGCAGGATTCAACTGAATTGGCAACCTCAAAATTCCATATAGGATTCCACGGCAAACACAAAGATCGTAGCGCCACCCACGCTGACTTCAATCGGCGGAGGCATCGGGAAGCGGGAACTTTCAAATGGATTATTCACAAACTCCACGCGCTGCCGACAGCTGTTCTTCAGGACGCGGATTGCCGATTCTTCCAAACCCACAGGCATACCAACCATTAACGTGACGTTGCCTCGACTGATAAAGCCTCCGCGGCTGGGAAAACGTGTTACAGCGTATCCAAGTTTGGTCAGCGCCTGGACCGCATTTTCAGCATCCTGTTCCTGCACAATTGCAGTCATCAGGCGATTAACTTTTAACGGAGGCGCAGAACTGAGTCTGGTTAGTTCTGACCATGCCGATGGATTTTCTGTCAATGCTTCATCGACTTCGCCAACCAACTCAGAGTAAATTTCCTCAGAAATTACACGATCTCTCCAAAGACCGGTTAGGGCGGCGCGTTGCGCACGCAGTGATTCACGCCGCGCTGTATCCATCTCTTCGCTCTCCACAATGGGATCGGATGTGACAACTTCTTTTACAGCATCTGCCAGGGCGGCAGTTCTTCGTTCCAGCAAAGGAGCAAGGCGTTGCCAGGTATGTTCTGAAATAACACCCTGCTGGCTCATCCGCCGGACATAATCCTGTGAAGAGCGGCTCGCCACGAAGCGCGCATGTCGGCGTTCATATTCCTCTTGAATACTGGAACGCTGAACCAGTTTGAGTCGTCTCACCAGCCAATCTGTGGAAACGCCCTGGACAAGTAGGGTGAACAGCACCGTACCAAATGCCATCGCCTGCAATGTACCGCGTGCTTCTGCCAGCGGAGAGGATTCAGGAAGACTGAGCACAAGGGCTAACGCAATCGCACCGCGCAATCCGCCCCAAAACAGGATGTGCTTCCATTTGGGAGGAATATCTTTGCCAAAAATCGAAAAACCATAAATACTAACGATGCGCGCGACCAGCGCCGCAAGGATCGCCCATAGAATCGCCTGCCAATTGGCGATCATCAGATTCAAATCAATGGTCAGACCGATCAAGAGAAACACAAAGGAGTTCGCGATGAATGCCGCATATTCCCAAAAGTTGAAGACAACCACTCGAGTCGTCGCGGACATATCAGCAGGACCCGCGTTGCCATTCACGATCCCCGCTGCGACGACTGCCAGCACACCGCTCACATGCAAGTATTCCGCCAATAAATAAGAACCGAAGGCAAGCACAGTGGTAAGTGTCGTTTCCACGAGTGGATCATCAATACGACCAATGGTTCGTGAAAATACAATTCCCAACGTGATGCCAATCAGAACTCCACCTCCACCTACTGTTAGGAATTGACGCAGACTTTCTGCAATACTGAATTTGCCTGCTAATGCAATGGAAAGCATCACATTGAACATCACGATGGCAGTCCCGTCGTTGAAGAGACTTTCGCCTTCGAGCAGAACCTGTAATCTTCGCGGGACACCCAATCTACGGAACAGTGCTACGACCGCAACCGGATCTGTGGCGGAAACAAGAGCCCCAAACACCAATGCGATTTGAATGGCAAGTCCTGTGCCCCACGCAACCACGCCGCCAACCAATAATGTTGTCAAAATCACACCAGGCAAAGCAAGCAACAGAATCAAACCAAAGTCGCGGCGCAGATGTTCCAGATTCAAATGGAATGCGGCTTCGAAAACCAATGGCGGCACCAGCAATGCCAGAATGATCTGTGGCGATATCTTGATGACTGTTGGAGATAAAAGTCCTAACAGCAATCCGATCAATACTAAACCCACCGTATACGGCAATCGTAAGCGGCGCGCGACAACGCCCACCATGGATGCAATTAATAAGAGGATAACAACAATCTGCTCAACGAAGATAATGTTCTCGCCAGCCATCGATTTATTCCCGATTTAATTGTAGCGAGATCCTCTCTCGCTACAAAAATTTTATACCATATCCGTGCAGGATTAAGATTAAATCCTGAACCGCATCGATGTATGAACGCGTTGATTGATATTCCGACATTATAAAGAAATAATTTTGGATTCTGTATCCGTAATTACAACCGATTTACCATTCGCAAAGACTACTTCGGTTTTATTCATTCCCCGCATCACTTTCAAACCTTTATAACAAATTTTTACATCCCACGGAAACGGATTCTCGCCAGCTATTTTCACACATTTGGAAGAGAAAATTTCCACACCGAGCACTTTCAGAAATAGACCAACAGGAACGAGACCCATTAACGCGTTGCGCTCACCGATGCCGATTCCTTTTTCAGCGTGATAACGCGCGAAGAAGGAATGATTCTGTTTTAGATTTTGCACAATCGCGGTCATGATATGAGCAACGATGCGTGCTGCGTCGGAGCGAAATCCATAACGCAGTAAACCTTCACAGATAAATAAGTTCCAAAGCAAATGCACCGCTTGCGAAACCGATTCCGCTTCGGGTTGCGTGAGGAGTGGACAAGCCGGGATTCCATACGGATGATTGAATCTTTTTGCATCTAATAGCGCACGCCCGATAATCGTTTGGGCGCGTTGCTCATCAGGGATCCCGGCCCAGAGCGGCATGAATAATGTGTGATCTTCACTTGTGAAATCCAGCGTCGAGATCGTAACCGTGTCTTCGTCATTCAGACCGCGTATGGAAACCTTGGCAAGCTTCGAATAAATTTTTTGCGTGGTGTAAATCAAGCCATTATTGCGCCATTGATAATTGCCACTGGAAATGACTTCATCGGCCGGTTTGGTGGAAAACTCATGGATGCGGATCTCCGGCCGGTTCGCCACGGGGCTTTGAGTCTGCACTTCGATCAACAAGCGGATCGGACTCTCGAACTTAATTTTCGGCGTGATTATTCCTGAGCCTTGTTGCGTTACCAACTTTTTGCCAGCGAGACTCATTCCTGTCTGGCGGTCGCGGTAATGATACAAGCCGGTACGCGGCTGCCATGTTGACTCAATAGACTTGCGCAATCTCGCTGCTTGTTCGTGCAGCAGTGGTAGACAATCATGCTGTCCCAATTGCTCCGCCATTCTGATGAGACAGGCGGCTTCGTTGTACAGCATCGCTTCGAGTTCCGGGCTGTGGACCTGGGTGATATTTACACCAAGCGACCAATCATGCCAGGCGTCGAATAAGGGATTATCTTCAAAACCTGTTTGCAGGATATGCTTCCATTGAGGCAATCCATCCTGATCTTCATCGTATTCCGGCGAGAACCAGGACCAGAAGAAGTTATGGAGTTGAGGGAAGACCTTGGCAAGATAATCTTTATTTTCAGATTTTTCGAAGACCTGCCATGCAATGCTCGCCAGGAGCGGTGCGGCGTTATAGCGTCCGCGTTGACCAGATAAGCCAGGTTTGCCATCAATGGTTCCATCTTCTTTTTGGATGGCAAGAAAATTTTTCAATAAATCCTGTGCAATGGCGGCAACGGGCAATACATTGGTCAGGTAATACGCATCGAACGGAGTCTGTCCGTTCCACGTCAGGGGATAATCGGTGCCATCCCCTTTGGGGGAGTAGCCGTTATCAGGTCCGCGGGATGTGACAATAGAGGAATTGGGCAATTTGTCGGTGGGTGGAAAAAATAAGCCAAATGCAGAAGTTTGGCTGAATGCAATTGCTGCGTCCCAATCCTTATCGCCGGTATGAATTTCAACCATCTGGCTGGAATTAAGAAGCTCGAGTCGGGCGCGCTCCGCTTCCCACGAACGTGCTGCAGATTGGCGGGCTAGATCAAAGGATGCTTGCAAGACTGGTGTGGCGGCCTGCGTCCAGGTGAGTTGACGCGTGGCACCGGGACCAAGTTCGAGGTCCAGAAAGAGCGAGGGATGAGGTCCTGAGCCGTGTGCCGGTCCGCCAGTCAAAAAGAGGACGGGGCAGAGTCCGCCTGTCTGTCCTGTTAGCACGTTGACCAGTTGCATTTGATTGTTGGTCATCGCCTGCCCCTCAATCGGCGTGAGCAGCGAACAGACCTCCATGCGGATCTTGCGGTTGGCATTGGATTTATTGGCAACGATCACCCGTCCACTGATGGCATTGGATTGTGGAACCCAGTATTCGGTTGAAACGTCAATATTGGGCAAAGGAGAATATTCGAGGATCAC
>Ga0137367_10005468_pt1 | contig 10296 bp, 8 predicted proteins | sample SagtaG_14_FD_104939 | JGI IMG/M metagenome (GOLD analysis project Ga0137367, IMG submission 104939) | Vadose zone soil microbial communities from Sagehorn Ranch, Mendocino, California, USA - Sage1_L_80_16 metaG | ecosystem: Environmental > Terrestrial > Soil > Vadose zone | place: USA... | reverse complement strand
CGCGAGTTGGTGCCCGAACCGTCTTGCCACGCGCCCGAAGCGCTCGAACCGAAACAGGCTCCCGGCCACGACCAGATCGTGGCACACGACGCCGATGCGCTTTCCGCGTGGGCCCACGAGCGGGATCGCCTCGGCGAGCTTGCGAAGGAAGACGACAGTGCCGACGGATTCGATGTGCGCGAAGCGGGCCGAGTCGATGAGCTCCGCCGCATCCGGGCCGACACCCTGCCGTTGCCGAAGCGCAATGACGCCGCCCACCACCACGTGCGGTTCCCAGGCCTCCAACTCTCGTTTGGCGGCCCTGGACCCGTGATCGCGGTCGATGAACAGCAGACCGATCGGACCGCGCCATCCCCGTGCGGCCTCGACCGCATCGAGGTCGACCATCGCGGTACGATCGGAGAAGTCAGTCTCGAGCATGACGCGGTAGAAGTCGCCGCGCGTCTCAGGACTGGACGGGTCGACGAGGCCGGTATCGGTCCTGTGCGGGTCGATGCAGAAGACACGGCGATCGGTGCGAGCGGGCGTCCGGCCTAGACCATGCGCGAGGGCAACCGCCGATTTCCCTCCGGAGGCGCCGATGTCGACGATCGCTCCTTCGATGCATCCGGTCGCGTGATCGCTCAGGGCCAGCCCTTCGTCGGCCGAGAGCCGGCCCCCCTCGTACGTCGAGAGGAAGCCTTCAAGCTCGAAAGCCATCGTCCCCTCGCGTCCGGCCATCAATGACGCGGCACATCCGAGCGGTCATCGGCTTGGCGAGTGTCCCTGGGAGGTTCCCACGTGATTTTACATCAATGACCGTCGCCATCGGCCGGCTTTCTCCTCCCGACGGCGAACAATCTTCGGCCCAAGCGTGTGCGGCGCGGCGGGCGTGGCTTCGCGCCGTCGGAGACGTGCGCTATCCTTGGGCGACGACACGCCGTGCGGAAAACCAGCCCATGAAGATGGTCGGTGTCGGGCTGAACAAGACGGGAACCAAGACGCTGGGAGTCTGTCTCCGGCACTGGGGCTTCAAGGACGTCTCGTGTGACTACGAAGCCTTCCAGATGTGGCGCCACGCCGGCTCGACGAGTTGCTCGCGTTCGCGAGCGATTGCGACAGCTTCGAGGACTGGCCCTGGCCGATGGTGTACAAGGAGATCGACCGGCGATTCCCCGGGTCGCGGTTCATCCTGACTCGAAGAGTGGTGACGCGCGGCCCACCGTCCCGTCTTCGACGGCGCCGCGCGACTCACGGTCACTCGAAGGTGGCCGTGCGGGGTATGACGATCCCGGCCTTCTCCGCGCGGGCGACGTAGTCGTGCAGACGACGCCGGCACTCGTCGAGGGTCGTCCGGTTGTTGAACTGACGCTTCTTGTGAGACCGGTCATTGACCATCTGTCCGGCGAACTCCCAGGTGCGCGCGGTCGGGACGAGATTCAGGCGCTGGAAAAACGCGGCCACGCCATCGCGATCCAGCAGCTCTTCCAGCCGCGTCTCGTGGGTCCGCACCGACGGATAGTCCCGAACGAAGCGCTGAGCGCGCGCTTCGATGTCGAGGAGATAGGCGATCGCGGCGTCGTACTGATCCAACCGGTCATCGGGCGCGAGCGCGCGGAGCGCGGCCGTGGCGGCGTTGGGGCTGGACATCCACTGCCAGGCGGTGGGGTTCAGGGGGGAGTAGTATCCCAGCTCGATGAAGCTTTTCAGCACGTGGGGCAGGCTTCGCCGCAGGATCACCACGTCCACGTTGGAGAACTCCGCCAGCACGACGTCGAAGAACGTCTTGATGAACATGTGATTCGTCTCGGCGTAGACCTCGTGCGGCAGCATGCCGCGCAGGCTGTCGGCAATGGCGCACAGCTTGACCCGGCGGACCTCCCGGCTTGCCTCGAGCGGCAGGGCATTGATCAGGCGCAGCGGCTCGCCACTCATGTTCGGCTTGGCCTCGTGGAAGCTCTTGACATCGCGCGCCGTCCTGAACAGCTCGGTCAGGTACCGCGAGCCCGACCTGCCGGAGTTGATGCAGAAAATCAAGCGGCATCCGGCAAGCTCGGACCCGCCGGGTGCGCTCGGAGGGGTGGGCGCGCTCACCAGGGGCTGATCGGGCGAGGGAGACAGGGGAAGGAGATGTCGGACGCAAACCGGAAGGAGCCGGGAAGCTCCGCGAGTCATGCCACCATCTTATCAAACCACTTGCGAGTCCAGCGAACACAGAACGCCGGCGGCGATGCGATGCAGGGCGAGGTCGACCCCCCCCCAGTTCTCACCGGCCGACATGGTGGGTGGTCAAATCATGCGCGGAGCCGGCGCACAGCAGCCTGGCTCTGGTCGTAAAAGGTCCCTGACGCAGCCGGCACGTATCTGCTGAGGGCGCGTCCTCGGCGGCCGAGGGCGCCCCTCGCACGTCGCGAGAGAGCGGTCGACATGGAACGCCATCCAGCCTTTCTCCACACGGGAATTGTACCCGAATGCCTCCTCCCGAGTTCGCCGCTGCGCCCGCTTCACGGTCGTCTCACTCGACGTCCAGGCTTGGCGTCGGTGAACACCTTGGCTATACTTTGACATGGCGGTGTCGGTTACGGGGAAGGATCGAATGTTCTCTGGCCTGGGGCGGGTTAGTAGAACAGAGGGGGGGGCCACATGACTGGGATATCCGCCAGGGAGCACCGGCTCATGAAGATCGTCGGTATAGGCCTAAACAAGACCGGAACCAAGACGCTGGGAGTCTGTCTCCGTCACTGGGGGTTCAAGCATCGGTCGTGTGACTATGCGGCCTTTCAGATGTGTCGCAACGGGCGCATCAACGACTTGCTCACCTACATGAAGGACTACGACAGCTTCGAAGATTGGCCCTGGCCGCTGGTCTACAAACACATCGATCGGGCATTCCCGAGCACCAAGTTCATCCTGACGCGAAGAGCGACCGCCGAGACGTGGTTCATGAGCCTTTGCCGGCATGCGACACGCAAAGGCCCCTCGCAATATCGAGCTTACGTGTATGGCCATGAAATGCCGCACGAGCATAAGACCGAACATGTCGATGTCTACGAGAGCCACAACCGGTGCGTGAGAGCCTACTTCGACGACCGGCCCGGTCAACTCCTCGAAGTCTCGTGGGAAGAAGGGGACGGCTGGGATGTCCTGGCCCGGTTCTTGGGACTCGAACGCCCTCGGATCCCATTTCCTCATGCCAACAGCAGCGCGCTGAAATCGTAGACCGTGCGCGCTGGCTGACCGGCAGCATCGGAGACGATTCCTCGTGCCTGCATGCTGGCCACCCTCCGTGGCGAACGTTCCAGGGCCATACGTCCTTGGCGCGACCGGCGGGTCCGGTACGCGGGTCTTCGCGCGCATCGTACGTCACGCCGCAATGTTCGTCGGAACGCACCTCAACGTGAGCGACGACTCGCTGTTCTTCGGCGACTACTCAGATCGCTGGATCGACTCCCTCATGAATGCCGCGGGCTCACCTTCGAACCATCTGCACACCGCCATGGTCAGGGATCTCGCCACCACCGTTGGCCAGCACCTCTCACCTCTTCTCGCCGAACCCCGAGACGCTCGGTGGCGCGCCTGGGGATGGAAGGAGCCGCGAAGCCTCTTCCTGCTGCCCTTCCTCCACGGACAGTTTCCCGAGCTCAAGTTCGTCCACGTGATCCGCGACGGACGGGATATGGCGTATTCAACGAACCAGAACCAGCTCCGGAAACACGGCCACACGCTCTTGACTCCGGAAGAGTCGACCTGGGCCCCACCCCTTAGGTCGATGGCGCTGTGGACACGTTTAAACATCCAACGCGCAGACTACGGCGAGACCCATCTGCGCGATCGCTACCTTCGGCTTCGCTTCGAAGATCTCTGCCGGGCCCCGCATCCCACGATTGCGCGCATGCTCCACTTTCTGGGCCTCCAGGCGGACATCGAGGACGTAGCTCGTCTGGAAGTGAGCCCGCCTCCTACATTGGGCCGCTGGCAGACGCAGGCGTCTATGCAGATTGCGGAACTTCACCGGATCGGGCACGTGGCCCTCGAACGGTTCGGTTATCTGACGGCAGAGGGGCAACGACGCTCCAGCGTCGCCATGAGGCCGCCATCGGAGACTGGTTCGTGAGCGATGCCATCGCGGTGTTGGGTATGCATCGCAGCGGCACGAGCTGTCTCACCGGTCTGCTCGAACAGGCCGGCGTGTTTCTGGGGCCGGTGATCACGAAGAGCCCCTGGAACCCGCGGGGTAACCGGGAGAATCCCCGTATCATGGCGCTGCACGAGGAGCTGCTGGCGTGCAACGGCGGCGGCTGGGACGCCCCGCCGACTTCCGTGACCTGGCCGACGGAATCACGGCGCGCCCGGGACGCCATCATCGAGAGCTATGCGCACATGCCGATTTGGGCGTTCAAGGATCCGCGCACCCTGCTCGTGCTGGACGGCTGGCTGGAAGCCCTGCCGAACCTGCAGCTGGTGGGCATTTTCCGCCATCCCCTTCTTGTCGCCGAGTCCCTCCAACGCCGCAACGGCTTCTCGCTGACTAAGGGTGTGCATCTCTGGTGCACGTACAACGAGATCCTCCTTGCCTACCACCGACGCTACTGGTTTCCCATCCTGTCGTTCGACAGTGAGGCTTTCTTGGACGACTTCGTGCGGTTGACGGGTCAACTGCGTCTGCCCGCGCCAGGCGATGGCGCGGGGACGTTCTTCGAGCCTGAGCTCACGCATCGAACCCCGGCGGTGGCGTTTCCGCTCGATCATGAAAGCGCGCGACTGTATCGTGTCCTGCAGTGTATCGCCATATGAAACCGTTGCTAAAGACGATCAGCCAACATCTGTTCGGCTCGCAGCCGGTCCTTTCGATCGTTGTCGTCGTCTTCAGCATGCATCGGGAGATCAAACGGACGCTACACTCCGTGTCTCCGGGTTATCAAGCCGCTGTCGACGCCGCGGACTATGAGATCATCGTCGTCGACAATGGTTCGGTTCCCCGTGTCGCGATCGACCAACTCGCCAGCATGTCGGGCAATGTCAAATACCTGTACATCGACGATGCGTCGCCATCCCCGGCGCGCGCAATCAATCTCGCGGTCAGGCACAGCCGCGGGAAGTATGTCGCCACGATGATCGACGGCGCCCGCTTGCTGTCCCCCGGGGTCATCCAGTACGGGTTGCGCGCATTTCGGGCTTTTCGCGATCCCATCGTCACGGTTCCCGCATGGCACCTGGGGCCCGACATCCAACGTCGAGCCATCGCGAATGGCTACGATCAGGCGGCTGAGGACAGCCTGCTGGACGCAATCGGCTGGCCCGCGAATGGCTACCGGCTCTTCGAGGTCTCGACCCTCGGCCCATCTTCCGACGACGGGTGGTTCGGACCGATGGCCGAGAGCAGCTGTTTGTTTGTCTCGCGGCCGGACTACGAGGCAGTCGGCGGATATGACGAGCGCTTCCAGAGTCCGGGCGGCGGCTTCGCAAGCCATGATCTCTACCGCCGCGTGTGCTCTCTACCCGGGAAAGACCTGGTCGTGTTGCTTGGCGAGGGCACGTTTCATCAAGTCCACGGGGGCGTCGCGACAAATGCGACCGAGACGGAGTTCGCGCGGCTGCAGCAGCTGTGGTTCGATGAGTACCGAGCTTTGCGGGGAGAACCGTATTCACGACCACAGAAGGCCCCCCATCTACTGGGACATATTCCGCCCGAGGCGGCGCCGTTTCTCTCGCTTTCGGCGCAGAGGCTGCTCAGCTCACGCTCTAAGGGCTAGCAACTTACAGTATGACGGAGCGGTGGAGCGCACGAGCCAGGGATGGGCCTGCCGGTCGTGGGGTTGCGACGCTTCTCCGGCCGGACCACGCGCGCTTTCTCCTGGGCCTAGCCGACGAAGACGATGCCCTCGGCGGCGGGGAAGCGCGCCAAGGTGTTCGGCCATCACGTCGTCCTTCCGCTGCCCCTTCTCGAACGTGATGAGGGGCACGCCCTGCTCCTGCACAAACGCGTGGATCGCGGCCACAACGCCTTGCTGATCGGATCCATCAGCGCCGAGAAGGCGAACGGGTGCCCGCGATGCCGCCGGGAGAACGCCGCCACGCCGCTCTGGTAGTGCAGTCCCGGGACGTAGGCATCGAGGTACTTGCGGTCGATGCACTCGACTTGCAGCGTGACGTGCTCGCGCAGGATTTCACCGACGCTCCGTGGTAAGCTCATGGGCGGCTCCGGTCGATGGCGGTCCCTCGAGGGACTACCACCCGCGAGACGGGTTAATTGGGAGCGAGCCTATCGTCTCCCGTGTTGTCCACTCGGCCGGAACCATTGTGCTGTGCCGCGATTCCTCAGACCAAGAACTCCTTGTTTCCCCCGAGTCCGGGCCGACCATCAACCTGGTGATCAAGTACGGCCGTGGCCTCGAGGCCCCTTGATGAGTCTCATCCCTCCACCTCGACCAGTCAGCATGCCTCGTCGGTCTGAGGCGAAGCCGCGCCAGTGAATTGTGAGAAGGTCGGGCCCCGGGGGCCCACTTTGAAGCATCGCCGGTAATCGCTGACTTGACTACGCACCATTGCCAGGCGCAGGATGGCGGCGATGAACGGGCGCTCGCGGGAACTGGGCTGCGCCTCGTGGGTTTGCCGGACGTGGTCGGCTCGAGCCGCAGGGCGAAAATCCCCATTTGCGTGCGAGGCGCCGGCAACTCTGGTCGCAGAAGCTGGCACTCGACTCATCCGGCACTCTGCCCCGGACTCACGGGCAAGGATCGGAAGATGAAGCAGGCCTCGGGCAGGCCTTGGCGCGCCGTCCCCGGCTTGGCGCTGGCGCTGGGCGTGTACGCGCTGCTCATGCACGGGATGGTCGAGCGCGCTATGCAAACGCGTGCGCCACTTCCAAACGGGGCGCAGGGCGACCAGGCGTTTTACGCGTGGGCCATTGAGCGCGCTCGCACCAGCCCGACTTTCCGGGACTACGTTGTGAACTGCGATTGGTCTGCCTCCGGCTGCACCGATCTTCGGTCCGTTCCGCAGGAGTGGCCCTCCTTCTACATGCTCGGGAAGCTGGCGCGGCTCGCAGGTGGCGACTCGGCCTCTTTCCTTTCCGGATGGTACTTCCTCGCCGTCCTGCTCAATACACTTGCGGCGGCGTGGTTCATCGCCGCCGTTTCCAGGAGTTGGTGGCTCGCGGGAGCGCTGGCACCGCTTGTCGGTTTCCAGCAATCGCTCGCGTGGCGACTCAACGGCCATCTCCCACTCGCCTCGGCTTGGCCACTCATTGGTGCGATGGCTGCGTTCTGGCGGGTCTGCGAGACGATACGCGATCGCGGGCCTCGCCGAGTGCTGCTTGTGCGTCTGCTAGTCTTCCTAGTCCTCCTCCTCGGAGCGGCGCTCGGCTCATACTATTACCTCATATTCGGGCTGCTGCTCTTTCCCTTGCTGCTGCTTGCGTTCGTCGTCGTGTACTGGCGCCAGCTAGGAGGGTTCAACCTGCTTCGTCGGGCCGAGTCGGGACTGGTCGCGGCCGGCATCGCTCTGACCGCCGGGGCCTTTCTCGCGGTCGCGGCAGCGGGACCGCTAGGGCCAGGCGCACCGAAGGATGCGCCATCATATCAGCGGTCCAGCGAGGACGTGCGCCGGTGCAGCGCGGCCTGGGTCGACTACGTGAAGCCAACCGGTTTATCGGGTTCTCGGGACTTGCTTGCCCGTATCGGGCTCTCCCTCTCAGTACGTGAGGTGGGCGATCGTTTTCCACATGAACTGCACTCGTACCTCGGCGCCACCTTCTGGGCTGCCGTCGCGGCGACGTTGATCGCGGCGGCAGCCGCCATGTTCATCGAGCAACGCAGGAGGCGGACACCTGACGAGCGGGACCGCGAACGGCGAACCCTGCGACTCGCGGTGTTCACTGGTCTCGCGCTAGTAACCGCCTTCCTGGGAACAGGTTTTGGCGGAGCACTCGTCCACCGTTTCGTCACTGCGGCGCGGTGCTTCAACCGGCTCGCCCCTTTCGTCGCGTTGTTCGGATGTGCGGTGGTCGCGATCTTCTGGGCCCGGTATCGTCGGGCGGCTCCGATACTGGCTGTCCTGCTCGCGGTAGCAACCTCGGCTGAGTACCGGCACAATGGACTCGTCCGGCCGCGACTCATTCAGTCAACTGCGGACCACGTGGATTTCGCCGCGGCCCTTCGACCGCGCTGCCTCCTGGGCATGCTGACGGTCGATCCGCCCGTCGCTGATTTCATGTTCGGACCATACCGGCTGTTCTATGTGGCGCAACTCGCCGGCTGCAGACTCGATGGGATCCGCGGTAGTGGGTTCATCCCCGGCGCGGGAGCGGCGCCGGCGCGTGCGCCCGGTGTGCTGAGGTGGATCCCGCCGGGGAACGGCTTCGAGCAGCTACGCCTGGACGGTGGCCCCGACGACAAACCATGGATGGTGTCGCTGAGCGGAATGGGCACAGGAATCCGCGCGATAGACGTGGAGCCGCTGAGTATCGACTTCGGAACGGTGCTGGTGGGCAGCGAACCGGAACCGCGGCTTGTGATGGTGAGAAACAACGGGACTCGGCCGTTGAGCATCGGAACGTTACGGCTCAACGGGGCAACGCCTGGCGAGTTTCAGAAGGGAGCCGATGCATGTTCGGGGCAGAGGTTGGCTCCGTCGGATTCGTGCAGCGTACAGATCTTCTGCACCCCACGATCGGCAGGATCCAAAACGGCGAAGCTGATCATCCCCTCGAGCGACCGGGATGAGCGCCCGGTGCGTGTGCGACTCAGCGGGATGGGTTCGAACTCCGCGACACGGCGGAAAATCAGGCGGCCGAAGGTCTCGCGTTTCCTCTGTGTCGCCGAAAGGAGATGAGCATACGGTCGGTGTGCCACAACTGCGGGTCTGCAAGCGCCAGCGCGCCGTTGTTCGCACGCGCCGATGTGACGCGCTGCGAGGCGTGCGGCGGCTGGTCCTACACGCGTGCGGTCGAGGTCTCATCAGAGGAGCTGTACGACGAGAGTTACTTCAATGGCGGTGAGTATATCGCGTACGACCTGGCGTGGCGGTCGCACGCGCGGAACTTCCGGCGTAAGCTTGACCTCCTCGAGCAGCACGGTCTCGGGAATCCTGGCGACGTGCGCCTGCTCGAGCTCGGTTGCGCGACCGGTGCCTTCATGCAAGTAGCTCGACACGCGGGGATCCGATCGATGCTCGGTGTCGAGCCCTCGGTGTATTGTCGGACGATCGCGGCGCGCCGAGGTTGCGCGACCGTGTCGCCCCTCGATCGCGCGGCGGCGAGACTCATCGATGACCTGCGCCCGAATCTGATTGTCGCGTGGGACGTATGGGAGCACCTGCCGAACCCAGTGTCCACCCTGGACCAGCTACTGTCGCAGGCCGATTCGCAGGCGATTGTCGCCCTCACGACCGTGGACGCGGGCAGCGCCATCGCCAGGATGCGCCGGACGAGGTGGAGGCAATTCCACCCTCCAACACACCTCAACTACCCAACGCGGCGGTCGCTGCGGGCTTACTTCGATACGCGTGGATTTGCGGTCCGATACCACCGCACGTTCGGCTACTACCGTCCACTGTTCGAGTACCTCTCTCCGCTCGGCATCCGACTTTCGCGCAGGAAGGCGGCCCTCCTGTCGCAGCCGATTTACCTCAACCTCTACGACACGCAGATGCTGATCGCGCGCCGGAGACCGGGATGATGCGGAATGTCGCCAGCGGTTGGGTCGTCGTTCCGGCGTACAACGAAGCCACCGGCCTCCCCGCGTTCTTGACGGATCTCACCAGGTCGCTCGCGCCCCTGGCACGCGAGGAGTCACTCGAATTCACGATTCTCATCGTCGACGACGGGTCCAGCGATCGCCTGATCGCGGTCCTCGAAGACTTTGCTCAATCGCAGGAGGCAGGGCCGATCGCGCTGCGTTACGTGTCCCTCGTCCGCAATTTCGGATATCAGGCAGGGATCGTTGCCGGGCTCGTCGAGGCGAGCAGGACCGCGGATTTCGCCGTCACGATGGACGCCGACGGTGAGCACCCCTGCGAGCTCATTCCGGCGCTCGTGAGGGAGTGGCGCCGCGGTTCGGCTATCGTCCACACGGCGCGACGCCCCCATGCCGGATTGAGCCGGCTCAAGCGCTGGACGAGCGCCGCGTACTATCGTGTCCTGCGCGCCGTCTCGGGCCTGCAGATCTCTTCGGGTATGGCCGACTTCCGGCTATGGGACGGCGATCTCCTCCGGCAGGTCGCCGACGTGCTGCCGAACTGCGGGTCGACGCGCGCGTTCGCGTCTTGGCTTGCGCCCGACGCGCCAGTGATTCGGTACGACCAGAAGCTTGTGACGGG
>Ga0137367_10005464_pt1 | contig 10299 bp, 10 predicted proteins | sample SagtaG_14_FD_104939 | JGI IMG/M metagenome (GOLD analysis project Ga0137367, IMG submission 104939) | Vadose zone soil microbial communities from Sagehorn Ranch, Mendocino, California, USA - Sage1_L_80_16 metaG | ecosystem: Environmental > Terrestrial > Soil > Vadose zone | place: USA... | reverse complement strand
GGCTGAGTCGGCCATACCGATCCGCGAGCGTCTGCTCGCGCTTCCGATCCAGTCGGGCAGTCCTCCGCTGCTGCCGGCGAATGTCGTTGCCGCGAAACTCGTCGCCACGGGCGCCCGCCGCTCCTCCCAACTGCGCGGTTTTCGTGCTACCCGGGATTACCATGTGCAATACCGCGGCTTGCTTGGCACTCGCGAGGCCAGCATGCAGGTGCTGGCAACTTACACTGCACCGGACAAGCACGACTACACAGTCGTCTCTCAAAGCGGATCGAAACTGCTCATCAACCGCGTGCTGTTGAAGCTGCTGGATAGCGAACGCGAAGCATTGAGAAACCGTTCGCAGGTGGAACTCAGTCCGGCCAACTATGACTTCGACGCGCTTGGGACGGAACCATTGCAAGGCGCCGGTCCCTGCTACATTCTCGGAGTGCGCCCGCGGAAGGACAACAAATTCCTCTATCGGGGGAAGATCTGGGTGGACGCACAAGAATTCGCCGTAGTGCGAATGGAGGGACGGCCGGCGAAGTCGCCTTCATTCTGGATCAAAGAAACTGAGATCGATTCCAACTGGCAAAAAGTCGCTGGCTTCTGGTTCATTCAGCACACGCGTTCCGTGAGCCATATCCGCCTGGGTGGGACGGCAACCCTCACCATCGACTACCGTGACTACCAGATTACGGCCGGGGGGAGCACGAAGGGGCACGGGCAGAGCGCGCAACTGCCGGACCCAGGTTCCGTGACGCCTCAACATTAGCCGCTGATGGTCTTGGATTGCTCGTCCCAGTAGACCGCACTCTTGCGAAAATAGGATTCATTCGCCATGTGGCAGGCCAAGGCTGCGTGGTGTCCGAAGACCGCGTTCTCCGTGACCGGCTGTCTGGTTTTCGCCGACTGGAAGAAATTCCACAGGTGCGGCTTCACATCGTTGTAGTTAGCGCCTTTGAAGACCATTGTTTCCGCAACCCGCTCGCGCTGCAGTGGCAGGTTGTGTTCCAGATGCCATTTGGCGTAGTAAGCGTCTCGCAGCGCCTTGGGGAAGCTGCCTGCGTACCAGCTAGGGGCTTCGTCCCTACCAGACTGTGAAGTGAACGCTATTTGATCGGAATTGACCTCAAGTACTCCTTTCGATCCCATGAAGCGGTAGCCTTCCGGAATATCGGTCCCCAGATTCAATCGCATTACGACCGAGATGTTCGTGCCTTTGGTGGTTTCATATTCGAAAATTGTGTTGTGTACATCCGGCATATTGCGGCCGTCCTTCCAGCGCAAGATGCCTCCCATCGACATGGCGCGTTTCGGTGGCTCGTTCAGGCTGAGCACATAGAGCGCGCCGCTCATCAGATGGACCAGCAGGTCGCCTGCGACTCCCGTGCCGTACTCCTTCCAGCAGCGCCAGCGCGCAAAAATGTATGGGTTAAACGCAACCTTGGGCACCGTGCCCTGCCACGTCTCCCAATCAAGAGTCTGGGGGGTCAGATCGGGTGGCGGAGGATATTCCCATGCGCCATTGGGATCGTTGCGGCCAAGCACGCCCTCGACCATCATCAAGTCCCCGAGTAATCCATCGTGCACCAGTTCGCGGGCTTTGGTGAGTAGTGCCGAACTCACGCGTTGCGATCCCACCTGCACGATCCGGCCCGTCTTCTTTTCGGCAGCAACCATGTCGAGGCCGTCAGCCGGGCTATGCGACATCGGCTTCTCGCAATACACGTCCTTGCCCGCGCTCAACGCGTCCACGACGATCTGCTTGTGCCAGTGGTCCGGCACGGCGGCAATAAGGCAGTCAATCTCCTTGTTGTCCAGCAGGTCCTGATAGCGGCGAGTCACGGGCAGAGTTGTGGAATTCGCGATCTCGCGGGCAAGTGTGTGCCTGCCATCGTAGAGATCGCAGGCAGCCGCGCATTCAACCCCCGGAAGTTGAATGGAGTTCGCCATCAATCCATTTCCCTGCATGCCGATTCCAATGATTCCAAAACGCACTCGATCGCTGGGCGCAACCGCTTGGGGCATCGCCCATGCAGGAGTTGGATCGAGCAGGATGGCTTGGCTGGCAATGGTTGCTCCGGCGACCGATGCGCTAAGTGAAATGAAATCGCGGCGGGAAAAATCGCGGATCATCGATGACCTCCAGGTGCGAAAACTAAACGAGTTTATCGCAGGCGAGGCCTGCCTGGCTTGGAGAATTTTGCGGAAAGAGAGCCGGGATCGACGGCATGGATCAGTGCGACATCGGGAGCGATGACGCCGGCTCGAATCAGTCGTTCGAGTTCTGCATCAATCCGTTGTGGTCGCTTGATCAGGGCAGGGCGATTGGCGTCGTCTTCCGGCTGCAGTCCCAACGAGGGTGCGTTGCCGTCCACAACTTCGAAGACCGCGACGCGTTCACCATCCTGGCGCGGAATCAAACGCTGGCAAACGATGCAGCGCAGCATGCGTGCCAGACGATCCCGCACAGTTTGCTGTTCTGCTATTGCGAACGCGCTCAAGATGCGTTCCACAGCTTTCTCGGGCGTCATCGTCGTGAGCGTGGACAGAACCAGGTGACCGGTCTCGGCCGCTTCAAGCGCGAGTTCCATGGTTTCCCGTTCCTTGAGTTCTCCAACGACGATCACGTTCGGCGCCTGCCGCAACGCTGCGCGCATCGCATGCGCAACGCTCGGCGTATCGCTGTGAAGCTCCCGCTGATGCACAATGGCTCGCTTGTGCAGGTGAAGGAATTCGATTGGGTCCTCAATTGTGATGATGTGGCAGGCCGTGCTCTCGTTGATCTCGTTCACCAGCGCTGCCAGAGTAGAGGATTTGCCCGATCCCCGAGGGCCGGTTATCAAAGCAAGCCCGTCGCGGAACGTTCCCATCTGATTCAATTCAGCCGGCGCGCCGATCGACTTCAAACTTGGAATTACGGTTGGAATCACCCGCATGACAACGGCGCAACTGCCGCGCTGAATAAACACATTCACGCGAAATCGTGCGACGCCGGGCAGAGCGTAAGAAACGTCGCAGTATCCTTGCTCGCGCAACATAGTAATTGCGGCCTTGTTGTTACCGATCAATTGTGAAGCGATGCGGCGAGTGTCGTCCGCAGTGAGATGGCTGGCACCCGTGCTTTCCAGAGCGACAAATTGTCCGTGGATCTGTACCTGCAGGCCTCGGCCAGGAGAAAAAATAAGGTCGCTGACCCGCGGATTGGTGCGCAGTATGGCAGCGAGCAGGTCATCTGTGCCCGCCCCGGCGGTTGCGGCATCAAGCGAGATTTGGATTGGAGCGGTGCCGGTCGCGGCCACTTCGCCTCGATTGCGAACGAATATCTTCGTCCAATCTAGCGGAATCCTGTGAGCACTTCTAGGAAGAACAGCAGGTGCATATACCTTCGTAACCGCGCGTTTCCGCTTTTGAAGGAACAAAAAAGGCGGCCACCAGGCCGCCCTCTGAACTCGCGTACCCTCGTTTACTTCTTTTTCGTAGAACCCTTCTTGTTGGCGAAACCGGTTTCGACCGTGGAGTTCAGCATCGAGAGCATTTGCTTGGCCTCTTCGGCATGAACACCACTGGGTTGGAGCTCTACATATTTCTGTAGTGCCTCGACGGTGCCCTCCGGTGGCACCATTTTCCCGTCCTTGTCTGTCGTGGATAGGCCAATCAGATCGGAGCCCTTCAGGAAATAGGCATCGGCCTTGGTGGGATCGGCGGCAATCGCTTTATCGAAGGCCTCAGCCGCCTTCTTCTTCCCATCGGTGTCTTTCGCGCCGTTGTGGAGGATCACACCCAGGTTGAAGTAAAATCTGGCAGCATTCGGTGGGTCGAGCTGAGCAGCTTGCTGATAGTCGTTGCTGGCTTCGTCCAACTTGCCAAGTCGCGCGGCTGCCGTGCCGAGGTTGTCGTAGTATACGGCGAGATTTTGCTTATCCTGCTGCGCTTTTGCATTAGCCGCCTGGCCCTGCGATTTCTCGACGGCTGCCTTCTTTAGATCAACAGCCTTCTGCAGGTTGTTATAGGCCTCGGTGTTTTGTTGCGTCCGTTCCGTGGGATCGGTTTGCACTTTCGCCGAGTCCATGTACGCCCAGCCCAGCCGGTACCACACGACGTCCTGATCTGGGGCCATATTAGCCGCTTCCTGGTAGGCCGCGATTGCCTGCTTGTAGTCGGGAGGGTTGGCTTTCATGAGCGCGGCGGCGGCGGCCAGCTTCTCATTCACCACTTTTACGTTCGCGTTGTACTGCTGGGCTTTGGCCGCTTCAGCCTGCTGTTGTTTCACCTGCTCGGCGGAGACGCCCCCTTTCTTGGCGGCCTCCTTGATGCCCTGCTCTTGCGCCTGCTTCAAGTCAATGTCATAAACGAGCTCCTCGACCGAAACGTGAACATTCTTCTGTTCATCGAGCACCTTGCCGTCTTTGCTGAGAGTGACGGTGTACTGGCCCGGCTCAACCCCGAGCGAGAAGAACTCTCCCTTCTTGTTCGTCTTGAGCTTATAGGTGCGGCCGTCGTCCTGGTTCTTCCACACGAGTTCAGCGTCTGTAATCACCGTGCCTTGTGCGTCCTTGCACTTGCCACGAACTGTGCCGTATGAAGAACCTTGAGCGACGGCGAATGCCGCGATCATGGCGAGAAAGAATCCTAGCCCAACTGCTTTCAGCATTAGTCCTTTCATTAAGACCTCCTGGTCGGCCGTGAAATAATTTAAAGAAGATGTAACGGCCGAGAATTTTAGACGACTTCCGGAACTGCAGCATAAGGAAGCGGGTCAACTGTACCCGCATCCTGAAACGCCCGCAACCGCAGCGCACAACTATCACAAACTCCACAGGCGCGGTCTTCGCGACTGTAGCATGACCAAGTTAAATCCAAGGGTGCGCCCAATTCAAGGCCGAGCCGGATAATTTCGGCTTTCCGCATGGAGATCAGCGGCGTGACCACCTTAATCTTGCCCTCTCTGGTTCCGGCCGTGATGACGCGGTTGAATGCCTCGTAGTATGCCGGCCGGCAGTCCGGATAACCCGAACTGTCTTGCTCCACCGCGCCAATGTATATCTTAGACGCTTCCAGCACTTCAGCCCAGCTTACAGCGACAGAGAGAAAATGAGCATTGCGGAAGGGGACGTACGTCACCGGAATGTCGTGCCCCAGGGTCTGTGATTCCGGAACATCGATGCTCTCATCCGTTAAGGCTGAGCCTCCGATCGCCTTTAGCGCTTCGTTCCGGACCGTCAGTCGGGTTCGGATTCCCAAACGGTCGCAAATCGCCGTGAACGCGCGCAATTCCCGCGACTCCGTCCGCTGGCCGTAACTGATGTGCAGGGCCGCCGCCTCATAGTCGCGAGCGGCCAGCGCCGCGCAAACACACGAATCCATCCCCCCGCTGAGCAGGACGACTGCGAGTTGTCGTTGCTTGTCCACGCACTCCGGCAAATCGGGTCATCGGGTGATCGGGCGATCATCAATCACCCGATGGAGTCATACTCTTTTTAATGCCGGGTCCCAGATCATCTTATGAATCTGTAACCCAAGGCGGACCGGAAGGTTGTCCTCCAGAATCCACTCCGCGAGCTGCTGCGGATCGAGCAGACAATTGGATGCGTCCCGAGCTCCAGTGGCATCCTTGCGGAACGCGGGAGAAAACAGCACGGCGTTAACACGGGTCGCAAGACCGTGCCGCCGGGTGAAATCCCGCGCGAATTCGTAGTCGTTGCGATCCCTGATAACGAACTTAATCTCGTCGCGCTGAGTCAAAGACTCCAGGTTCTCACGATGGAAGCTGTCGCCCTCGTCTGAGCCCGGACATTTCACATCGACAATCTTGACGACGCCTGATGGAACGCGCTGCAGCGCGCGTTCTCCGCTGGTTTCCAGCAAGACCTCGTGTCCGGAAGCCAGTAGCCGCTCCATGAGCGGTACTAATTCGCGCTCCTGGAGCATCGGCTCGCCACCGGTGATTTCGACCATGCTGCCATTAGGGCTGAGTCGGTCAATCTCATCGAGAACCTGCTCTGATGTCATCTTTTTCCCGCCGTAAAAGCTGTACTCGGTGTCGCACCATGAGCAGCGCAGGTTACAGCCGGTAAGCCGCACGAACACGCACGGCACGCCCGCGTACGTGGACTCACCTTGGAGCGACTTGTAGATTTCCGTGATCTGCATGGGCCATCTAATCATCGGGTGATCTGGTCATCGGGCGATCGGACGGGCCATCGCGTGATCTGATCGTCGTAGATCGCCAGATGATCCGATCACCCGATCACCCGATTTCTCATTCGCTGTACTTTGCGGTGGTCGAGTCCGTCTCAAACACCGTGACATCCTTCACCTGGACCCGCCCATTCGTGACCATGTGTAAACGCCCGTTGGTCTCATCGTAAAAATACTTGGCGAGGTTCTCTGCCGAAGGGTTGAGTTCTGTGAACGGCACAATGTCATTGATCATCCGGTGATCGAGGCGCTCAATCACATGTTTCATGACCTCGCGCAAGTCTTTAAAGTCCAGCAGCAGGCCGGCGTTATCGAGTTCCTTGCCTGCAAGGGTCACGCGGATCTTGTAATTATGGCCGTGCGGATTCTCGCACTTGCCTTTGTAGTTGCGCAGGTAGTGCCCTGCGGCAAACGAATCTTCAACCGTGACTTCGAACATGGATCCCCAATCGGCTGTAGGCGCTTTGCTTATTGTATCGCTACAGAACAACGGCAGTCAGGATATCGATGGGAACGCACGCGGGCGACGGTTGAACGTAAATGGCTCGGCCTGCGCGCCGTTGGGACGTGCCTATTGAGATTTGCAGAATATAGCGACTTCATGCGCCGTCCTTTGCGAACTTTGCGAAACCTTGGCGTACTTTGCGGTTAAAGCTCTTAACCGCCAAGATCGCAAAGAACAGCCGCAAAGGCCGCAAAGAAATCACTTCTGCTTCGCTCTATTTTGCTCCCGCGAGTTGTCACTATGTTCTGCGATGCTTAATAGAGTTCGTTGACCGACTTCTTGCCTCGGCTTACTGCAACTGCGCCCAGGAGCAAGAAGGCCCCCGGCAAAACCGTCCAGTTCAGCATAGCGAGGCCGAAATACAGAGGATGGTGAATGACGTAGTTATTACGTTCGATGAAGATTGCAACCGGAAGGACGAAGCAAAACACAGCAAGCATCGTGCTGGCTGGAAATGTTGCGGCAAGGAGACAACTCAAACGTGTTCCCCCAGCGCGGCGGGACAGATGCGCTCCCAGGGCACCACAGAACGTGAGCGACAAGAGCCAGACGCCGCTCAGCACGATGGCGCCACCGTCCACCCAATGAACTTTGGGCTTTGAGAAGGCGAAGAATCCCAGAACCATCAGCAAAACCGACGCCAACGTCAACGTGACCAAGCCCGGTAACCACAACGTCTTGCTTCGGTAGTTCATTGAACCCTCCTGCGCCTTTGCGCGTTCGAAATCTCGTGCTGCCATCTGCACTTCCAAGAGTTGGCTCATGCACCGCTCAAATGCTTCGGCTTCCGGAAGACCGTCCATCCGGAGATGGTGGTTGGCTAGTTCCGCAACCGTCTCCTCCGCGTCGCAACCGTTCAAGCGAAGCCTGCTCAGGCTGTCGTGAACGAGTTGTTTCCAGTCATGCATGACTGAACCCCGTCAATTGTTCAAGGGCGACGAAGAAGGCCTTCCACTCACGGCGCAGCGGCCCCAGTTCCTTCTTGCCCGAGGCGGTCAGCGAGTAGTAGCGGCGGTCCCGTCCAGCAGGATTTGCCTCCCACTCTGCTTTGAGCAGCCCGCGTTTCTCCAGCTCGTAGAGCATGGGGTAAAGCGACGCCATGGTAAATCGCAGAGATCCGCCAGTTCGTTCGTCGATGCGCTTGGCGATCTCGAAGCCATAGAGAGGCTGTTGATCGAGAAGAGCTAGAATCGCCACCTCAGCGCTGCCGCGTGCAATTTTGGATTGGATAGGCATGCCTATATAGGAATCCTATATTTATGGCAGGACTCTCGTCAACAGCACCAAAGTACAAGACGCGGACTCAGTCATGAAGGAAGATTCGTTCGGCCGGGATTGCTGGGGATGGCTCCTTACTTATTGTAAGGAGCTGTCCATTTTGGTAAGATAGCCTCATGCTAAGAGCAACTGTTACGTCCAAGGGGCAAATCACGATTCCAGCGGAGGTACGGACCGCGCTGGGCGTAAGCTTTGGTGACCGGATAGACTTCGTCGAGGTGGAAAAAGGCAAGTTCGTCATCGTTCCTGCCACGTGCTCCGTGCAGGAGCTAAAGGGGCTAATTGCCAAGCCCAGAAAGCCCGTTTCCATTGAGGAAATGAACGGGGCAATCGCATTGCGTAAGTTGAATCGCGTGAGGAGATGATCGGCCTCGACAGCAATGTGATCCTCCGCTACGTGGCACAGGACGACTCCGTCCAGTCGGCAATCGCGACCCGGCTGTTTGAATCGCTAACTCCGGAAGAACCTGGCTTCGTATCTACAGTCGCGCTGGTCGAAACGGTGTGGGTGCTGCGCAGCTTTTACGACGCCTCTCGTCAACAAATACAACGAGTGATCGACATTCTCTTGCGTACTCGCGGAGTCGTCGTAGAACAGAGTGACCTGGTCTGGATGGCTTTAGGCGCATACTCCCGAGGCAATGCTGACTTCGGCGATTACCTCATCGAGTGCCATGGACGCGCAGCTGGATGCGAGTACACTTTGACTTTTGATCGCGATGCTGTGAACACCGCACACATGAAACTGCTCAAATAAACTCACCGTGATTCGTCGCGCTGGTCAGGAAAGAACCACTGCTCCACCACCTTCATCTCCGTCGTCCTGCGGTAATTCGGTAGGCTCTCCACAAATACCCTGCCGTACTGTTTTTTTAGAATGCGGTTGTCGAGCAACGCGAGCAGGCCGCGATCGTGCAATGAGCGGATCAGCCGGCCGAAACCCTGCTTCAGTGTGATCACCGCCGACGGCACCTGATACTCGAAGAACGCGTTGCCGCCACTGCTATCGATCGCCTTCAGTCGCGCAGCCACTACTGGATCAGAAGGAACCGCAAACGGCAGACGATCGATAATCACGCAGCTGAGCTGCTCGCCCTGTACGTCCACTCCCTGCCAGAACGAAGACGTAGCAAAGAGAACGCAATTCGGCGTTGCGCGAAACTCCTCGAGCAGCGCGCTTTTTGGTGCGTCGCCCTGCAGCAGCACGGGGAATTCGACTTCGCCGAGCAGGCGCTGGTAGATGTCGCGCATCTGGGCATAACTGGTGAACAGCACGAACGCCCGTCCGCGCGTGATTTCCAGCAGTTTGCGAATTCTCTCGGAAGCTTGCACTGCGAACTGTGGCGTACGCGGATCGGGCAGGTCGGGAGGAACGTAGAACAGCGCCTGGTTCTGATAATCGAAGTGCGACGGCAGAATTACGTCGCGGGCATATTCGACACCCAGACGACCGCGAATGTAATCAAAACCGCCGCCGACTGCCAAAGTTGCTGAAGTCAAAACGGCCGTTTCCAATTTTGACCACAAGGCCTCGCGCAGCACCGGGCCGACATCAATGGGTGTGGCCTGTAACGAAACGTGCGACTTCTCGCGCCCAAAGCGGCGGCGCTCGATCCAGAAAACCGTGTTCTTGTCTTCCTGCTCAAGAACGAAGGCCAACTGGATCTGCAGTTCCTGTGAACGCCGGACGAAGGCGAATGCCTCCTCGGGCTTCGATGGCATGTTTTCGATTTCAGAGGCAATCCGGACCAATGCCTGGCGAAGCGCGATGAACTCATCGCCATTTTCTTCCAGGAATTCCCAGCGGTTCTCGAATGCGAAGCGTCCATCGCCTTCGGGCAGCAGCGAAAAGAAGAACGCCGACCGCTCGCGCAGGCTCTTGATCGCTCCCGACAGGGAAGCGGTGTAGGTGTGATTGCGTTGTAGAAATGCTTCAATGTCCCGCGCCAGCTCTTCAAATCGGGCGGCGCTGACGGAAATTCCGAAGTAGCTGCCAGCTACGTCTTCCAACTCGTGCGCCTCATCGAAAATTACAACTCCAGCATCAGGCAGGATGCCGGCATCGGGTGCGCCCTCGGCCTGCTGCTTGATCCCGAGATCCGCAAAGAACAGATGATGATTGACGATCACGATGTCGCTCTCGGCGGCGCGGCGACGCATCTCGGTGATGAAGCATTTGTCCCACGAGCTGCACTTTTGTCCGGTGCAGGTGTCGGCGCGCGCGTCGAGCTTGTGCCACAGAGCGCTTGCTTCCGGCAGAGTGGCGAGTTCGGCGCGGTCCCCGGTTTGCGTGGTCTGCTCCCAGGCTGCGATGGCGCGATACTGTTCGATCT
>Ga0137367_10005454_pt1 | contig 10310 bp, 16 predicted proteins | sample SagtaG_14_FD_104939 | JGI IMG/M metagenome (GOLD analysis project Ga0137367, IMG submission 104939) | Vadose zone soil microbial communities from Sagehorn Ranch, Mendocino, California, USA - Sage1_L_80_16 metaG | ecosystem: Environmental > Terrestrial > Soil > Vadose zone | place: USA... | reverse complement strand
TTGCCCCCGTCGGTGCTCTAGAGATTTGCCTCCTTCTGGAGCTATTGGCCTAAGGCCAGTCTGTCTTTGGCACTGATCGGGCAGCCATCGGCGGGGACGTTGCGAGCCCAGATTGTAAGAACCATGAGCTCGGCGGAATCGGTCTGCGCAGCTTTGATGCGACGTTCTATCATGCGCCTTGCCCACCGCTTTTTCCTTGGATAAGTCTCCTCGGCGGCGGCGATGAGCTTTGCTTTGCCATCAGCACTGGCGACCCAATCCCTGAACTGCTCGGTTAAGTTCTTTTTACCCATGACGCATCCTTACTGTTGTGCGTAGTTATATTTATATGTTGTTTTTAAGTAAAAACAACGGAATGAGCAGGCGCTGTGTTACCCCAACAATAATGTCGCCGAACGCCTATTTCGCCTTTTAGTAGGTATTTACTATTATATAATTTTAGGAAATTATACGCTTAACACACCCAAGTTATAAAAACAGCCAACATGCAACATGCTGCGGGTTTACCCCCTATTTCTCTTTAGGCTTTAGGCGGCTTAGCTACCTTGACGATTTTATCTACTGCTTGATTGAACGTTATATTGAGTTTTAATGGCCGTTCGTTTGTGCGAACTGGCTTTGCTTCGTATTCGTCAATTTGCTTTTGTAGCTTCTCGGCCTCTTTTTTTGTTGGCTTACTCTTTGTCATAGCTTGATTATAGCAAAAAGTGGCGTCATTGATTTTTAATGGCGCATGATGACCCCGTAGTCTATCTTTTAAGTATCGTATGCGACTCGCTCGTTATCTCGTTAAGCGAGGAGTGAATGCCCGTTATGACAAAGGCTGTGCTCACCGCTACGAGTAACGCGACTGCGCCGTATCGTAAGACTTTGCTTTTTTCCTTAGTGTATTTTACTGCGAACCAAGCTTGAACCGCGATATATAGTCCACCGGCAACCCCTATCATTGCCGTGGCCATACCGATGTCTTTTAGAAGTAGGCTCGAATCAGAGACATAGCTGCTGTCCGTCCAGTCTTTTACGGTAAAAGCCATGCGTGCCAGCGTAAAGACTATCAATAAGCATACGCTATTTATCAAGAGCTTCAACAGCGGGTAGTCATAGAGTGCAACGTTCTTTTGTTTGGATTGCTTTATCATGTCTCTTTATTATAGTGCATTGCAGGTACCCTTACGTTCGAAATGCTAAAATAAGTTATATGAATAATGACACCAACCCCAATGCATGGAAAAAAGTTTCAAGCAAAATCGTGTACCAAAGCCCTTTTATGACGGTGCGAGAAGACCAGGTCGCTACCGATAGCGGCAAGAAAGGAATCTACAACCTCATTGACCCCAGGCCGGGTGTATTTGTCATCGCAGAAACTGAGAATGACGAGATCTATCTTATTGAATCGTTCCGCTATCCGCTCCAGGCGTGGCGTTGGGAGCTACCGAGCGGTGGCATCGAGAAGGGGGATACGCCGCTGATTACCGCCGGAAAAGAGCTTCAGGAGGAACTGGGCCTGACTGCTACCGAATGGGAACAGATCGGTGCAATCTATCCCTCCCACAACGGCCCAATGAGCGACCGAAACATTATATTTGTAGCTCGCGGCCTTACTAAAACCTCGACTGCACACGAATCTGGAGAGGCTATCCGTCCACCACAAGCAATCCCATACAGCAAAGCTTTCGATATGGTTCGTAGCGGCGATCTGACTGATGGGCAATCGCTTGGTGTACTTCTGCACTACAAGTTGTGGCGTGAGTCTCAAGCGTCAGAAAGATAACACCTCCTAGTATGACTAACAACGAACTACAGCCTCCTTTCTACCAAGAGCTTTTTGATGGGTTTTCGAATATTGCACGAGAGCGTGGTACGAGATCAATTGAAGGGGACTCTGCGTTAGAAGCTGGCAAAGATGGCACCCTGACACCTACGGGTGAACCAGCCTGGCATCACACATTTACAATCGATTCCGGAAGCATGCCTCCGAGTCTCATGGAAGAATATTCCAATGTCGAAATATCTCACGCAGTTGAAAATATCTTTGACGCCTCCATTTCTCCAGAAGCCGTACTCGTTTACCTGCCCTGCTAGCGGAGCTTTACGCCAAGTTGAACTTATTTTTAGAGCTTCATGATATCGCTGACGAGCTCGGCAGCAAATGGATAATGCGGGATACAACGCTCGCGGAAATTATGCTGTGCGATCGACGAGCTTCCTAAGATTATCCGAAGCTGAGAACGGATTGACTCTCTTACTTCGTCTGTCGGCGATTCGGCATATTCCGACAAAAGTCGCCGCAAGAACCCAGTATTTACCCAGTGGTCTATGAGCCGTGGTTCGGCTGTAACTGTCCCCACCCAGGCATCAATGCTTGTCTGGCCATACAAGAGAGCCCGAAGCGTGCGACGGTTGCCATCCAATAAGGTCAGTGATCCATCGTGTTCGCGGCGTACTACAACCGGGTAATGGTCGCGCGGTACAACCGTATCGCTAGACTTTTCGTCGGAGATGCGGCGATTGATGACCATTTGCTGGGCGTTTTGCAAGATGCGTTGATTGATAAATTCGTAGTTGTATGGGGGCTTGCCATGTTCGGCCAGGTTACCCACCGGCAGCATCAGCTGAAGCTTGTGGGGATCAAGACTTTCGAGCTGCCAGCCAATGTTACCGGAAGTAATCTGCGGAACAATGTCCTTGAGTTTGAGTGAGATCATGGTGCCGTCTATATAGTTCCAAAAGTCAGCAACCGGTTCAAGCTCGTACCCTGCGCCATGCAGCCAATACAGAATACTAGCCGATACGAACTCGAAATTATTGGCTTCGAGCATTGGAAACAGTTTGTAATATTCTTTCAGAACTAATTCACGGGCAATTTCGATACGTGCCGGTTCGAAAATATGCTCGGGATAGTTTTGCCGTATAGCTGCTGGAATACGGTTTATGACGGTCTCGATCATATGCTGATCGTACGAAAATAATGGTGCAGGATTACCATCTGTCATGTGCTCATTGTACAACTCGGGCTTATAAGTTCAAATGGTTGTGGCCTCCGGCCGCCCGTCAATCCCGGGGGACACGAGGGCGGCCGGAGGCTACGCGCTGAATTGGTGTCAGCTGACCGCGGTGACGCGGGTGCCGGAGTACTCCGCCTTCTTGGCGTTGCTGCCGGTCGACAGGTCGCGGTCGGAGGTCAGCTCGCAGGTGTCAGTCATGACGCCTTTGCGGGTGTTGAACATGATTTGCTCCTTTTGATCGGAACGGCAATTTCTGGCAAGCACGATTTGATGTGTGTCTTGACTTACCTTTGCATGTATGGTTATATTACTTGCGTCATTCGGACGCTACAAACATCTGGAGAGATAGGATGGGCAGGAAGCAAAAGAAGGCGCAACACCCATTGGCAAACGATCTTTCAACGGCCCTCGAAGTATTCATGCTCAGCGAGCGGGCACTAGGACGGTCTACACCTCCAATGCTAACTCCCGATCTTAAGATTGAGTCGAAGCGGAGCGGCGGCTGTGAGATAAAGCCCAGAGAATACGGCAATGGATACCTGACGATTATCGAGAAACACTTCAAAACGGCAACCGAGACCATGAGGAAGCTCAACCCTCGTGCCAAAGTGTCGCTGCGAATTTTTTGGACCAGCGGCGGAGGTCCCGTCGCCTTTCGTGGCCGTGCCCCTTCGACCCAATCTCGCTTCCATGCTAAAACCTTTGACAGCCCCCGAGAGCTGGAAAAGTGGAAGACGTCCATGGACGGAAGGTCAGCAAGAGGTAGTTCGAGGAGCTATAACTGGAGGTGCACCATCACCAGGAAATGACAGCGCCCCCTCCTTGCGAGGGGGCAGAACATTTAGTGAAATCATCATATGCTACAAGCGGAGGCTTCATCTGGGGAGTATGCACTGCGTCTTTGATATGTTCATCTTCGTGAAATATTTGTGGCAAAAGACGACCGGCATACCTAATGCCGTGGTCATGTCGCTTCGCCGCTTTCCCGTAGTTCATCAGATGATTTGTCAGGGCGCGTTGGGCTCGTTCCTTGGGAATAAGCCCAACGCGTCAGGCGGTTGTTACCAACGCGGTTGGCAATCGTAAATGAACTGGTGTGCTCGGCTCACCACACGAATCAAGCCAGTCCTGGTGTCAAACGCGAGTGCCCAATGTTTGTCACCTGTTTCGACTTTGATCCTGCTGAAGGTACAGCGGCCCCCAATTCCGTTCTTTGCCAGCCGGAGGAGCTTACGAGGTCTTACCGACAGCGATCCATGTACGAGCACGATGTGCCACGGTTCTACGGGTAGACTGTTGAGGTGGTCAATGAGGGTGTCGTCTCCGACAATTGAGTGATTCAGTATGTATGGCAATAGCCTACCTCACTCAACTAACAGATAACTAGCGACGTTTCTTACGTTTTTGTTTAGGCAGCACTGGTTTAATTAACACACCCATGACCTCATCAAAGGTAAGCCCCGGTTTTGGTGTGGCTGCTTTTATTATTTTCTTTTTCTTGTCGGCCATGCTCGAATCCTAACAGGTCATGGTCAATTCTCAAGTCCTATGCTCACGCCATCGCTCAGCGCATCGTATATGCGTGCCGTCGCGGGCTTTACGCCTTCTGGCATCTCAAACACAAACGTACCGCTTTCCGAGTTGCCTGGATTTAGTTCGTCGTTCATGTTGCTCGGTTTCCCGGTGCTGCTAAACTTTCTTTGCTCGACATCATACAGATCAATGTCCCCATACCAATGATGGGGCGCCTTGTCCGAATTTGTGACAGTTAGACTTACCATGCAGCGCTTCTGGCACTCTACCGTAGTCAGCTTAAAGCTAAAGTTGCCGTCGCGCACGACATCGCCGATCTTTGCAGACGGATGTTCGCGAGCCTGCTTTTGGCTGTTTGTACGTATGAAGGCGTATGCGCCATAGGCTAGAAGCCCAATAACGATAACTATTGCTAATACTGGCGAAGATTTGGTTTTGGTCATTGGAATCCCTTTGTTGTTACTTGGGTTGTCCCAATAAAAAAACGGACAACCACCTAGGTTGTCTACGCCAGCAGCAAGTTTGTACCTTACTGATTTCGGTGATTGCCCGATTTACAAGTACAAACTGGCCGCCCTGATATGGGCATAAAAATAACTGCTAACGTAGACAACTCTGATTATAGCAGAGGCTAGATGGCGCAACGATGATCTGGGTAGCCAGGAGCATTTTGATGTAAATATTTCGACGATTTATGTCGTATAATAAACAGAGGTCATCAGAGGTGATGCTCTTGTTTGTTGATGGAAAAAAATATATGATAAGGACATCATGGAACAAATTGCTTCGCCCTCCGTCCTGCACGTTGCCCGAAAAGTCGTTGAGTTAACAAACAAAGAATTAACTCCGCTCAAGCTGCAAAAACTTGCCTACTACTGCCAAGCATGGTCGCTGGTATGGGAAGAACGCCCAATGTTCCCTGAAGAGTTCCAGGCATGGGCAAATGGTCCAGTAAACCTTGAGTTATACAACAAACATCGGGGCACATACACTATTGAGAGTAACTTTTTATCCGAGTGTACAGGGTTTGATTTTAACGAAGCAGATTTGCACACAATGGACGCTGTGCTAGGTTTTTACGGCACAAAGCCGCCATTTTACCTAAGCGAGCTAACGCACAAAGAGCGACCTTGGAGGCTTGCTCGCGGCGACACCCCTATGGGTGAACCCTCTTCGGCCGTCATAACAAAGGACTCCATGCAGGAGTATTACACAGGGATCTCCACTCAAAATGCCTAAGACGCCAGTTGCGACTGAGAGCGTCGAGGCAAGTAAAAAGCCACGAGTCGCAGAAAAGCCGGATGGCTATTTTGATAAAAATCCCGCCTGGCGATTCTCTCTAGCGGACGTCGAACACCCCAAGTGGTCTGTCCTGGATAGCCACGAGGATATAGTGTATGACCCTAATGATTCGAGTGGCACTGCCATACTGCACACTTTCTCTAAGTCGATTGACGGCGCCCTCATGGAATTACTAAAGGCCAGAGAAAGCACTACTTGGGGTGTATTGCTAACGCAAACAGGTGGTCGAACTAAAGGAACTAATAGCCATCATATCCTTATGAAAAATCTTATAAGGGACGCGCAAAAAAGAGCCGCTGAACTTGATATAGTTGAGGACCAGCTTTTATCTCTGAGGCTCGACGGCACCCATAGAGTCTTCGGCATTTTAGAGGAAGGTGTACTGAATATCATATGGTTTGATAGAGATCACGAGATATGCCCTTCGCCTCCTAGGAATTAAAAGGCAAAACTCGTCTGTACCGGCATCATCGCTCGCTTTCGCGCCCACCCTCGCAACGCAAGCGGCTGTACAGCCTGTTTCGCAACCATCTGCTTGTATGGATACGTCTTGCCCCATGCTTGGCCGAACCAGCGCTCAAACTTCAGGCCATCTGTAAGGTTTCGCGTGTTGTAGCGGAATTGGAAGCCGCCCAGACGTGTCGATAAATGCTTACCGCTCAGATGAATGTGCACACGCACCATTCTGCGGACATGGTGCCACACATTCTCTATGGCATTGGTGGTCGCGCCCGCCACGACATACTGTCGCTGGCTGTGGTTTACGGTATCGTGCTGGTAGCGATGCCTTATAGTGTTATAAATCCTACTTTCATCAGTAACGATCTGTGCGTTTGGGGCAATATGCGCGTCAAAAAAGTCGCGGACAACAGTAGAGTCAGGTTGTTTGACAACCTCTAAGGCAAGTTGACCGTCCTTGCCTTCCTCGACAGCGCCCATGATACCCCACTTATTGCCATACCGCGCACTGCTGCGCCCCTTAGCCTTAGCGCCATGGTACATTTCATCGACTTGTGTACGCTTGGTTAACAGGAGGTCGCCTTGTGCCATGGCATGCTCAATGCGGTGCGCTAAATGCTGACCCGTTTTGCGACTTACACCCAACTTCTGTGCCAATTTGAGGTCAGAGATATTATCCGTGGTCTTAAGATAGATCGCCATGAGCCACTTGCGTAGTGGTAAATGGGTATCTTGGAATATTGAGCCAACAGTGGGGCTGAATATCTTTGAGCAGTCTGCACACTTAAAAAGACGTCGGGTTTTGCATGTATAAACCTCAATTGAACCACAAGCAAGACACGCAAGCCCTTCAGGCCAGCGCTTTTGGATGAGGTATTGATAACAAGCCTCCTCGTCAGGAAAACGAGTATGGAAATTGATGAGATTTAACTCCATGTCGGAGCGAGTCTACAATGAGTCCCGCGAAGAGTCGATATGTGTATATGGTCACATGTACATATCGTTTTACGGAGGTAGGCAGTTGTCCATTAAGCTACAGTTATTTCGCGGCCCGTGTGCGCATGGGGTGTTGATATAGCGCGTAAACCACTAGCTCGTTGTTGACTGAAGCCTAATGAAACGATATAATACGAGGCATCAAAACTTTGTAATTCCTGTGAGGAGGCAAGACAAAAGGGCGAAGAGAGGACACCCACACTAGAGTAAAAATAAGAACACATCCCTGTTTGAGGCAGCAAGGTAATAACCGTGACATACCTTCCAGCCTTAGATAGGGATTTTTGTTACCAGCCATTTGTGGCTTGGGCAAATGAGCTATCTAGCCGTATCGCACCGGTGAGTCGAGGCGAGCACATTCAAAATTTGAGGAGGGCCGAGTATGGCCATGCCGAAAAGTTATTTTGCATGTAACTGTCCAGATCGTAAAGGCGTGCGTAAGCACAAGAGAAAATGCCTGCACTATCTTTGGAAAAAGCAGTTACAGGCATTAACTCGGTAATACTATCAATAGCCGTTTTCCTGATGAGTAAGCGGCTATTTTTAGTTCCGCACGCAATTACTCACGTGCGACTCTAAAAATAGCATCTTATTCCAAAAATGTCAATGTGATGCTTTGATATCTTGTTTGTTTTTTTATAAGATCTCGCCCTTTAATTGCTGTAGCGTCATCGACCCTCAACGGTAACGCTTTACGCTATGCATTAGCTTTATAGTAAGCATAATCACCACAGTAGTCAACACTACAATCATCACACGATGTTTTTTGTTGAGTGAAGTAGGCAACCCTGGTATGTATCCTTGCGAGGGAGCGTGTATCACAATGCCCGTGCAGTAGGTAAATCCGTCCGACACCCACCACCGGGGATCACCCGTCCTTTGAATGTGAACCATCCCTTCTTCGACGTCAAGGCATCGTCGCAAGCCCAGAACTTTGATCTTTGCCACGTTTGTATCAGGCGATTGTGCGCTCCAGTCTGTCTTTTTGCGAGCAGAAATCGACTTCATACCAAGTTCAGCCATGAGTATATAATATAATAAATTTTATAATTGTCTACCGTGTGCTCTGGGTTCATGCGTGAAAGTGTAAAAAAGCTCACTTTGTAAATAAAAAAGGAGGGTCAGATGTTCGGAAACGGACCGCGGATGGCTAGTCTCGTCCACCAGCGTAACAAACATGGTCTATACCCGGAGTGTCTTTAATAGCCCATCGACGGAAGTGTCGAGGCTAAACCTCTCGCCTGCAAGCTCCCGCTCTTTTTTAGTGGCTTGACCAAGAGCGACAGCTTCTGCAATTCCTGTTAGAAGCGCACGAGGATTACGCGAGTCAACCAGCGTGAGCAATCCGCAGTTAGTCTCTGGCAGGCCACCGATATTGCTGGCAACAACCCGGCAACCGGCATGTTGGGCTTCCACTGAAAGCATACCAAACGGCTCGGCAAATACTGAAGGCATAAGCAATATATCTGTTTGTGCAAGCAAGTGTGCCATAGCGGCAACCGTCTTCCGTGCAGGGATAACTTTAGCGTACTGATAGTCATGTAGCATTTTTGCGATAGTACGTCCAGTCTCAACATGCTGGCCGGCGGCCACAAGGCTGACACTGTAGCCATTGTGGCGCAGTTCCTTGTAGTGCATCATTTCTAGAATTGTGTAGATTCCTTTTTCCGGGTGAAACCTTCCGGCATATAAGATACGAGTTTTCTTTGCTGGCTTTGCTCGTTTTACGTTACTGAAGATCGGATCGGCAAACGGTAATACGATGTGCATTCGGCTGTACGGTACATCAAGAGACAACGCCCACTGCTGTCCACTGTAGACACTCGTGGCAATGAGCGTTTTGTCGATGATCTCCTCCCTTTTTACTTTGCGCCCGCCATTATTCGGCGTTACGCAGTGCAGAATAATGGCCGCTTTGTTGCGCGTAGGCACAATATAAGGACGATTGACGAACACGACCGTTCCGTGCAGGTCGCTAATTTGCTTTTCATCGGTCAGGGATAGAAAAGGTATATCGCTGAAGTCTTTGCGGCCATCTTTCAGGCCGTGGCCAACCGAGACAACCTGGGTGGCAATACCACGACGTAAAAGCTCACGCACCTGCCCTGCAGTGTACGTTTCCGACCCCCCAGTGCCAGCAACCATCGGCTCGCCCGCAGGCCACACAAATGAAATCATAAAAACTCCTTAGTTATCTGCTAAAAAGAATTAAGAAAGCAGATTTGCGAAAGGAGTTCTTAAAGGGATTCTCTAGCTATTCTTAATTATAGCATAAAACTTACTTTTTTCAAAACAATTAATTCTTTAGCGTTATTTACCCGGGTGAAGTTGATATTAAAACAAACAAGACGCATCACACTTGTCTATAAGGTTGAGGTCGCCGAGTAATACTGTTGGTGTTTCGCCTGGATTATCGGCATTTCAAATGTTTGAGCGTCGGGCCGACTACGATCGAATCAGCATGCCACCATAGACGACACTCGTCTCTTACCAAGTCGCCTTCTGAGCCTTTCATTTCTAATCTTGGTTTGGCGATAGGCCAGTCTTAATTGTATGGAGTAAAAGCCAGTGACCCGCACTCCATAACTGGCGGTCTCTTCTGTGGCGCTTTTCGTATCTGAATAACTTCATGGTGACCCCACCGGGATTCGAACCCGGGATCTTCGCCGTGAGAGGGCGATGTCCTAGACCGCTAGACGATAGGGCCGAAACAGAGAAATAAAAATGTGCTGGCACAAGTTTTATTTCGAGTATTCGGTCGCAATATGCAAAGGCATATTGGGCCAAAGCGAGGAGCGTCAGATGCTGACGCCGTATGTTTGTCGATGCTAAAGCCAAAGCGGAATTTATACCAGCAACAACAAACAAAATTGTAGCACAACAGAGGCAGTACGTCTAGAGAGGGTTGAAAAAGCTGGCAATTCTAGCTATAGTTTGTGAGTCGTATTCGCTCCCCGGGGAAGGTTTGTCGTGGCAAAAAGAAGTTTTTCTTTAACCGATAGGCTCACCACGGTT
>Ga0137367_10005449_pt1 | contig 10312 bp, 9 predicted proteins | sample SagtaG_14_FD_104939 | JGI IMG/M metagenome (GOLD analysis project Ga0137367, IMG submission 104939) | Vadose zone soil microbial communities from Sagehorn Ranch, Mendocino, California, USA - Sage1_L_80_16 metaG | ecosystem: Environmental > Terrestrial > Soil > Vadose zone | place: USA... | reverse complement strand
GTCCCATAACATCTATATTTTTATTCTTCATAATTGAAAGTGCCATGCTTAACCATTCAGAATCATAAAACTCAACATCCGAATCCAATGTAATAAAAAATGGTGTATCAACTTGTTTAGCCAGCCAGTCCAGCGTTTGCCCATGCCCCATAAAAAAGTCGGCAGAATTGGGTTCTAATTCACCCATATCTTCTTTTGATTTTACTGGAGATTTTGTTACTAGGTCATTATCTTTTTCGTTCTGTCTTATTTTGATAAAACTTTTCTCACCGACTTCACTGAATGAATTTATTCTTTCCTCAATCGAGTACACCTTGACATATGGCAAAGCCCTAATAAACTCAAGGGTTCCATCATCCGAGTCGTTATCTGCGATTAATAATTTAAACGGTTCAGCTGTGTGTTTTTTTAATGAAAGTAAAGTCAATTTGACCGCATTTAATGCATTTTTTGTAGCACAGATAATAGTGACTTCAGGTTTCATTTGATCACCTTGTTTTGCGGAGAGACTATTTTTGTTCAGTGCGCATAAAACATATACCTTATAGGTGCCAGAAAAATCTAAATCACAACCTATTGGCTTAGAATTTCTTGAAAGTTGATTGACATTATTAATTCTATTCTATAAAGATCCAGCGCCTTTCTTTCCATGATTTTTTTAGTGAATCCAAAACTTTTTGGGTATGAAAACCATCGTAGAAGGTAGCTCCGGAATTGAGTGATCTATTTTCAATTATTGCCCCGGTCAATTCACGAGCCAAATCAACAAAAGATTCAGTCCAATCATCTTTACTATTAATGCTTTGAATATTTTTATTACTGAGCTTATGAATAGCTTTTCCTTTTTTTCCTAGCATAAGCACACCCTGTTTGTCCAATATCATGGTCCCTTCAGAGCCAATTATCTCAATATTATTGCCTAAATCATGTTGCCCCATTGCACTCACAAAATTAGATATCAAAACCCCAGACTCCGTTTCCAACAATAAACTATATTGATCATCACTGGTAACCGTTCTTCTAATACCACTATTTGTAGGGCGCTTCTTTATCCATGTGCCTAATTGGCCAGAAACTGCTCCTATTTCTCCAAACATCCATCTCATGGTGTCAACAACATGGCTTGCACTTGTTAAAAGGTTTCCGCCGCCAGCTTTTTCATCCGACCACCAATTCCAAGGCATCTCACCATTCGAACGAAAATTACTAATGTTGCTCCAGATAACGTGATAAATTTTACCTATTTGACCTTCATCGATTATCGACTTTACTAGATTATATTTTTTGTTAAACCTAAGCTGGTGATTTATCATGTGGATCACTGAAGTATTTTCTGCTGCTTGTAACATGTTATTCGCCTGTTCCAAATTAACCGCCATTGGCTTTTCACAAAGTATATGGCAACCTCGTTGCATTGCAGTCATCGCAACAGGATAATGAAGAAATGGGGGTAAGGCTATATCTACCAAGTCTATGTCACTTTTTTCAATAAGCCTCCGCCAATTAGTATATACGGCTGGAATTTCATAAATATCAGATGCATTTTTTGCTTCTAAATTATTGGTACTAAAAATTGCTTTTACAACAGCATTTGGAACACTTAAATACCCAGGTAAATGCAAGAATCTACCAACGCCAGTACCCAACAACCCTATGCTAACAATATCTTGCATCTAGTGTCCTATGCTCATACTTTACAAATGCCGCTTGTTCCAATCGCAATACAAAATCATGTTAAGTGATATATTTTTGCCAATCAAACGGACCACCACTAGCTAAATCCAATCTGCCCAAATCATCATTTGACAAACGAAAATCGACAGAAGCAAGGATTTCACTCAATTGGTTCAAAGAATTGGCACCAAATACTGCTGCTGTAATTGCCGATTGTGAAAGCAGCCAATTTAGAGCAACTTGTAGGGACGTTTTATTATTTTCCTCTGCTATCTCTTTCACCTTATTTAATATGGTCCAAGCCCTTTCATCGTTAAGATATTGCTTTTCTATATGCGCTGATCGTTTTGAATTTGAAGACGCAGTACTTTTTTTATATTTTCCCGTAAGAAACCCTCCTCCTAAAGGACTATATGCTAACACACCCATTCTTTCTTTTTCGCAAAACATCTTCAAATCTCTCTCAAAATCAATTCGATATATTAAGTTGTAATGAGTCTGAATCGACTCATATCGTTCATACCCCATATGCTTACCTACAGAAATAGCCTCCATAAGTTGCCATGCTCTGTAATTAGTTGCACCAATATAAAGCACCTTGCCTTGCTCAATCAACATGTTGAATGCACTTAAGGTTTCCTCAATCGGAACATAATTATCAGGTATATGCGCCTGATAAAGATCTATGTAATCAACCTGAAGGCGCTGAAGGCTTTTCTCAACAGCTTCTATAATATGTTTTTTATTTAGTCCTTTACCAAAAGGCCCGTCCCAAACAGGTCCACCAACTTTAGTTGCAATTATTAGGTCGTTTCTTCTTCTCCTTTTCTTGATCCAGCGGCCAATTATTTTTTCAGATAAACCAATGGACTTCCTATTAACCCAACCTGGGTATATGTCTGCAGTGTCAAGGTAATTTCCTCCCGCAGATACATACTTATCCATTATTCTCCAAGCATTTACTTCGTCAGCGGTCCACCCCCATTGCATTGTTCCTAAACATAGGACTGAAATATTCAAACCTGTCTTTCCCAATTGTTTATATTGCATAGTCCGTATGTTATTGTTATGTTATTAACTGGAAAACGAATTTGAGATAATCGACTTTACTCTATCAGGCTCGAAGGCCTCACCAAAGCCAAATGTATCGTACAGAGCAATCAGATAGTCATAAAATTCTTCAATAGTATATCTATGCAATTTCCTTGAAACGAGGAATTTCTGATTCCACGTATCAACAACATTTTTATAAAGCTGATCCTGGAGAGCTCTTTGCTCCATCTCTTCTTTCCAGATTAATTCCATTTCCCGAGTCTTTAGCCACTCGGTCTCAGGGCAAAGAGCTTCTTCATGATTTGTTACGATTCCTTTCCTATATACCATTGGGTAAACACGACACGTAGATGGTCTGTTACTATAAACTGCACATCTAGATTCGTTATTTTTAAATTCTAGTAGGAACACACAAGAATTTCCCGGGCGCATTTCTGTTTTTTTCGCCAAGGCTAAACTGACGGATTCGCCATCTGTGCTTAATTTTATTCCACCTTCTTGATTTTTCTTCCTTTTTAGGGCAACAATATATTCCTTTGGTTGTAAATTTAATTGGCGGGAGATTCGCCAAACATCATACCCATTTACAGGGACAAGCAGTTCCCTGCAACAGGCACCACATGTTCCACAAGGCGGTGCGGTCATTGTTTCGGATATCCTTTCCAATGAACTCAATTTCAAACTATTCCCTGTATCAAGGATATTTAAAATTACCCCGAAGATTAAGCTGCATATCTAAATAATTTTGTCCCATTGTGCATCCATCATGGATAATATTTTCCGTAGGGGCAATATACGCTTCGCCCGGTCGTATTTCCAATCTTATTACTGGATAACCAGGATAATTCTCCATAAAAGAGGTACGAAGTCCAACTCCTACTCCATTTCTGCGCTCATCATCCGGAAATTCTTGAGCCAACAACCTGTTTATATTCATTAAAGGTTGATTGATAAACAATAAATACCTAGGCTCTAGGCCAATATTTATTGACATTCTATTAGGTGCATGATCTCTTTCAGATATTGTATTTTTATACCAACTATCTATATGCATTCCTATTAAATTTCCATCCTGGTCTTTTGTAGTTGTTAACAGATCTGGGGTGCTGGGATGCACAATTGCCGAATGAATATCTGAAGGACCCCTATCTGTATAACGCATCAGGTGTTGCAAAACATCATTTACCAATGAGCTGTAATGATTTTTGATTTTATACTTAATTAAGTCCATATCTTTTTCATACTTGATAAGTTCTCTTAAAGGATTGAAAGTATCAAGAATTACTTCGGGAACAACAACAATGCCGATCCAGTTATTTATTTCCCAGTCTATTTCACCATCTACCAATATATTGACGTCTTTATTATTTAGCGGTTCCCAAGGCGTCAACGGTATAAATGATTCTTTGGCATACATCCCATTTTCAGTTTTTTCATTGGCACACTTTGTACCCCTTGACTTAAATAACCTTTCTTTAGAAAGAACTGAAACAGGAATATCTGAAACTATTTTTATGCCTTCATAAATATCCATACCATAATTCCAATCTAAATATTATTTGTTATCAATAACGTCATTATTCTAATGATCCCGGGGCCGATTAACATTTGTAAATAAATCTCTGCCCTCCATTAGCCTGTAAAGAATTCACCTAATATTGTCAATTGAACATCAGTGCAGTCATTTCCTAATGTTGAACCATCATGAAAAAAATTCTCAGTAGGAGCGATGTAGGCCTCACCAGGCTTAATGCTTATAGAGATAACCGGATATTCAGCATTTAATTCTGCAAATGGGCTAAGAAGATCGAGCTCATGACGAGACGGAGTCTTATTACGCTGCGAATTTGAAGCGATCATTTCTGAAATTTGCGTAAGACTCAAGTTAATAAAAATTAAATATCGATCTTGAAAGCCAAGATTCACACAAACTCTGTTCGGAGAGAGATGACGTTCATTTAAGGGATGCCTATACCAGCTATCCAAATGTAAACCAATATAACACGACCTATCTTTACCTTGAGTAACGGTCAGGCAGCCCGGAGGGTTGGCTCGGATGCCAGCCCCATTATTATGACATCTATTGTTGGGGTTTATACTTTCAAGATATTCAACAATATTTTGTATTGCATTCCTGAACTCGGGCCTTTCATATATGAGCGAATTGATTTCATCTTCGCCTCTGCCATTTCTAGAACTCTGATGTAAGAGGTCAAATGGATCCAAGAGGTTTTCAGGAATGGAAATAATATCTATCCAGCTACCTTGACTTATTTTTTTTTCATTTAACAATATTTTACTAAGAATGTCTTTTCTCGCAGACAGCCAGGGTTGTTTAGGTATTATTGCCCCATCGCAGTATTTTTGACTGGTACTGGCTTCAGCGTTAACAATTCCACTGCTGATCTTAGTTCTAGACAATATCTCTGAATGAGCTTCGCCTAGTGAATTCACATAAAATATTCCTTCTTGTATTATCATACTAGGATCCTTGATTAGATTTGGTCACTTTTCATATGATAGATTATCTTTGAAGACATCATTTATTATTTGTATTATGTAGAGTTCAACTCTTTAGGATCCTCAACACCTAATTCTCTGAAGGCAATTTTCCTATCTCTGCAGGAGTCGCATTTATTGCACTGTTTTCCATCTATCGGGTTAATACAGCTCAATGTAATATTGAAATCAACACCAATCTCAATGCCAATTTTTATTATCTGACTTTTTGATAAATAATGATAAGGTGTACACAAGCTACAATCCGAATCAACGATTTCCAAGCCTTGGCGAAGATAATCCATGAATAATGGAGTGTTTTCTATATACGACTCGGAATCTACTTTATTTAATGCAATGTAAAGTTCCGGAATTGACCTGGCAATTGTGAAAGCAAGCGCCATAGACAGCACAACTGTATTTCCAAAAACAATTCTTCCATCAGCTCTTCGTGAAACAGATCGAGGTGGAACACACACATTCAAAAAATGAAAATAATCTATCGTTTCAAAGCTAACCCCAAGTTTATTAACAGTCTTTTCAACATAACCATATTCATAGCTTGAGGTAAGGTTTAGAAAATGTAAGGCAAGTGGTTTTGCCTTCTTCTTACGGACCAGATCGTACAACAATACAGTTGAGTCTATTCCGCCAGACACCATAACTACCATATCGTAATGGCTTGGATGTATGTTCACATGACTCATGTTTGTTTCAAAACACTTAAATATTCATTCTTTCATCAACCCGCCGAATCAATGCCATACGTCTCATGCATTTTTTCTAAATCTAACATATCAGAAAGAAATTTAGTATCTTGCTTTAGAACAGTAGATGGCGGAATAAATAACGAAGCCCCAATCTCATAAAGTGGGCTTTGGGGATCTCCCAAGTGCCCTAATGGATATCTTCTTATGAAAGCCTTTTTTGTTCTAGATGTTGCAGAAGTTACAGAAGCAATCTCGTGGTCTTTATCATAAAACTTTAGAAGATAATCACGAAGCGGCTTTAATGATTCGACCATAGGTTTATTCTCGCCAGCAACATATAATGTGCCAAAAACATGCGGTTGAAGTAACATACATGGTACATCAGTACGAAGTTCAATATTATGAAGCATTAATGCAGAAGCCTCATATATTTGCAAACCAGGGGCCACGTCAATTAATAAGTCTACAAAAATAGTATCCAACGACGATATTGCGGGGAGAACTTCCACATTAATACTATTCAATTTTCCTTCCCTTATTATTCCTTGAGTTACGCTATCAAAAAAAACCGGATTTCCTTGTGTCAAGTAAGCTATTGGTGAGTTTCGAATTGCCTCATCAATAATTTTATTTACTTGCTTTTGATAAGACACGCTGCGCAATTCACCAGGTTGATATAGTGACCATAAGCTTACGAACTTATTTTGGAGAGATCTGGGCAGGTATTGTTTATCAGATTCCTGAAGAATACTAAATATCAAATTACATTTATCTAATGCATCCAGCGTCTCAATAGTTAAATGATGCGGCGCTCGTAATCCTATTCCACAGATAAATATTTGACGTTGCAGGTGGTCTTTCATAGCTGGCATTTTCCTTCCTTCTTAAATCGCGGTAACCAATAAATAACCATAGTTCCAATTAATTCATTAGAAAGATGTGTTATTGAGTGATTGATTAACAACAGTATCCTCTAGATGATCCATTGTTGCATCAACAACAGTTTTCACCCTAAGTCTACAAGATTTAGTTTCGGATATTGAGAATGAACCTGTCTCTCCGATTTTATTTGACGGCCACCCCCCCCCGCAAAACATAAAATAAGAGCACGTAGATCTGCACTTTTGAACGCCACTTTGTATCTCGGAATTCATCCGAATAAATTTATCAGTTTGCAATAGACTCTCTAAAGAATTTGAATACACATTGCCAAGAATAAAATCCCCATATGGTTCATGTCTTGCAGTGAGCAACTCAGGGGAAAAAGTAGACACGTTTCCGTCACAATCAAAATTTAATATAGCCATAGGAATATTATCTTGAGCTCGAGCATAATTCACTCCAGACTTTAAGTGTTTCATTACGCTCTCAAACTCGCGAAGAGGTGGTGATTCTTTATGGGCATCCCTGAATCTTAATAATTTCTTGAAAAATTGTTTTGTAGCAGCTTCGTGATTTGTCACAAACATTGTACTCTCAATATTTGATCCTTCAACTTCCTCAATATTAAGTGATACATGCCCAACGTTGCTCTCCAAATAAAAACTCCACAATTCTTCAGGGTACGACAATGTCGCTTCTGTTATTACTGAAATAATACCTGGTCTTAGACCAAATTTCTTCATTAGCTCCAAGCCTCGAAAGGCTTTGGAAAATGTCCCTTTTCCTGCTCGATTGATACGATTAGCATCATGAATATAATCAGGACCATCGATACTCACACCAACACGAACACTATGACGCTTAAAAAATTCACACCATTGTTCATTAATTAAGGTTCCATTAGTTTGCAAAGACCAGATAATATTTACATTATTTATATTATGCTTTTGAAATAACAAAAAAGCATCTTCATAAAAATCTATCGGAAGAACCAATGGCTCTCCAGCATGCCAAACAATCGTCACCTCATCTTCAATAAATGGAGACTCAAAAAGCCGCTCTGCGATTTTTTCAACAGTGGATAATGAAATTCGACGGTTTGACAATCGATCCGGCAAGTAACAATAACGACAATCAATATTGCACAGTGGGCTGCCCTGAATTACAACCAATGTTGTATGTAGATTGTTCATTGCCTCTCCTTAAATGACAACTACTATATTAGGACTCATGCAAAAGTCAATTTAAAATGAGTTCGAGATTGTAGATTGCAGCAATTAGGTTGAAGCGGAAAGCAAGTCTCTTGGTCAGCGCATGATGTTTGGATTTCTTGAACGGCGTCTGGCAGTTTTCATGAAGACCTGCCAATTACGGTGTGGCGCGTCTTTTTGCCGGTGCAGTGCCGTTTTTGGCCTTTTTTGGATGTTCCACGGTCGCTCACTGACATCTCCTAGCACCGCTTCAAAGACATTATTACTCGATTGGAGTACCTTCTTGCCAAGTAGATAAAATCTGCCTGAACACACCAAAGCGTTTTTCACTTTCGGTATAGTCAGTCAGACCGTTCCTCGCTGACACTCAGGATTGGGCGATGTAAAACTCTGTTCGATACTCTCGCCAGTACATCAAAGTCATCAGCAGTTGATCGGCTCGCCCCAACTGTGTCGGTTTGCCGAAGTTTCACAAACCATTTTCGACCACTGTCAGCAAGTTCTCGAATGTTTCTCGTTGTACACCGGTTAACCGTTTGAAATCCGCATCTTTCAGGTGTTTGATTGTTTCTTAGCGCATGTGCCTATTATGGCACACGTATGCAAGCGGTCTATGAAATAAAAAATGTTTCGACAGAATACAGATTGGAGAAATTAAGTATTTAATAACTCAATGCGAGGTTTGATAAATAACCTCGCATTGGGAATTCTAGATTCTTCTTGATTGCCTAATTTAAGGTTTTGCTCCAACTTGACCAACTATCCCATTGACCCCAAACCATCTCAGGATCTTCAGAGGGTGTGTCAGATATGTTAGTGGTTTCAGCCGATTCATTGGGCAAATCCATCAACTTACGTAACTTCGAAACACGATCCAGGATATCTTCTACCTTGGGATTATCTTTTTCATCTTCCATTTTTTCGCTCCTTTTCCCATGTAAAATTGAAATCGACAAAATCAATGTACTATATATGGTATTTTTTGTCAAGAATTCGCCCAAGGATTCATAGCATCTTTTTAGAATATTACGCGCCGCCTCCTAGAGTGGACATTTTTTGTTCTTAACATCTTGCATGATGGACAAAACAAGACTTGCAGTTACCAAATACTGCGTTCCCTTGCGAGTACTGAGCGTAAATTAGGTTTTGGGCAATAAGCTACCATGTACATTATCTTACCGACACAGTGGAGGAACCCTGTAGTCAAAACTAATAAAATCACCTTGATAAGGAAGTCAGTTACAAGGCTCGCTAGAGTAGCAACTGACACCAATGACTTACCCGCTTTTATAGATACGTTCCCGTTTTCTTGACTTTCCCAACAGGTTGGCATTTTCACAGGCTATACAGGAAATTTCGCAAGGACAGTCCGGCTACGATAAAGACGGCCGTTTGGAATGGGTCCAATGTGCCAGAAAGCAAGAATGCATAGCACCGCGTACAGCGGAACCGCTCGGAGTCTCCGCGATCTATAAGAATATTTCTAGCTTCAAGTTTTTTCTGCTTCCAAGCACCCCCCACCGCAAGCAGAGGGTTATTCATATCAGAAAGGAATAAATATGAGGAGTCAAACCATTCATAAAATGTGTGAAGCACTTAACCCGGCCTTTTGCTTTCATTGGATTGTTGCAAATGACTATTTCTCTACGACGGAAACATGGCACTCAACATAGGTTGTTTCTCGACCTTTCGATTAGTTCCTGGCAGCCCTGTTATTTTACGGTCTTCAATTCGTTGCATCTCTTGGTATTTTCTGTACTGGCACTGGACCTTTTTGAAAAAGTTATTGATCAGACGGATTATTTTATTCATCTATTTTCCAAGATCTATAACAATATAGAACAGACCATACTACTCGACACCTGCCAGGTCAACTGGCGATAATTTGATCCGTTTCACTATCGGTAATTTCTTTGATGTGACGCAAAATGTCCGAACTCATCTCCAGAGATCTTCCAAGCATCTCCTCGAGAGAATTTTCAAAAATTTCATCGGCTCGCTCACATTCCATTTGCGTTCCCACATAAACAATATGCCAGTTGTCATCAACCGAATCAAAGGGGAAACCGCACAAATTCATAATATTATGTTCGACTGCCTCGCCTAGGGAAACAACCTTCCATTGACCACTGGACTCACACTCGGTGTCGCCAGGATGATGGTTTGAATTGAACATAAGACAATGCATGGCGTCCCACTCGTTAATGTCCTGGTCGAAAAGAGTATAACGGGCATTGATCGCATCGCCGGCAATTTTTGATACAGCGGCAATCCTGTCTTCGC
>Ga0137367_10005445_pt1 | contig 10319 bp, 8 predicted proteins | sample SagtaG_14_FD_104939 | JGI IMG/M metagenome (GOLD analysis project Ga0137367, IMG submission 104939) | Vadose zone soil microbial communities from Sagehorn Ranch, Mendocino, California, USA - Sage1_L_80_16 metaG | ecosystem: Environmental > Terrestrial > Soil > Vadose zone | place: USA... | reverse complement strand
GTTTGTAGTGAGTGTCCCCTAAGCGGTCTTCTGGTGCGGTACAGAACCCGTATGATCCCGATGCTCATTCCGCGGATAAGGCGGATAAGGGGACAAACCTGACGCCGCGGACTTATCCTATCCGCTTTTTCTCTCAATTAAGCTTGTCGGGAAATTGCACGTACGGTTGTGGCGGGACCTTGTCGGGAGGCACGAAACTCGGTGCAGGCTTACCGGCAGGGCCAGCCAGTCCTTTTCAGGAGTTTTGCCGCCGTTCAGCAGGAAACCCGGCGTGTGGCAATCATTGCAGCCCGAGATTGCGACGACATAACGACCGCGCTCGGTCTCCTTATCAGTAGCGGTTTTGGCGCTTGATCTTGCCGGTGCGTCGGCAGCGATTGATGCCGCACAGAATGCGGCCCACGCGCAGGCCGCAACGATCCGAAAGATACTTCTTGTTCCCATCTAATCCTCCGTTATTAGTTATTGCAACCTCCAAGAACAACAAACGTATTCACCGCCCACTCAGGCTAACCAACGGTCGCGGTGGCGGAATTCCCTATGACGGCGATCTTAACATCTCGCCATTCCATTTTGTGGTTGCGTTCCATCGCGCGTTCGAGAAAGACTATGTGGTGAATTTTCGGGAAAACAATAGAGCTGTGACCGTCGTCGACCTTCAAGCCGTTTTTTATCGATCGCCAAACACGCTAAATCCGATTTGGCGCTGGCCGAGTTTAATGATGCTGGGCCTTTCCCGATTTTGCCTTGGACAACCGCGTAGTAATGACCCGCCGCAATAGTCTTGGGCCCAAGTCCGATGATCGCAATTTCTCCTCTATTCGGGCCGATTCGGGACGCTAATGAAGCGGGCCTCGCACCTTCTTGTAGCACCTGGGTAATAGTTCGGTGCTTTTTACACCAAGTGATAAGAGCTTGTCCAGCGCTATAGTTCTTTCGATAAGCGCCGTTCTCATGCCAGTGATTCGTATTCACTTTCAGTATCTGACCAAGAGCTACCTTCTCCGGAAAACTCAAAGAGAAAGATTGGTTGGATTAGCCAGAAGCGAACAAGGGAAACGTGCAGTCGCCTTGGTTCACCGGCGGGGTCGGTCTATCGCATTACCTGACGGGGGGCAGCTTGCAACGTGAAACGATATCTAAATCTACTGGCTTTCCAGGTGAGACAAACGGCTCTTAGCCCCCGCTTAAGGGTGAGGCGCGAGCCAGTTTTCCGGGCTGTCGCACATCAGCAGATAAAATTTTCTCAATCGGTCACATGATACTCGTATCGGCACCATTCTTGACGCCGATCACAAATCACAATGAGAGGTTCTTCAGCAGAATCTTTAACTACGCGAGATCCGCAATTAGTCGGCATAGGCACCGGCCTTCTTGATGATCGGACTCCACCTATCGATTTCAGCCTTGAGATGGGCGCGCAACGCCGCAGGCGTCGCGCGACTTTCGGCGACCGGTTCGGTGCCCAACTCGCCGAAGCGCTGCTTCACGTTATCATCCTTTAACGCGACATGCAGAGCGTCGGTCAGCTTGTCGACTACCGGTTTCGGAGTGCCTTTCGGCGCGTAAAGGCCATGCCAGACCGAAACCTCGAAGCCCTTTAACCCAGCCTCATCCATGGTCGGAACATTGGGTAGCGAAGCAACGCGTTTTTTGGTCGTCACGCCGTACACTTTGATTTTTTCAGCTTTGATTTGGCTGGTCGTATTCGTAGTCTGGTCACACATAAAGTCGACCTGGCCGCCTAGAAGATCATTCATAGCCGGGGCGGTACCACTATAGGGAACGGTGGTGACGTCGGTCTCGATCGCGGTCATGAAGAGCATGCCGCAAAGATGCGATGCGGCACCGAGGCCTGCGTTGGCATAATTTACTTTGTTCTTGTTCGCCTTCACGTAAGCGATTAGCTCCTTGAGATCCTTGGCGGGAAAATCTTTTTTCGCCACAAGGGTCATCGGCACCTCGTTGATAAGGCCAATGGGCTCGAAGTCAGTCATCGGGTTGTACGGAAGCTTGCGATACAGTGCCGGCGCAGTGGACATGCCGATATGATGTATCAAGATCGTGTAGCCGTCTGGTGCCGCCTTAGCCACACGGTTGGCGGCGATGGTTCCGCCCGCGCCTCCGACATTCTCGACGATCACCTGCTGCTTGAGCGTCTTGGTCATGGGCACGGCGATCAGCCGCGCGACCGTATCTGTCGGTCCCCCCGCAGCGAAAGGAACGACCATGGTAATCACCTTGTTCGGATACTCTTGCGCACCGACCGGCGTTACGCCGAGCAGCATTAGCCCTGCGATGATACCGAGAAGCCTCTTGTTCATAATCTCTCTCCTTTTATGTCGTGTTTCGATTCACCATGGCCTCCGATTAGACGAGCTGAACGTCATTATCCCACCAGGGGGGGCTAATTCAACGGTTAATTTCGCCCCTGTTTTTGTCCTGTCTCCAACTGTAACAGCAACGTCGATGCCATAGAAAAGCTTGATCATTTGTCTCACCCTCAACGAAATTTTCCCAAGAATTGGAAAAACGCGCACTGTTTTTAGAATTTTTGCAATAAGGTAACTCGTTGACGACAACATCGGGTGCGCGATAGAAAAAGCATGGTCAATCGACCGGTGGATCGTTGAGAGGAGTCATGAAGAGCATCACAACACACAACTCAAAGATCGCGGCGTCAAATCTGATGGTATTCGGCTTACTGGTGCAATTGGTCCTATGTCCATCAACCCATGCCCAAGAGCTCAAAAAAAGTTCGGATGGGCTATCCCGCTTTCAGTCTCACCTTTCTTACGTTCTTCGTTGCCAAAGACGCGGGCATTTATAAAAAGCATGGCCTCGACGTTGATATGGTCCAGTTGGCCGGCGCCGTCCAAACATCGGCTCTGGTCGCAGGCGAGATCGACTACCTGACCGGTATTACTAGTCCGCTCGTCGCCGCCGCGCGGGGCTTGCCCTTCAAGGGCATCATGGTCACACACGAGAAGACGCTTTTCTGGATCATCGCCCGTCCGGATATCCGGCGCATGGAAGATTTGATCGGCAAAACTATCGCAGTGGACCGGCTGGCAACACTGCAAGACATCGTCGCCCACGATCTCGTAAAGAGAAAAGGAATTAATCCCGACCAAGTGACCTTCATTCAAACCGGCTCGGTCTCCAACAGCGTTCAGTCACTGAGCCAGGGAAGCGTGGCCGCTGCTCTGCTCTCCTTGCCGCATAATTTCGTGATGATGCAAAAGGGTTATCGGGAACTCGCCTCGGCGCTGGAATTTAACCAGCGCTCAGCCTCCGGCGGCATCGCGACCCGCGAAGCCAAACTGAAGCAGGACCCCACTCAAGTGAAAGCCGTGATCCGAGCGACCTTTGAGGCCATGGATTTTAACCGTAAAGAAAAACCCTGGATGGTCAACTATATTCAGAATAAATGGAAGCTCACACCCAAAGTCGCCGAAGAGTCGTATCGCACGTGGTTAAACGGTTTTACCTCGGACGGCAAGATTCCAATCAAAGATCTCCAGGAAATTTATGATACGGCCCTTGCGTCACAATTGATTCCGACGGCGGTGCCCGTGTCGAAAGTAATGGATTATACGTTGCTGGAAGAAGTGTTAAAGGAAAAAAGATGATTTGGGGCAAAAAAAGAGTGCGATTTGGCAAGCCAAGCGTTTGTTGATTCAGTGATCAAGGAAATCATTCAACCCGGTGTTGATCAACGGATGATTCTGCCCTATTTCACCGAGCTGCGCTCCGGGAAGTTGCCGGTACGGCTGCAACGATGAGCGCTCCAGCACTATATCCGGAGTAGAGAAGGCCGGAAAATTGGAGCGTTGGAGTAATGGAATGACGCGTATCGGAGTTTCAGCTCTCCAAGCGCCCTTCACTGCAGTATTCCAGCATTCCATTATTCCATTCCACATACGCGGCCAAGCGTTCACGACTTCCGATTAGATTCTTTCACTTAGAATTCGAATATTTCTCGTCTGCGAGGTAATTGACCGAGCCGGCTCGAGACGGCTCCCCACCATCCTGGCACTTTTGACCGAATATCTCGGCGAGGCGAGAGAGCCGGTCGCCGCTGCACCCGATTAACCGCGCATTCTTCCTGACAACAAATGACAGCCGATACAATCTGGCCGCATTTATCCCCCGGCACGGCTTCTGCTCTCTGAGAAAAACATCCGACGGAAGTTCAAATATCGCTTTGACGAGCGAAGGATAATCGATGACGGGACAGTATGTCGGATGAATAGATTGATCGTCTAAAAAAGAGAAAGTAAGGAGGGACGGATATGCATGAGACAAATACGGAATTAGGAAAGCCGAGTTACTGGCAGCTGATTTTTTTACAAAGCAAAGTGAACGGCGCAGCATACAACGGTGAAAAGCTTCCCGGCCGCAATTGGGATTGGCCGAAAGACACTTACTTTCAGCGTCGTTTGCAACGAGTCAAATTTTTCCAGCCTGCTGACGGCTACAAGGTCAATTAGCTAGCCGCTTCCCGCGCTGCCTCCTTCAGCACAGCTCCCACGGGATAGCGGCTGCCACTGAGCCCCCCGTCATGCTCAGTGGCAAGAGGCCAGACCCCCAAAAGTCTGGCCTCTTTTTTTGCCCGGACGTGTCCAGCAAATAACCCGCGACTTGATTGAGACGCAGTTCCATAAATTTGTAAATCGGCGGCGACCCAGATCAGCGCATCAACTGAATAGTTCTTTCTGCCATTTTTTTAGTAACGCCTGCTGCCGCTCGACACTGATCTCAGCAGCGGGTGGAAACCTGTCACGCCACTCAAAGGGCCGGCAAGCATCGATGATCATGCGTGAGCTAAGGCCTTTGCGCTCACGCGGAATGATCGGGTCCAAAGGACCGCTCCAGCAGCGGCGCAGAATCTCGGTAGCGTCCACCGGATCGGCGCGGCTGCACATGGCCCACAACACGTCGTTGATGTCGTAGGCGTCGATATCGTCGTCGACGACCACCACATATCGCCCCAAATAGGCTGCGCCTTGACATTGGCTTGCCACTAAACCTGCTTGTCGTGCATGGCCCGGGTAACGTTGACGAATCGCTATGACGGTTAAAAAACGCCGGAAGTAACTAGCGACGGCTTTTACATCCGGCACGCCGGCCTTTTCCACTTGATCGCGAATGTATGCGGCCCGCAGCAACTCGTAACAATGCTCGGCGCGTGCGGTCGGACGATATTCCGGCGACGCGGTGATGATCGGATCATTACGATGATAAAGCCGATGCACTTTGATGAGCGGCTCGAACTTTTCGCCGCTGGCATAATAGCCGGTCCATTCGCTGAACGGTCCTTCTTCTTTGCCTTGGTCTGGAAGAAATTCACCTTCGATCGCGATCTCAGCGTATGCGGGAATGGGCAATCCCGTGAATTCTCCTTGAACAACTTCCACCGGTTCTCCCTTAATGCCGCCGACGGCGTCGAATTCGCTTCTGCCGTAGGGCTCTGGGCGAGTGGCGATCATGTGCAGTAACGGGTCAACGCCGAAGCAGGCGACTACCGGGCATGCTTTGCCATGATCGAAATACTTTTGCCGGTGCATCCTGCCGTGTTTGCCCGGAGAAATATTCATCCCCATGGTGGTACGGTCATGAACCATGACCCGATAGCAACCGACATTGACCCAACCCTCTTCGGGATCGCGCGTGATCACCACATGCCCTGTGCCGATGTAGCGGCCGCCGTCGCGCTCGTGCCAAAACGGAACGGGAAATTTGAAGAGATCGACTTCGTCGTCTTTGAAAACATTTTCCATTACCGGTCCCGAAGAAACGGTCACCGGTGGTATCGATACGGGCTTCGCCAACCGCTCGCGCCAGGCCTGAATGAAGCCCTCACGCGTAATATCGAGCGGCAAATTGGTAGTCAGCGCCGAGCGTTTAAGACTTTCAAAAAAGCCGACGAGAATTCTGTAGCCCGCCGGATAGTCTTTGATGCGGTCGAAAAGCAGCGCCGGGCTATTTTCCTTATGCTTTGACGCGAGCACCGAAAGCGCGCCGATCTCGAGATGCCAGTCGGCGCCTTCGACGATTTTGAGCTCGCCCATCTCGTCGACTCTTTGAATCCATTCTCTAACGTCTTTGTAAGCCATCGCTTCCCTCCGGTTCGAAAGAACTACGAATTTGTCCTCGGCTTTGCAAGCCCGCAGCGAAATTGGTAGAGCCAACGATCATGGAACTTCGGATGAGAAGAAAGTGTTTGTCATTCCTATTGGGAGCTTCGCTTGGGCTTTGCGCCTCCTCCGCCGCGGCGCAGGAGAAAGTGATCGTCGGCCACTCGGCGCGCGCCGCGCTTTCGATCGGCCCGTTACTCTACGGCATCGAGCGCGGTTTCTATCGTGACGAAGGCATCGATTTAGTTTACGTCTCGCTGCGCGCCGATCTCGGCATCAAAGCTCTGCTCGCCGGTGAGATCGACTACAGCTACAGCGTTGGTACGATCATCAGAGGCGCGATCCTTGGTGTGCCCGTGCGGAATCTGACCTTCGACTTTTCCCGAGTGCTTCATGCGCTGATGTCGCGCCCGGAGATTCCCAATGCCGCGGCGCTGAAAGGCAAAATCGTCGGCGTCAGTTCGTTCGGCGCTACGGGCGATTTGGCGGCGCGCGTCGGATTGCGCTCGATGGGCCTCGATCCTGAAAAGGATGTGACAATCATCACCCTCGGCCCCGACACCCTGCGCCATGCCGCGCTCGTGGCCGGCACCGTGCAGGCGACGCATATGCCGGTGCCGCTGAATATTCAGCTTAAGAAAGAGGGCTATCATGAGCTGGTGTACGCCGGAAACATTCTTCAACGGCCATTGACCGGTCTCGCCACCAGCGTCGAAAAGATACAGAAAAATCCGCGGCAGGTACAGCGCATGGTGCGCGGCTTCCTGCGCGCCACCCGCGCCTTGAAAACCGAAAGGGCCGGTTTCATCGCCTTCGCCCAGAAAAAATACGGCTACTCCAAGGATCTGTTAGAAGAGGCCTATAAATATCTGGTTGACGCTTTATCCCAGGACGGCTTTGTCGACGATAGGGCGCTACAAGCCGCCATCGACGAAGCAAAAACGCTCGCCAAAATCACCAAACCCATCAATCAGTCGGAAGTCGTCGACTACAGCTTCTTGCGGTCCGCGGTAAAAAAATGAGCTCGGCTTTGGGCCGCCCAATCAGTTTATTTCATCGCTTCGGTGGCTAACGAAAAATCAAAGATTTTCTCCATCGGAACCGCCTCTTTGACGCGCAGCGCTTCCCGGCCGATTTCAATAATCTCTTTCGCCGCATCCGCGCTCAACCGACCGCCGGGAAGCACAAACGCCGCGTCGTCGTCGTACATCCGTCGCGCCAGCTGCGCGTCTTTGAAGCCGAGACGTTTCTGAATATAGGGAATCATAATCTCGGGATTATCCTGATAGAATTTCAGCCCGCGGTTCCAAGCTCGAAGGAAGCGCACGAGTCTTTCTCGCTTCTGTTTGATGTGAGTGTCCGTCGAAACTACGCCGGCCTGCAGATAACGCATATGATCGCGCCCACGGCCGAATAGTTTGTAGCCTTGATCGAGCGCCAAATAAACCGATGGAGGCGCCATCATCGCGCCGGCAACCCTGCCGGAATATAGCGATTGCAGACGCGCCGGGGTGTCCATGCTGAGTAACGTGACGTCTTTTTGCGCGTCGAGCCCCTTGGCTTGAAGAATGCGCCGGGTCATCACTGCGGCGGTGCCGTCCAGTGAACCGACGGCGATTGATTTTCCTTTCATGTCCGCTGGATTTTGGATCGCCGCGTTAACGATCAGCTCGTGTACTGGCCGCTCCCGTGTGACAGAGATAATTTTGACCGGCACGCCGCGTAGGGCCGCCGAAAAACCGCTACCGGCATGACAGGTCACATCGATTTCGCCCGACATCAGGCTGCTCACGCCGATGATGCCACGCACCACCAAGACTTGCAGATCCAACCCTTCTTGCGTGAAAAATCCTTTCTCGTGGCCGTAATAGAGCGGAACGTAACTCAAAGTCGGTCCGGGAATGCTGATATAGAAACGATCCACCGCGCCGGCATGGCCCGCGAGCAAGGATAAGCCCAGCAAAACAGCAGCAAAGAATTCCTGACTGCGCGTCATAGTGCCTCCAGTCATACCGGGATATCTAATCTCGCCCTACTTGCGTTGCGACTGTGTAAAGGGTGCGACGGCATAGACAATGCGTCCGCCAACCAGGGTCAGCACCGACTCGAGCGAACGGATTTGGTCTTCCGGGACAGCGAGGTAGTCCCCGTTGAGTACCGCGAGATCGGCCAACTTGCCGACCTCGATCGAGCCCTTCCGCCCTTCGTCAAAGGTAAACCACGCGCTGCCGATCGTGTAAAGCCGCAGCGCCTCCTCACGAGTCAAGTTTTGACTTTGGTTTCGAATCTTCGAACCGGCAACGGTCTTGCCCGTGATCAGCCACCATAGTGAAAGCATCGGCGAGTAATTCGCCGAGCGAAACGCGTCCGTGCCGGCGCCTATTGCAATGCCGGACTTGATCATCGTGCGCAGCGGAGGCGCGTTGCGTGCCTTGTCCAAGCCCCAAAGCTCCACCGTGCGCTCGCCCGTCAACGCCATGTGATCCTGGACCGCGATGCCGCCGCCAAGTTTTTTTATCCGGGTGATCGTCTCCGACGTGGCATCCTCCAATTGCACAAATGCGATACGCTGGGAAGATAAGGGCGTTGCGGCATTGACTTCCTCGAGCACATCGAGCAACTGCCGCGCCGTGTTGTCCTCGGCCGCGCGAAGATGAAAGCCGTATCTCTCCCCGGCGAATAATCGTAACATCCCGCGAATCTTTTCCTTCGCTTCAGCCGTGATCGTCACGCCCATCGGAGTCAGTTCGGGGTTGCCCACAGCGCGAACAAATCCGTCGCCAAATCCGACGAAGCGAAACATATCGCTTTGCTGGAATTTCTTGATCTCGTCGGCCGTCATCTTTACCTGCTCAAGTTCGTCGCCGTCGCCGGCTGCGAGGTAAATATTTAGCCGCAATGTCAGATCACCGGAGCGCGCCATCTCAGCGAGCAATCTTCTGTGGGCGAAGCTCACGCTGCCGCTTTGCAGGTCGCCGACGGAAGTGACGCCCAGGCGATTGAGCTCGCGAAAACAATTGCGAATACTCTGGTGAACCTTGTCGAGAGAGAGACCAGGAATTTTATTGTAGGCATATTCCCAAGCCGCCGCGCCCTGCAACCAACCGGTAAGCTCGCCGGCGTTTGGATTGCGTTCAAATTTTCCGCCCGCCGGGTCGGGTGTCTTGGGAGTAATTCCAACCGCGTTGAGAGCCGCGCTATTTAGCAGCGCGCCCTGGTCCAAGTACTGAATGTAGACGGGGTGGTTCGGCGCGAGCTCATCAAGCTCGGCGCGACTGGGAAAGCGCCGCTCTGCGAACTGCGTCGGCACCCAGCCACCGCCGACGATGATCCAGCTTCCCGGCGGTTTTGTTTTCGCCGCCTCAGCAATTTGTTTCAGTCCGGCGCCGAGCGAGCGCGTGCGTTCCCAGTGCAGTTCGGCGTCCCAGTTCAAACCGGCCTCGGTTGCATGAATATGAGAATCGATTAATCCGGGAATGACCGTGCGTCCGCCAAGATCGATGACCCGCGTGCGGCGGGCAGTCAAAATGCGCACATCATGGTCATTGCCGACCGCGACAAAGCGGCCATCCCTGATGGCGACCGCCTGCTTGATCGAGAAGTCACGGTCAACTGTAATAATTTTCCCATTGCGCAATACCAGATCGGCAGGAGCGGGCACGGCCAGGGAACGCTCAAAGTCCACTTCATGGCTGCCGCTACAGGCCGCAAAGATCAGTAACAAAAGTATTTCAACGAGTCGTTTCAAGGTTGGTCTCACTCGTTCTTCTCGAGAGCAGTCGGATTCTACCTTCGGCCGGAGCCCATTGCGAGAGCCGCGAATAATTTTGCAGATGAGATTGAATCACTGCACGGACGATTTCCCTATGCGGCAGTCGATACGCCGCCTGTCGGTTGCTTTGCCCCGATGATTGAAGTTATAGTCCAAGAAAATTTAGCGACTTGCTTGCCAAGACAATGACGCGCGATCGTGGAAACGCTGGCGTGAAAGTGAGGTGAATGATGAAACCGGTGCAACTTTTTTGTTGGCATTTCATGGCCTATCCTTATCTCGACCGCGATTTCGACGAGAAAGAATACACCGGCTGGGTCACCGTGCCCAACAGCCTGTGGGACAACAATAAGGCTCGCGGTTTGTATCAAGAATATATTGACCAGTTAGCCTACGCCGATGAACTC
>Ga0137367_10005441_pt1 | contig 10323 bp, 10 predicted proteins | sample SagtaG_14_FD_104939 | JGI IMG/M metagenome (GOLD analysis project Ga0137367, IMG submission 104939) | Vadose zone soil microbial communities from Sagehorn Ranch, Mendocino, California, USA - Sage1_L_80_16 metaG | ecosystem: Environmental > Terrestrial > Soil > Vadose zone | place: USA... | reverse complement strand
TCCTTTCGATATCTCTCATCAAAGCAAAAAGATTTTATGATTTTTTGCTCATCCTTCCATACGCGACTCAGTTTGGCGATCAGCCGATCTTGTTTATTGTTGTTCAAAATCGCAACCATTTTTTTCAGCCTAAGCTAAATCAAACTGTAAGCAGTGCCCAAACCAGCCCGGTCAGAAGCGCAACAATGGAAATGACTACTCCCCAGATTATCATTTCTCCATATCTCAACACTCGCTGCCATGTTGCTCCATCGTTTACATGCGGAAAAGGCTTGTGCGTTGGAACAGGTACGCCGAGAAATGCACACAACGGCTCCCATCCTTGCCGGGCTTCAAAGATGAGCAGGCGCTCCTTTGGAACAGTTCGCTTCACTTCTTCGAGATGGTTGTTGAAAACTTCAATCATATGGGCTTTATCTTCCAACCTGTTATGAAAGTTTCCCTCCCAAATGAGCTTCTTCATTGCCTTGCAGAATCGATTCATAGGTGGGATAAACTGAAAGTATTTGCTGAATTTTTTGTCCACTTGATAAAGGGTTGTTGAAAGACTCTCATACCAGCGTTCGAGGTCACGAACAGTGAGAATCACTTTCGCATCAGGGTATGCGACTATTAACTCTTTATAGTAAGCAGCCACGGGCCAATCCGCTCCAGATTGATAGCCATTGAACAAGGCGTCCCAATCCGCTTTGCCGCCTTCCATGATTTCCACCCACCGTGTCAAATGACCAGGATTCTTCATCACGTCTTGCATGTGATAGCATTTTCCAAATCCAAGTTCTTCCAATGCAACTTTGAGCGATTGTGTTCCTGTCCGCCCGAATCCCGCGCCAATTACGTGTAATGCCATATTTTCCTCTTAATATTGTTGGTTGGTCAATTATGTGCAAAAGGCATGTGCTGATGTATCTGCCGTTCTTCAATTCGCCCAGAATGATTATTTACTCTTGCCTGGTGCCGATGGAGCTGACATTGGTTTTGCCGCGCGCAGTCCGTCTTCAAGGTTCTTGAGATCCGGGTAGAGTGCACGTAGCGACGCAATGTCGGCGAGTGACTCTTGCACGGATAAATGTTGAATAAACTTTCCAAACTCCCCCATGCGAGTGAGCAGCCAATAGGGTATCCATGTAGGTTTTAAATCCGTGCCTTTGACGTGTCGGTATGTTTGCGATATCTGATTAGGCGATACTTCATCGCCAGCGATTTCAATTTCCTGCCCGATAAACCGTTTGGGATCGTTGAAAACAAGAGCGGCAAATGCGCCAACGTCATCCAGGGCTATGACCTGAATGCTGCGATTTTGCCCAAGAGATTTTGAAAGACTGCTCCACATGAGTGATGGCATAGGACCCTCAAACAAGTCAAGAAAGAAAGCGTGACGAAGAATAGTCGCGGGAATACCAAGTTCGCGGATACGGTTCTCAATCTGTTGTTTACTTTGTAAATATCCAAAACCGTCAGGGTGCGTAGCGCCGTTCTCGGAGGAGTAAACGAAATGGCGGACTCCAGCGTCTTTTGAGGCCTCCACAATCGCTTTGCCATACCTCACTTCAATTTCGGGCGTGACTGCCAAATTCACTTGGATGCTGGGCATAAAGACCCCGTAGATTCCATCCAACGCTTGCTTCAAACTCGCGCGGTCATCGAAATCTCCACGAATCAACTCTGCTCCAAGGTTGCGGAGTTCGAGGGCGGATTTGGAATCAGGGTTACGTGTCAGCGCGCGGACTTTCCATCCATTAGCCAGAAGATGTCGCAATGCTGCTCCACCTTGATTTCCTGTGGCTCCTGCCACTAATATTATTCCGGATCTTTCATTCATTATTCTTGTTCTCTCTTTTCTATATAGGTTTTGATATTATTTCGGCAATGCCAACACGATCAGTGTCAATGCGATGGCAGTCCAAAATGCCCTGATGCTCACCTTGCGCGCCTGCAGCCGCACTTGAGCTAGCTCAGCTTCGTCTTCAATCTTTTCAATTTTGTCTGTTAAATTGCGCGAACCGCGCGAAGCCAGACCTACTCAGGTCTTGTCGCGCCATTGAAAGAAGCCTGAAGCGGCCGACACGAAAAGAATAAACAACGGCAACCGCCACAGACGATTAACATCCGACGAGATCTGCCAAGTGAGAATGGCAAAGGCTAGCACAAACGGAATCAAACCACCTATCAAGCGTTTCAACCGTTCCTGTGGGCTGATATTTGCTATGCAGGCTTCCCCATCATCATGCTCATGATTATTAGGTGAAGAAGCTGGAGGATTTGAACCTTGAAACAGCGTATCTAGAAATTCCAGGCTGTTCGTGCCTGCGAAGATGTTGAAGCTTGTCATGGTATTCATAAATAAATCTTCCTTTGATTTGATGTTGATCAGAAAGACTTTACTTCGCTTCCTATTGATTAGCACCCTAAGTAATAGGGCAAAAAAATAATACTGCTATCGCTCCTGGTTCATATTCTTAAGGACGCGCGTGAGATACTTTCGCAGTTGGGCTCGTTCGCTGTCTTTAAAATCGGTGAAAATGGTGTCTTCGAGTTTTAAAAACTGCTCTATGATAAAGCGTTCCTTATCCCGCCCTGCATCGGTGAGGTAAACGCGTACCAAACGATTATCTTCTGGGTCACGGCGACGTGAAACCAAGCCAGCCTCTTCCATGCGCTGGAGAATATCTGTGATGGTCGCCCCTTGAACCGAAAGTTGTTGTGCAATATCCGATTGGATCATTCCTTCTTGGACAAACAGTCTACACAACACCATTGCCTGGGTACGATGCATCTTAATTTGATCCATGAAGGAATCTGAAAGCGCGCGAAAGGATTGAGAGCATTGGGCCAATAACTCCCAATCTTCCACGCGCTGTGTTTCTTCAATCATTACTATTTCTCCTAATCGTTAGCACCCTAATAATATAGTCTCTTTTTATACGGTTGTCTAGGGAATCCATCAGCGTAATCGTGCTTGTATATTTCAGTGTTATGTTCATTGGATTGATCAGAAATGATAAATAACTATTCATAAGCCAGCACTTCATTGATTGTCAACTTCGCTGCATTGCGCGCCGGTATGATGCTGGCGACCACCGAAAGGACGATGACAACAACCAGCCAAATCAGAATACCAATCGGCGTGAAGTGTAGCTCCAAAGCCGAACCCATCATGGCTTCTCCAACGATGGTCAGCAGGAGGGAGCTGATCGGGAACGATAAGCCAATCGCCAATATCCAAGTGATGATGCCAATCACCAACCCTTCAATAATCACCGATTGCATGATGACCATATCCACCGCGCCAATGGTACGCATCACACCGATCTCACGCGTCCGTTCCAACACGTTGATACTCATGGTGCCTGTCAGACCAATACTGCCGACAAAGGCGGTCAGGATCGCCATTACCAATAAAAAGATGACCAGTGTGTTAACCGCCTGCGTTGCATTCGCCTGTCGGAGATATCCGGATTGAATGCTTTGCACGGCAAAATTTCTATCCGTTAGATAACTGTCAATGCGGTGGGTCAACTCTTCTTGAGAGGCGGCATCGTGGTCTTTGGTAATGATGCGGTACGAAGTTGCCTCATTACGCAAATGTGTTTCGCTTGCAATAAATTCAAAGTTTGCATACGCCAGCGGGTCGCCAAGCATATCCACAAAGCGGAAGATGCCCACCACTTTCCATTGTGCCTTCCGTTGCCCGGGGAGTTTGATCGTTAACTTGTCTCCCGGTTTGAGGTCCGGATAATAGTCATAGATGGTGTCGGATATCACGATGGCTTTTTTCTCGTTCGGTAACAGCCACCTACCCGCTACAAATTCAGGGGTCAGTAATTTTGTGTTTTGAGGCGGGGCGGATATGGAGAGTTTGGACACCAGGTTTTCGTTCTCATCCCAAATCTCGCCTGCCGCGCCGCCCCAGCCTTCCACGCCCTCCACACCCGGCACCTTGAGGAGGTTCTGCTGGATCTTGTCGACCCGGTAGGGCTGGGTGAAGTTCACGGTCACATCGCCCAAAAAGTGTTGCATCAGTTGGGTCATCACGTTCGTCATGGAATCACGGACATTGAAGACCGCGATGAAAACAGCTCCAGCCACAGTCAAAGTAAAAATGGTCAGGAGCAGACGTCCCTTTTTGCGGAACGTGTTTCTAAAGGAGAGCAGGAGCGGGCGTGAGATCCAGCTTGTCCATTTGGCGGCGAAACTGAATAGTTTCCTTTTTGCAGTCTGGTTACCGGGGCGATAGTTGCTGATCGCCTGTTGGACACTGGTTTTAGCTCCACTATTGACCGGGAAAAATCCGGCGCCGAGGGGAATCAGGATGGCAATCAATATTTGGGTTATCGCCGCGGCAGGGATGATACGGAAGCCTTGCAGGACAGCGCCCATCAAGTGGGCAATGAACCAGGCAAGTCCATAACCTGCCAGTGCCCCAAGCGGCACAGCGAGGATCAACGCGATCAAACCATAGGCAATAATGAGCGTCAGATACATCCCCAAAATTTGATAACTGCGCGCACCAATCAGTTTCATGACACCGATCTGACGCAACTGTTGGGTGAGCAGTGCGCTGAGCGTATTAATTATGAGCGAACTACTAAGGACAGTGATCAAACCACCTAATATACCGAGCACGCCGATGACCGCCAAAATCGAGTCGGTCATCGGGTGTTCCGTGGAAAGGTTGTCATCCGTGCGATAGACTTCCCGTCCGCTGTTCTTTACCTTCTCTTCGATCGCGGCGGAAACGCTGTTAATGAACGCACTGTCGCTTCCCTTACTCACTGTGACATAAAGCTGATTAAAATAATCATCCTGCCCAAATGAACTGAGCGTTTTTAGAGTCATGTACACATTGTTCGTTGAGCCTGGGTCAGGCTTGGCAGTCGACTGGTCAGTGACAAGCCCCACCACGATGAGGTCACGGTTCGAACCATCTGGCAATTCAATTTCAACGACATCGCCGATTTTATAACCGGTAACGTGCATCATGTTCTGGCTGATTAGGATCTGATCTTCGCCAGCAAATTGCGTACCTTCGATGGGGTCAAGAAGATTGATACTTCCCGAAAAATCCGACACGGCGACCAGTTTTAGATTTTGCCAATTTTCATCGACTCTTCTCGCCCGAACCTGCATGGTGCGACGACCCTCCGCCTTATCCACGCCGGGAATTTTTTCGATGACATGGACAAGGTCTTTATCAAAGGGATCCGTCTGGACGTCGATGTTCGGCGGGTTGACGGCTTCGTAACTGTGATTGATGTCCTGACCCAGGATCACATAGGCGTTGATAATCATTCCAATCGCAAAGACTCCGACCGCAATCGAAGCGACGACAAGTCCTGTGCGTGTTTTATCCTCCCATAAGTCGGTGAATACCTTGCTCCAACGTGGTTTTAAGAAATTTGGTTTGAGATTGTCATTCATCGGTCAGTCTTCCTTCTTTTGTTTTCCGCAAGCCGGGTTGCGGCGATCTCGTGAATGGCATGACGAGTTAAGGGAGAGCCATCAATGAGTTCATAGAATAATTCTTTCGGCAACAATGCCAGCTCCGCGCCATGGTCTGCGCCCTGCACGTGGGCAATCGAATGACCGTCCTGTGTCAATTCGACCTCGCCAAAAAATTGTCCGTGCCCCAACCGAGCCAACTTCATTTCCTTGCCTTGTTCATTGGTGGTGACAACTTCCACTTCGCCCGATTCGATCATAAAGAAATGTTCAACTGATTCTCCCTGCGTAAGGATGGTCGCGCCTGGATCAACTTTCTGCTTCCTTGCCTGTTTCGTAGCCGCCAGCATTTGCGGGTGTGAGAGGAAAGGCAAGGCACGCGCCACCGTCTGATCAATGATCTCGCCATCCGAGAGGATAATCGTTTGATCCGTTCGTTGTGTGATCGAAGGATCATGCGTGACGATCAAAACCGTCTTTCCGTTTCTTGCCAGATTTTCAAACAGGTTCAAAACATTATCCGCCGCGCGTGAATCCAAGTTACCCGTGGGTTCGTCTGCCAAAATGATAGATGGATCGGTTGCCAACGCACGTGCGATGGCAGCGCTTTGTTGCTGCCCGCTGGAGACGGCGGTGGGAAGTTTATGCGCCTGATCTTCCAACCCAACCAGTTTGAGCAATTCCATGGCGCGGTCGGGGCGTTCATAAAATGGATACAAGTTACAGTAATCCATCGGAAGCATTGTGTTTTCCAACAAGGTCAGCGTCGGCAAAAGTTGGAAGAACTGGAACACAACGCCCATGTTCTTTCCCCGCCACAGCGACCGCTTGCTTTCACTCATCTTATAAATGTGCTCGTCCCCGATCAGCACTTCACCAGCAGTGGGATGGTCAATGCCTGTGATCATGTTCAACAGGGTTGATTTTCCACAGCCCGATTTTCCCACGATGGAAATGAATTGTCCGTAATTCAACTGCAGGTTGATGGTTTTCAACGCCTGGAATTTCCCCGCAGAATTTTCATACACCTTTTCCACATTCCGCAAAACGATGGCTGGTTTTTGATCGTGATACTTCTTCGCCGCTACAGGGACTTCCGCTCGTGACTTTGACACATGAGTGGATGCGTGCGCCCGATCAAGGTCGATCACCGCTTCTTTCTTGACCGTGGAACTGTTCCCATTTTTCGACGGGTCTGTGACCACCCCGTCAGCGATCTGGAGTCTGCGTGTAAAGCGTGACGCAAAACCTTCATCATGCGTCACCATGACGATCGTTTTTTCCTGTGCGACCAGCTTCTCGAAGATCTGGAAAATGGTCTCAGCCGTGACACTATCCAGGTTGCCGGTCGGTTCGTCGGCGATGATCAGGTGCGGGTCGTTGACCAATGCCCGGGCAATGGCGACGCGTTGTTTTTGTCCACCCGAGATATGTGCCGGGATTTTGTAGGCATGATTTCCGATCTCGACCAAATCCAATAATTCCAACGCTCTCTTCTTACTAACGGTGGGCTGGTAGGCGCCCAAAAAATCGGGCGGCAACATCACGTTCTCCACGAGGCTGAGCGTGGGCATCAACTCAAATGATTGATAAATGATCCCAATATGTTCACCGCGCCAGATCGCCAATTTATCTTCGCTCAAAGAATGGATCGGGATGGACGGCGTCGGCGATTCGTTTCCCCCCCAATGAAACAGGACGCTCCCGGAAGTGAGTTCACTCACCCCGGCGATCATGTTCAGCAATGTGGACTTCCCCGCGCCCGATTTGCCCATGATTCCCAGGAACTCTCCCTGCTTGATATCAATGTTGACATGGTCGAGCGCTACAAAAGGGTCGTTGCCTGTATTGTATGTTTTTACTACATCCTTCATTTGGATGATGATGTTTTCATTGTTACTTGTCATCTTTAAATTATCGCTATCCGTTTTCAAATCTATAAAACATATCGTCCCGAAGGATTTGGTTCAACCGAAAAGGCTTTTCAATCAAACCTCTAGGACATTTAGGAGAACATCACTTACTCAAACTTGACGGCGGCAGTCATGCCCCAGCGCATGGCAGGATCGACATCGGTGAGCATGACTGTGACTTCATAAACAATATCGCCCTGGTTTTGTGAATAATTCTGCCCAATGGAAAGAACTGTGCCTTTCATTTCCACATCCGGGATGGCGTCCAACGTAACGCTCACAGGCTGACCATCTGTCAACTTGACAACATCGATCTCGGTCACATCTGTTGTCACAACTGTCCAACTGGAGATGTCCGCGATCGTCACCGCGATCTGACCCGCACTGATCGTACTACCCAACTTTGCGTTCAATTGAGTCACCACACCATCGAATGGAGCAGTGACCTCGAAGGCGGAAACGCCTGCCTTCGCCGCATTCAGCCGCGCTTCCAGCAAAGGAAGTTGATCTTTATCGGGACCATCCTTCAGACGATCATAAGCAAGCTGGAATTGATCCATATCAGCTTTTTTCAATGCAAGGTCATTTTCTGCTTCTGTGATCCAATCCTGAGGAGCCGGACCTTTGAAATGTATCGTCTTGTATCTATACTCATAGCCCTTCCAGGTTTGTACAAGATAGACTTTGTTATGGGTTTGTGAGACTTTTTGAGCGTTTTGTAAATAGGTCAAATAATCATCGGCTTTAGTGTAGGCTTCCGTGGCGTCTTTGAGATCAACAACGGTTTGAGCAAACTCAGCGTCCCTTGAATTTACGAGATCGTCCCATGCCTTCTGTGCACTGACCAGCTCAACTTGTGCGCCGGCGATATGTGTATCGGATTCGTCACCCATACGAATGAGAGGCTGTCCCCTTTTTACGGACTCGCCTTCTTTCACCAGCACTTCACTGATGGGGCCGCTGGCATTGAAGGCGATATCTGCATAACTGATGGGTTCAACCCGCCCTTCGGCGATGATGGTGTCGTCTGCCAGAACGGTTGGGATTGTCTCAGGCGTTGCCGTCGTTGTATTCGCTGAAGATGAACAGGCGGAAAAGAACAGACTCAAAACTGCAAACAGGATTAGTGCTTTGTTTTTCATGATGGTTACCTTTATTTTTTCTTATTGAAATACTCTATAAAGTGGGTGACTTAATTTTTAAATTGAGAAGCGAAAAACTCAATGGACTTGGACATCAACCGTATAAGCGTTCTACTGTCCTCTTCTCCCAAATGATTGACAAGACCGATCAGGTTTTCTTGAACCTCTGAAATAAGGCTCTCTGCGGTTTGAGTCCCCTTGTCAGTCAGCCCGATCCGAACAATACGGCGGTCATGCGAATCTGGCAGGCGCTCGATGTATCCAGCCTCTTCCAATGGGTTGATCAAATGCGTGGCGCCAGCAGGTGTGATCTGTAACATGTTGCTGATTTCAGTCACGGTAAATGCCCCTTTGCCGTCCTTGGTGCTCATCACCAACATCACCAATAATTCATATTCACTGCGTGTCAGCCCATCAACGGAGCTTTGCTTTAGCTTCGGGCGGGGAAGCTGTTTCATGAGCTGGAATAATTCCTGAGTAAGAGCTAACTGATCTTTGTTTGTCATTTTTGCCTTTCAATTCTGCAAATTTAATTTACCTTGTAAATAGTTTACTAAGTAAATATTTTACGATTTCAGAAGTTTACAGGAGATAACCTTCGCTGTCAAGAAAATTATTTTTCAGAATTGTTAGGGAGAAAGAAAAGAGTCACTCTTATGGACAAATCATTTGATATTCGCACAATCGAAGTCGTTCTTTCGGGCTTGCGCTGCGCCAATCATTGTGCGAACTCCATTTGATTTCTCTATTAGATAGTAGAGTTTGGGAATAAATTCTCTGAATTTGCTAAACAGCCTTTCGTTGTCGATAATGCCAATGTCACCCGTAGCGAACGTGCGCGCTAAATCGCAGTGGCGAAAGCGGCACGCGTCCGAGTGGTTGGTTATTGCTTTCAATCGACGACGAAACGGGCGACAGCCCATTTTAGAGAAAGGAATCGCTAGTACCTACAAACGCTTACAACTGTCTCAGCTCGATGAAGGGTTTGATGAGCTATAATATGTCAGCATCGATGATATTCAGAACTTTATTATTCATGTGTGGAATCATAAAATTTGATGAGTTCGAAAAACGGATGCGAATCTTCGAGACTGCCTGTGACCGTACGCTCACATTAGATACTTATTACCCTCATGTAATTCCCAGCTTGCAAGAGGAAGTAGCCAGAAGAATCGATAATCTGATGAGCTAGGTATACCTTGAGTATCCCTTACACAATAAGACACACTGTAAAGGATAGACAGAATGGACTCGAAAGCGGCAAATTTCGTTATTTTTAGACGTAATAGGATGCAAAATACACATTGGACCCTAAACCAAACTTCTCATAATCGCTTGGTCGTAGGTTCGAATCCTACTGTGCCCACTGATTTACTCAAGGATTCTGAAATGTGCACCGGATAGGAATCTCAAAGGAAATCAATCCTAAAATCGTTCAAGAGCAGTTAGGACACTCAAGCATAAATCTAACTCTCAACACGTACTCACACGTGATTAAGTCTATCAGGGGCATCGCTGCTAACGCTTTGGAGGAGGTTGTAGGATCGGATTAGGTATGCCAAAAGTATGCCAAACACGTTAGCATAGGTAGGACAGATTGGACGAGATGTAATTTAGAGCCTAAAAAATCGCCAAAATACAGGAAAAAAAGGACAGAAAAGACACATAAATACAGGATGGACTCAAAGTACGACAAAAGATCTCATTCTAAGCTTTCTTTTAAGCCGTTGGTTAAGAGTTCGAATCTCTTCGCGCTCACAAAAACCCCTGAAAAACAGGGGTTTTTTCATGGAAAGATGAACGAACCAAATCTCAAGTATGCCTTA
>Ga0137367_10005432_pt1 | contig 10334 bp, 11 predicted proteins | sample SagtaG_14_FD_104939 | JGI IMG/M metagenome (GOLD analysis project Ga0137367, IMG submission 104939) | Vadose zone soil microbial communities from Sagehorn Ranch, Mendocino, California, USA - Sage1_L_80_16 metaG | ecosystem: Environmental > Terrestrial > Soil > Vadose zone | place: USA... | reverse complement strand
GTGTCCGCGAAGGCTGAACTCCGTACCGTGACGCTTACCTTCAACGTGACTGTGCCAGCCAGCACGGATGGAACCGGCCGCACGGTGCATATTGCAGGCTTCCTGGACCGTCTCGATGGCGGCTATCCACAATGGGATCCCGGTGCCGTCCAGTTGACGCGTCTTGATTCCACACACTGGACAATCCCCTTCACCGGCAAGGAAAATACGCAGATCGAGTACAAGTATACATTGGGTGACTGGGAACACGTGGAAAAAGGCGCCAGCTGCGATGAGCTCGGCAATCGCCAACTTACCCTCACGTACGGCACCGATGGAACCCAGGCAGTGGACGATACTGTTCTAAATTGGCGCAACGTTGCTCCATGCGGTAATTAGCAGACCGCTTAACTCAATTAAGGACAAGCGGCATTTGCCGCCTGTCCTTAATTGGCGGTGATATTAAGCAAATCGAGTGGCACGGGATGCCAGCCCGCTTTACTTAGTTCCGGTTATTCAGCAATCGTTTTCAACGAAGAGAGTTCATCGACCAGTGGACGGAGGGAGGCTGGCATCGTCGTATCGTTGGTGCGAACCGTATGATTCATAATGCCAACATCCACTGTGATCATGTATTGATATTCATCCGGATTAAACTTGATGATCAGGTTTTCAGGCAGATTGAAAAATTCCGCTTGTTCGATGAGGCGAACAATAGATCGTGCGTCATTGATTGGAAGTTGATTAAGATCAAGCTGAAATCTCATCCCCTGACCAACAAACCCACCTGAGCGCTTAAAAGTAACTGTGGTCATATCTACCCTGTCCTTTCTATTGACTACCAATCATAGAAATGCGAACGGATAATCGGGCACGTATCACGCCCCGTATAACACTGCATAAAATTAAAAACGATATCAATACCGATTCATTACATCCCACCTGGCTCTAGCCAGCCTCGCCGGTAATTAAATTATACTCATAAATCTATTTTTGAATCTATCGAATATTTTCTTGACATGCACCCTCTGAAAGACTACAATTTTTCATCATAAGTAGATCACGAAATAACTGGGAGAAGCCCGAAAACAGGGGTGCGGGCCCTTCGGCGTCCACATCCCTGTTTTAGGATATCCTTTCAACTTTCGTGAAGTACTAATTATATCAATCTGTTTGAGGGAACAGACCAACCAAAGGAAAAGGAGAGGATCATGGCTTTTGAATTGCCTAAACTTCCATATGCAGTGGATGCACTTGAACCGTATATCGATGCACAGACAATGACCGTTCATCACGACAAGCATCATCAAACGTATATTACCAATCTTAATGCTGCCCTTGAAAAACATCCGGAACTCGCGAGTAAATCTCTTGAAGATTTGCTTTCCGATCTGAATGCTGTGCCCGAAGATATTCGCGTGGCAGTGCGTAATCATGGCGGCGGCACATGGAACCATAATATGTTCTGGGAGATTATGGGTCCAAAGATGGGAGGTGCTCCCAGCGGTGAGGTAACTCGAGCCCTGGAAGCCGCTTTCGGTTCATTTGATGCATTCAAGACGGAATTTGAAAAAGCCGCCAACGGCCGTTTCGGATCAGGTTGGGCCTGGCTTGTGAAAAAAGGCGATGGCTTGGCAATCGTCTCTACTGCCAATCAGGATAACCCACTTTCTGATGGCTTGACTCCCATCTTGGGAATTGATGTTTGGGAGCACGCCTATTATCTGAAATATCAGAATCGCCGCGCAGAATATGTTTCCAACTGGTGGAATGTTGTCAATTGGGAATCAGTAGCTGAGAGATATAAATAACAGTTATGTCATTGCGAGGGCAGCGCTCTTATGCCCGAAGCAATCTCAGGCAGCAAGGAGATTGCTTCGTCGCCACTATGGGGCTCCTCGCAATGACACATTTGCACCAAACACGAAGCAAGATATAATAACGGAAGTTGCATGTTACTTCCTATCAAGGAGATAGATCAATGACCCATATCATCACCAGTTTATGTGTTCGTGACCGCGGTTGTATTGACGTTTGTCCCGTTGAGTGTATGATCCCCGGCTTTCCGCTTGAGGAGTGGCCCTGGATCTATATTGATCCAGATACCTGCATTGACTGCGGCGCGTGTGTTCCTGAATGTCCCTATGCTGCCATCTTCCCCGAAGACGAAGTCCCTTCAGCTTACACGGCAAAAGGTGGCGAGTATATTGCCAATGTTGGCCTCACCGGCCATTTCGAAGGCACAAACCATCATGGCAATCCCATCGTATTGGATAACGCCCGACAATTGGAAGCGGGGGAAGTTGTCGACTTCACGCCTGATATAAAGCCGAACTATGATTTCTTTAAGACCGGCCCAGGCTATTCAGCCAAAGATATTGATGATGGAAAGTAAACTCAATTCTGAAAAGAGCTAGGTTACAGCTTGGCTCTTTTTCTATATGGTTATATAAAGTTATCCCGCAGAACTCTGCGGGATAATTCATTGTTAAGGGTTCATCGCATCGACTAATAGCACTTGCCCAATTTGTTGCGCCAGGTGTGGGTCATTCTCCTCTAACAAGACCACCACCACCAAAGGCGATGCCTGCCAGTTTGGCGGCGTTCCGCCGATAAACCATGTGATGGGAGACTCATCGCTTTCTGCCCGACCGGTATATGTCCAATAACTTTGACCATCCACGATCAGGGCTTGTGCCGTTTCATCCGCTGCCGAAGCTGGGGTTGCCCTGGATGGTGTTCCTAAAGCTGGAAGCACCACCCAGCCATCATTCGGCGTATTGACTGCGGTTGCAATGCGCGGCGCCGGGATTATGCCGTGATTACTCAACGCTGCGGAACCCAAAGCGACCTGTAGAGGTGAAACATGCAAGTCATGAACGTCTGAATTCGTGAGGGGTTCTGCGACCTGCAATCGCAATAGCGGCGCGTGATTCAATCTGAAGGCTTTGTACACATTTTGCAGCTTGGCTTGCGTAATGACTTTATTGTCATAGATTGCTTGTTGAAACGGTTGGATCACTGTCCCAGCTGGATAGAGTCCCTGCACAGCGCGATTGATCAAGGGTTTATCAGGGTTTTTGTTAAGTTGTGCGCCGATTTCATCCAATTGACCGGGATCGAATGTGGGATGTGACGACATGACAAAGATTTCGCCGCTCTCTGCATTTAACAGAATGACCGCCCCATGATGCTCAGCCATCATCTCATCCGCGCGGTGTTGAAGATACAAGTCAAGGCTCAGTCGTACATCCAACCCATGCGGCGACATGCCATAAAGCAAATGATTCCACCAAATCGTTCCAGCTGGGTTGCCTCTTAGCCCGCGCAGATATTCATCTAATGAGGCTTCTAGTCCCGATTGGCCATAGACTGGATGGTTGTATCCAGTCACAGGCGCGAGATCCGGAACATTGTAGACGCGTTTATATGTCCCGGTTTCTCCCTCGTTCGTATCAATCACTGCGTTATTTCGGTCACGCAGCAAACCGCGCGGTACAAAACGATCTTCGATGATGCGGCGCGGATTGTCTGACCGTGTGAGCAGGTCAGGTCCACGGACGACAGCCCACCATCCATTTGCCAGCGCGGCAGTAAACAATCCGAGTGACAGGAACACACCAAGTGCAAGATAAGGCTGGGGCTTGGCAAGAGGCGCCGGTTCCTCATCCAAATGATTACTAATCAGCAGAAGAATGAGTAGAGCAATGAACGAAGTAAGTAGGGAGGATCCCCCATAAGAGATGAATGGCAATGTCACACCGGTCAGTGGAAGTAAACGCAGATTTCCACTAATAATTAGCAGAGCTTGAATCCCAAGGTAAGCAGTAACACCCGCGGCCAGTAGCCTGCGGAAAACGTTCGGAGCGCGCAGCGCGGTACGTAATCCTCGGATTAAGAGAATACCAAAGACGGTGATTAAGCCAATCGTCCCGATCAGCCCTGTTTCTTCTGCGATTGCAGCAAAGATAAAATCGGAAATCGCCACGGGTACGAGAGCAGGACTTCCCAAGCCGGGTCCCCGTCCTGCAAGACCTCCGTTTGCAATGGCAAGGATGGATTGAATGATCTGATAAGAGCCTCCACCCGGATCGTTCCACGGGTTCCACCACGAATCGATCCGCGAGCGAATGATGTCAACAAGATAATAGCCAGCGACCCCCATGAACACCAAAATGGCTACGCTGATGAGAATCGTTCGCCGCCGACCGGTCGCAAGATAAATAATAATCGTATACAGCGCAATGAAGATCGAGGCGGTACCGAGATCGCGTTGAAACAGCAAAAGTAAGATGGCAATGCCACTTAATAAGAATGTTGGATAGATCAGTGGAAACGCGTGCAGTTTGATGGGGAGTCGATCTGCAAGGTACGCGGCAAGGTAAGTGACCAGTAAAAGCTTAAGCGGTTCGGAGGGTTGAAAGTAAACATTGCAACAGCCCAGCCATAAACGGGGACCATATCCAGCTGGGTTTGTTCCAAATATCAAGGTGAAAGCAGTGAGTAGCAAGCCACCACTGAGGAGAAGGTATTTGTATTTGCGAAGGAATTCAAGCGTGCTTGGCAAGCCTAACCCAAGCAACAAGGCAACGATGCTGATACCCAACCAGAGCGCCTGGCGCGCGCCAAGATTGTCATTAAGTCTCCAGACTGTGAGCAAGCCCCAGCCACTCAACAGGGCGGCGGCTGGAAATAAATATGGGTCGGCATCTGGTAAGTGAGTAGTGATCGATCTATGTGCACGAAATACAAACAGACCCCATAACAGAAGTATCATCCATTGTGCCCAGTGATAGTCTACATTCCAAGTGCGAAAACGGACAGCGGGGGCAAGGGTGATGATGGACGTTTGAAGAAAGAGAAAGACAACTGCCAGTTTTAGCAAGTTGCCCTGGATGATTCGGTTCATTGATCTATAAATATTTGTTGATTAATAAATCTAGCTTTTGTCGTGTTTCAGCAGGGATTACATCCTTGCGCGTGATCAATGCGGTTGCAAGGGCATGTTCACAATCGCAATCTCGTTCATGCTTCAGTTTACTCGCAAGGATACGTACAGCTTCCTGCGCGATCGCTGTATTTTTGTTCAAAATTCGGATCACCATTTCAACGGTCACCGGCGTTTCACTGACATGCCACACATCGTAATCAGTCACGTGTGCCATCGTAGCATAACAAATCTCCGCTTCACGCGCGAGAAATGCTTCGGGAGAAGCTGTCATCCCAATGATGGACATTCCCCAGGAGCGATAAGTATGCGACTCGGCCTTTGTTGAAAAGCGCGGGCCTTCTATCGTGATGAATGAGCCGCCACGATGAGTTACGCCTCCTGCCAAGCTGACGGCAGATTCCAATTGATTGGAGAGATCCTCGCAAAAAGGATTCGCGACACTTACATGCGCGACCAATCCTTCACCGAAGAAAGAGCGTGCCCGCTTATGTGTGTTATCGTAAATTTGATCGGGGATCACAATGTGACCCGGTGCGAACTCCTCCTGCAACGATCCACACGCGCTGATGCTGACAATGCGCTGCACGCCCAATGACTTCAATACGTAGATGTTGGCGCGATAAGGAACCTCACTGGGTGTGATGTGATGTCCAAGTCCATGGCGTGCGAGGAAAGCAACACGTTCACCTTCCAGCGTACCAATCACGATCGGCGCGCTTGTTTTCCCAAAAGGTGTATCAATGGTATGTTCGCGCGCATCGCTAAGTCCGGGCATTTCATATAAGCCTGAACCACCGATGATCGCAAGGGTAACTTGCTCTGTCATCATTGACCTCCAATTCAGAGAGCTTTCATGACGCGGGAAAAGCCGTTGTTCTCTTCAACTTGTATGCCGAAGACGGTATTTCCACACTTAAATTTATCGCCGGTGATCACCACTGCGGGTGTAGTTAATTTCTCGCGATTCAAGAATGTTCCATTCGTGGAATTAAGGTCTTCCAACCACCATTGACCATGGTGATGAGCTAGCCGAGCATGGTGCGCAGATAAAGCCTCATCCATCATGGACAAATCGCAATTTGGATCACGCCCGATCATCACTTCAGGTTGAGAGAAACGGCGCGTACTTTCTTTGCCTTGTTCGATTGAAATATGAAGTGTAATGGCTGGCTTTTTTTGGATCGCTAATTTATCCCCATGTTGTTTGAGTTCCTGCAAAAGAGTCCAAAGTGCCCACCCCAGAAACGCGTACAGTGCAACAGCCAGAATGATGCGCAGGATGAGGACAATGGTGGCAATCATTTATCGGTTTTATCTTCTTTTGGTTTACCCGCCTTAAGATCTACCGTATTATGTTCGAGTGTTGCCGTTGGTCTTTCGCTAGTTCCAGGGTCTGATTCCAGAGGCGCTGTATTGGCAAGGTCGGGGCGGGGAGGCGGATTATCCTGACCGAAAATCAACGCAACCCCTGCCAGTGAAATCACATCACCGGGATAGAGGACAGTCTGGCTGGTGCGCTGACCATTCACGAACGTTCCGCCGGTTGAGTTAAGGTCAAAGAGAACGAAGCGTCCCTTAATGGCGCGCAGTTGAGCGTGATTTCGCGAGACGCGTGGATCATCGATCACAAGCTGGTTCTCCAACCTGCGTCCGATATTCACAACGGTTTCAGTCAAGGGGTGTACTTTTACGCCCTCGATGATTAAGAATGCGTTCTCGGGAATGTTATCACCTTCATCATTTTCCTCATTCATTGTAGACATATGCATTCCTTGTGTATCTGCCACTGGTTCTAATTTATGAGATGCGACTACTTTAATCTCATCCGCTGAAAATGTATCGTCTGTGGTGATGGTGATCGTCGGCTGCGTTGTGAATTTCAATCCGACATCCCGACCTGCCGTGGTAATAATATTCTTTAGCGCATCAATTGTGCCCTGTTCCTTCCACATGGGAGAAGTTTCCGTTGAGACGATCAAAGCAAATATATTGGGAGCAATTGCCCAATCATCTTTCTGCTGAACGATATTCTCTCTAACAGCAGTTGCTAAACGTTGAATGACCCTGTCCTCCAGTTTTACACCTGGAAGTATCCCCGCTAATTGGTCTTCCACCAGTTTCTGTATTCTTGCTTCCAGTTGATCAAGTTTTAACATGATGAAAAGCCCTCACACGTATTCGACGACATAGTTATTATAGAGGGGAGACGAAAAATCTGCAAGCCGTAGGGTTTGCAGATTAATATCACATAGTGTAGCAAAGAGGAAATTCTAATGTAGTTTGGCGTTGCAGTTGGGGCAAATAACTTCTTCAACACCGACCACGAATCCGCAATTGCGGCATGTGGTTGGCTGTGCATCTCCCAGGGGAGCGCCACAAGCCAGGCAATTTGCCTCACCTAACGGGTTGGCAGATCCGCAATAGTCGCAGGAAATACGCTTTAGCTTTTCGGATAAAGCGTAAGATGCTCCCAGGGTCACAACTGTACCGTCTATGATCTTCCAGATTTTGTCATTAAGTTGCATGCTTTCGATATCTTGCGCCAGATCATCGAGCCTGCCAAGCAGGCTGAACGGATTTCTCAATGCAGAAAGTGCCGTTTGACCAAGACTAGCTGCAACACCCAACCACGCTTGTTGACCCAGCTCCACCATGATCCCATCTTCAACAGTTTCAAGATTGATAGTCAATGCGGTCTGCCCACCGGACATGGCACCGGCGCGCGTTACGATCTGTATAGCCATTTTGTCTTTATTGCCCAGCACTTGTGCTTGCAAATTGCCGCGATTAAATTCTGCCATTAAGGCATGTGCGATATCATTGGGTTTGATATTTCCGTGAAAGATTCGTCGGTCCATATTTTCGATTATAATCCGCTTTATAAGCGACGACGATTTGTCGTCGTATTTTATGTCTAAAGAATATATACGCAATGAGACAAGTTTGGTTTAAGACTTTGTGGGGAATATTAACGGTTGCAGGTCTGAGCGTGGGGATGTTTCTTTCCACGAAGCAGGCTGAGGCCTACCAGGGCGCGTCCACACCAAGCGGGGTTTTCATCACTGTAGCAAACCCTCCGGATGGGACCAATGTTCGTAGCGGTCCGAGTTCCGTTGCTTATGGTCCTCCAATCGGACATTTGAATCCCGGTGATACAGCGACGGCAATTGGTAAATCACCTGGCGGAGACTGGGTCCAGATTGAATTTCCATCTTCGCCTAGCGGTACGGGCTGGGTGTATTCTGTAAATGTCGTGGTTTCGGGAGGGGAACTGCGCATTGTGGAACCCCCTCCATCTCCTACTCCGTTAATTACGGCTACCATTGATCCGACTCTCGCAGCGGCTTTTAACATTCAGCCAACTCAAACGCGGATGCCAACGTTTACTCCTCCGCCTCCTTTGGAAATTCCTCAATTCACTGATCAAAACACTGGGCGTTCTTTTGGCGCATTGGGAATCTTCATTGTTGGCTTAGGGTTAATTGGTGGGGTGGGATTGCTGGTATCGTATATTTTGCGGAAGTGAGCGCAGGGCACGTATGTTTCAGAAAACCAGGATGATCCTTTGGGTCGTTGCTTTCACGGGACTGATCCTTTTGGGGTTATTCAATCCGGGTAACCCTTCCGTATTAGCTCAGCAACCTACAGGTTCAATCCCCACTGTAACAGGTACCGCCGTGGGACCTGTGGTAACGGTAGATTCGAGCCTCCCAGAACCGATTCATGTGTACGATGGGCCGAGTTCGTTTGACTATCCATCCATCGGTGTATTGCTTCCGAATGAAACTGCTCCAGCCATTGGTCGTGCTAAAGGGAAAGAAGATTGGATTCAAATCCGTTACCTCGGCGTGCCTGGCTCTATTGGCTGGATCTATGGGTTATATGTTTCTCTTTCCCCGGGCGCGCTCCTTCCACTTGTGGAGGTCCCGCCTACGCCTACTCCCTTTGCGACTCCGACCATCAACCCAACCCTTGAAGCCGCGTTCATTGGTCAACAAACGCCGACTCGTTTGCCAACATTTACTCCTCCACCACCGCTAGATGTGCCTTCGTTTAATGAGGGACCCAACCCCTCCGCGACTGGCATCCCAGCGGGATTATTGATCCTTAGCCTCGGTTTGTTCGGTTTCTTTGGTGCTGTAATTTCATATTTGCGGGGGAGATGAAGGTGCGTCGCACTAAACTGACGCAGTAAACCCGTTTAACGGGATCAAAACCCGATTGATTGTCTCTCGCTAAACCCGGTGCGACGCACGCCCTGAAAACAAAAAAGACCGCACCTTCGGTCGGTCTTTTTGTTCACTCAATTGCGATTAGTTATTGCAAGAGCATGAACCGCCACAGGCGCATTCACTCTCACCATGTTCATGGCTATGAGCTTGTGCATTAGGGCTATCTACTGCAAAGCCCGCACCTCGCACCGGATCATTGACAAAATCAATCGACGCGCCGCGCAAGTAATCAATGGATACCTCATCTACAACAACTTGTACGCCATTTGCATCGAATGTGGTATCGACGTCGCGGATGTTATTATCCAACGCCATGCCAAAATTTACGCCGCAACAACCGCCACCCGCGACATAAACACGCAATGCATATCCTTCGAGGTTACGTTCGGTAAGAATATTTTTGACTGCCTCAGATGCCGCAATTGATAATGAGATGGTCGGCGTCTCGACCTCTGTGATTATTTTTGTGTCTAATTCCTCTAACATATTTTCTCCTTGTTGGAGTTGAAGTGGATGAATCTTATCAAATTAGCGACAGGCTGTCAACCACCGTTTACAAGTTTGTTATTCTTGACACAAACTTCTTGCGCCTGTAAAATCCTCCTGCTATTCACTACACCTGCCCTGGCGGGCGGTGCCAGAGTAGTCCCGATACTCTTCGGGAGGCGCAAGCCTATATTTTCATCTCTCGGGAGGACTTACCCAAATATGTACACTATGCAAGGAATACAACCTTTTGAGCAGATCGCGATCTGGACCGTGTTTGGTATTGCCATACTCGGTCTTTTGTACGCGGTTTTCCTGCGCAGCCAAATCCTGCGTGAGGATAAAGGGACAGAAAAAATGCAGGAAGTTTGGAATGCCATCAAGGAAGGCGCGGATGCTTATCTTCGTAAGCAGTTACGCTCCATTTTGCCTTTGATTGCGATCCTGACTGTTGCATTATTTTTCTCTGTCTACATTGTCCCGCCCTCGCCTGAGGCGCTCGAGCGTTTTCCAACCCAAAGTGAAGCTAGCGTTCGTTTGATTATTGGCTTTGCGCGCGCCATCGCTTTTGTGATGGGCGCTTCATTCTCACTATTAGTGGGTCAGCTTGGAATGCGTATGGCTGTCGAGGGGAATGTGCGCGTTGCCTCAGCCTCTCGCAGATCGTTTGGCGATGCATTGCGCAT
>Ga0137367_10005426_pt1 | contig 10339 bp, 7 predicted proteins | sample SagtaG_14_FD_104939 | JGI IMG/M metagenome (GOLD analysis project Ga0137367, IMG submission 104939) | Vadose zone soil microbial communities from Sagehorn Ranch, Mendocino, California, USA - Sage1_L_80_16 metaG | ecosystem: Environmental > Terrestrial > Soil > Vadose zone | place: USA... | reverse complement strand
CGAACTCTCGGGACACGGAGGAGTTTCTCCGCCGCCTGGCCCCCGACCTGGCCGTGGCGCGCTGCAAGCGCCTGCTGGCGGAGCGTGTCTTCGGCATTCCGCGCCATGGTACGTTCGTGCTGCATCCGGGCATCTGCCCCGAATATCGCAACGCCCACGGATCGTTCTGGGCGTTGGCGAACCGCGACGTCGGGAAGGTCGGCCTCACGCTGCTGAAGATCGACAAGGGTGTGGACACCGGCCCGGTCTACGGCTACTACTCGTACGACTTCGACGAGATCCGCGAATCGCACATCGTGATCATGACGAGGGTCGTCCTCGACAATCTGGACCCGCTGCGGGTCAAGCTTCTGGAGATTCACGCCGGGACGACAAGGACCATCGATATCGCGGGTCGTTCGTCCGCCGTGTGGGGCCACCCCTGGCTGACCAAGTATCTGCGGTGGAAGTGGATAGCGAGGAGGAGGCGAGATGCGAGCCCTGTCGCTCGAGTATCATGACGTCGTCGAGGGCGGCGACTTCGACGCGAGCGGGTTTCCGGGTCCGGGTGCCGCGAGCTACAAGCTCACCCGGACCGAGTTCAACCTTCACCTCGACGCGATCGCCCGTGCGGTCCGGCGCTCCCCGACCCACGCGCTCGAGTGGCTTGCGGACATGACCAGCGAGCCGCTGTTCCTGACGTTCGATGACGGCGGGCTCGCGGCCTACACGTGCATCGCGGAGGCGCTCGAGCGGCATGGATGGCGCGGTCACTTCCTGGTGACGGCTCAGCGCGTCGGCTCGCCGAGTTTCATGTCGGCGGCGCAGATCCGCGAGCTACACGCCCGCGGCCACGTCATCGGCACCCATTCGTATTCACATCCGACGCGGATGGGCGCGTGCGCTCCCGAACGCATCCTCGATGAATGGCAGCGCAGCGTGGCAATCCTCTCGGACATCCTGGGTGAACCGGTCGTGACGGGATCGGTGCCTGGCGGCTACTACACCCGCCCGGTGGCCGAGGCGGGAGCGCGGACGGGTCTGAAACTGCTCTTCACGTCGGCACCCACGGCGCGTTGCCACACCGTCGACGGGTGCTGGGTCGTGGGACGCTACACCCTGCGCCGCTGGACGACCGCGGCCACGGCGGCGGCGCTTGCGGACGGCCGCTGGCTCCCGAGGGTCTCGCAATGGCTCGTCTACCGCTCGCTCAGTTTGATGCGTACGATCGCCGGTGATCATTACACCCGGCTGCGGGAGCGTTTCTGGGCGGCGCGCGCGTGACCACGTCAGCCCGCGCTGAGGTGAGCCTGTCCGCGGGCGCCGGCCGCTCCGTGGCCGCTTCCCGGAGGCGCCGCCGATGGGCGATGCGCGGCGTGCAGGTCGTGGGGCGAGCGATGCTCGACTGCGCGTACCTGGTCCGGAGCCGTCAGACCAGGCGCAACAAGCTCCGCGTCCTCTTCGAATACGTCCGGATGACCATGACGCTCCTGCTCGGGGGCGACCGGCGGGGCGCCCGCTCCGACCGCGTGCTGGGCTACCGGGTCCGGCACTTCGGTTACGCCTCGCTCCACTTTCTGTTCCGGGAGATCTTCGTGCGGAACGACTACTTCTTCGAGACCGGCGCTCCCCGTCCGCTCGTGGTCGACTGCGGCGCCAACATCGGCCTTGCCACGCTGTTCTTCAAGTGGCTGTACCCGGGGTGCGAGGTTCATGCGTTCGAGCCCGACCCCGAGACCTTCGCCTTGCTGAAGGACAACGTCGAGCGGAACGGCCTGGCCGACGTCCATCTGCACAACGTCGCGCTGTGCGACCGGGACGGAGCGGTGGAGTTCTTCGTCCCCCAAGGCGGCCACGGATCGCTCGTCATGAGCCTCGTGCCCGCGCGGATGCCGGAGGCCGAGCGCCGCCGCATCGTGGTGGACGGGCGCAGGCTGTCGACGTATCTCGAGGGACGCGACGTCGATTTCCTCAAGATGGACGTCGAGGGCGCCGAGCGGCCCGTGTTCACGGAGCTGGCCCGGGCGGGCGCTCTGCCCCGCGTGAAGGAGATGGTCGTCGAGTACCATCACAACCTGGAAGCGACGACGGCCGGCTTCGCGGGTTTCCTCCAGTTGCTCCAGGATTCCGGGTACGCGTACCAGCTCGACGCGACCCGGGGCGCGGCCGAGCTCGCCGCAGAGTTCCAGGACGTGCTGGTCTGGGCTTGTCGCCCGCCCGCCGGCGGGCGCGCCACGCCGGCGATCCGCGGCGGGAGCGACGCCTGAGCTCCACGTACGACGTCGACGTGCGCAGCGGCGCGACGGCGACGCTCTCGTCGGCGGGCCCCCGGGTTCAGCCGCTCCTGAGCGATAGTCCCGTCGACTGTCGTCTCCGCTCACCGCCTGCTGGCATGCGTGTGGTCGATGTACATGTACTGCTCTGCCGGCGGCGGGTTCTGCAGGGTCGGCGCGTACTGGAACTCCACGAAGCCGTTGTCGCCGGGGTAGAAGATGTTCGTGTAGTTCCCGTTCAAGACGCCGTCCACCCACCAACGGAAGATGCCGTTTCCGGCGCCTGGCGTCGTCTCGTACTTGAAGTAGAACTCGAGGCGGTGCCACTCCCCCGGATTGATCAGCGTCGTCGTGACGTTGGGGTAGAAGTTCAGGTCGTAGCCGCCCCACTGCGGCTTCAAGCCCACGCGGAACGGCGGCCCCTGACTCGAGTCGGTCGGGTTGAAGATGCCGGTGTACACGTTGTTGGTGTCGCTGAAGAGGAACGTTATCTTGCCGCACCCGGCCGGGCTGCACGTCCAATTGGGCGAGACCTTCATCCACCAGGCGGTGTAGATCTCCTTGATGTTGGGAATGGACGTCCAGTGCACGCTCGGCTCGGTGTCGTGGATCATGTCGGTCGTGAAGATGATCTTCAGGTCGTCGAGCGGCGAGAACGGCACGGTGGGGTCGACCGTGATGACGTCGTCCTTCGAGCTGGTTCGCCGGAGATAGTTCCATCCGGCGCCGCTCATGAGATCCCACGGCTGATCGTTGACCGTGACGAAGCCGGCCGGCTCGTTCGGCCACGCCCCGGACAGGAGATTGCTCACCGTCACCGCGATTCCGGTGGCGGTGGTGGTGTTCCCGGCGGCGTCCCTCGCCACCCCGGAGAGCGTATGCAGGCCGTTCCCGGCGGTGGTGGTGTTCCAGGAGATGGAGTAGGGCGCGGTGGTGTCCTCCGCGCTCAGGTTGGCGCCGTCGAGCTTGAACTGCACGCCGACAACGCCGACGTTGTCGGAGGCGCTGGCGGAGACGGTAACCGCCGTCCCGGACAACGTCGATCCGACCGCCGGCGCCGTGAGAGAGACCGTCGGCGGTACCGCGTCGGGAGGACCTGAGGCGAGGCAGCCGATGTAGCTCTTCGCCGCCACCACGTGATCGAAGTACATGTTGGCGCTGAATCCCGCGGGATCACTTGGAGAATAGTTCTGCAACCAGATGTAGTTGAGGTTCAGGTTCGCATCGCTCCGCCAGCGGAAGCCCTCGAAGGGGGTGCCCAGCGGATCCTGGGTGAAGATGCCTCCGTTCCAGTTCCCGTTCGGGAAACCCAGTCCGAGGTGGCTCACCTTGACGCCGTTGAGCCAGATCGCGTGCTCGCCGTTGGAGGCGGTGACCGGGTTGTTGAGCTTGACCATCTGCTCCACGCACATCCACTGGCCCGGCGTGCCGACGACGTTCGGACTGTTGAGGAGCAGATCCCCCCAGTAGTTGCCGTCCAGCGACTGGTGCATGTTCATCCAGTAGTCATAGTGGTCGACACGGGAACTGAGGCTGTTCTCCTCCGCCGCGGCGCTGAATCGGTCGTTGCCCACGGGCTTCAGGCCGGCCTGCGGATTCGGCCAGGCGAGCGGAGGGTTGTAGCCTCCCATCCAGATCCCGTTGTGGCTGAACTGGCCGCTCGTCGGGTACTTGACGTAGTAGCGGACGTAGAACGTGTCATCGACGCCGGGGCTCAACTGCTTGTAGAGATGGCCGCCGTCGTTGACGCCGCCCCCCACCCAGGGAATGTTGAGCGAGTGCGTGCCGGGGCTCCCGGGCGGGACGTCGGTGCTGAACGACATGGTTCCGCCATTGAGGATGTCCGTCCAGCGGCTGAAGAGGGCGGAGAGCGTCGATTCCTCGAACTTCTCGACGAAGACCACGTTCGGGTCGGCCTCGATGCCCACGTCTCCGGGATAGAGGGCGGCGAGGCCCCCCGACGGGGGCGGAGGCGCATTGGAGACCGTGACCGTGACCGCGGCCGAGGTGGCGACGTTGCCGGCGGCGTCCCGGGCCACGGCGGTGAGGGTATGGCTGCCCTTGGCCGCGCTGGTGGTGTTCCAGGACGTGGAGTAGGGCGAGGTCGTGTCCTCCGTGCCGAGGTTGGCGCCGTCCAGCTTGAACTGCACCCCCGCGACGCCGACGTTGTCACTCGCGCTCGCGGTGACCGTCACCGTACCCGAGACGGTCGCCCCGGCGGCCGGTGCGGTCACTGCGACGGAGGGAGGCGTCGTGTCGTTCGCCACGGTGACGGTGACACCGGCCGCCGTGCCAACGTTCCCGGCGGCGTCACGCGCCACGGCGCCGAGGGTGTAGGTCCCGTTCGGAATCGTGGTGGTGTCCCACGAGATCGCGTAGGTGTTGGTGGTGTCCTCGGCGCCGAGATCGACCGCGTTCAGCTTGAACTGCACGCCGACCACGCCGACGTCGTCGCTGGCGTTGGCCGCGACCGTGACGTTGCCAGAGACGGTTACCCCTCCGGCCGGGGCCGTGATCGAGACCGACGGGGGTGTGGTGTCGGGGGTCGTGGGGAGCGTGTACGCGATGCGCAGGACGGGGCGGAGTGACGTGTCGGCATGTTCCATGCTGGCGAAGGAGCGATAGCGGTCGCGCGCCTTGGAGGCGTCCGAGTTGAGCAGGACGCCGAAGTTGCTCGAGGGGTCCGCCACCCATTCCTGGACCATCCGCGTGATCGCCCAGACCTTGTACCCCCGCATCTTGTCGATCGCTCGCGTGTCATAGGCCGGGGAGATGTCGGCTTGGGCCAGCGGCACTTTGTTGTAACAGCAAGAGTTCGCGGTCCAGGGGGTCACCCCGTCGAAAGTGTAACCGGTCGCCTTGGCAATGACAGGGTCCTTTCCGATCACCTTGTGCGCGGTCACGGTGTAGGTGGTCTCCGTTGCCGCATCGCTGTCGACCAGCGCCAGGCGCAGGACCGCCTCCTGTACCAAAGCCCCCGCCGGAAGGCTCGAGGGGTCGAACTTCAGCAGGATCGCGTTCGCCACCTTGTGGTCCGGCCAGGTGTAGGTACGGAGCCGTGGACTCTTGCGGTAGTTCTTCGCGTTGGTGCTGAGGAACGTATCCTGCTGGGGTGCGAGCGCCAGGCTGCTCGACGGCAGCCGATAGGCGATGCGCAGGAAGGGGCGAAGCGCGGGGTCGGGATGTTCCATGCTGGCGAAGAGCCGGTAGCGGTCGCTCGGCTTGGAGACGTCTGAGTCGAGCAGGAGGCCGAAGTTCCTCGCCGGGTCCCAAAGCCATTCCTGGACCATGGGGGTGACCGTCCAGGCCTTGTACCCCGGCACCTTGTCGATCGCCTGCGTGTCATAGGGCGGAGAGATGTCGGCCTGGGCGAGCGGCACGCCGCCGAAGCAGCACTCGTTCGGCGACCAGGCCGTCACGCCGTCGAGGTTGTTGCCTGTCGCCTTGGCGATGAAGGGGTTCCGGCCGACCACCTTGTGCGCGGTCACCGTGTAGGTGCTCTCCGGGGCGGCGTCGCTGTCGACCAGCGCCAGGTGGAGGGTCGCTTCTTCGACCACCGCCCCGACCGGCAGGGCGGACAGGTTGAACTTCATGAGGATGGCATTCGCCGCCTGGTTGTCCGGCCACGTGTAGGTCGCGAGGATGGCATCGGTGCTGTAGTTCGTGTCGTCGAGGTTGAGGAAGGTGTCCAGCGGCGACAGCAGGAGGGTCTGAGTCGCGGTCGCTGCGGCTGACACGGTCTGCGCCGGGATGCGAGGCGCGGCGAGAGACAGGGTCAGGAGAGCCGATACGGCAAGCACGGCGCGGCACGGCACGGCACGGCTGGTCAGCATGGGGCCCTTCGGTGCCCGCGGGAGGCCGTCCCGCGTTGCACAAAGCACGATTCGACCCGTGAGGGCGCCGGAGGCACGCTCGGCGGCGGCTCTCTCGCGGCTACGGCCTCCGGGTCGGGAGGGACATCGCGAACGCGGGACTGAGGCCAAGCCCCGCCACGCGGCGGTGGGCGGGCGCCCTCCCGTGGAGCCCGGGAGACTCGACCGCCAGGTGGAGGGAGATCGGCCGGACGGCGCTGCCAGCCGTCGATGGTGTCACGCCGCTCTCCTTTCACCCCGGGCTTTCGGCGCCGTTGATGCAGGGCGCGTCCCCAGGCACTCGCTAGGGTAGAGGGGCGGGCGAAGAGGGACCATCAGGCGTTCGCCCGAGATTACCCGGCAAATTGCCGTAGAGGCCAACGGAATGCGTATACTCCAGTATGTCCATCGGGCGTTTTGACCGAATTCGGGGGAATCGAGTCTCGCCCGAAGGGCGGCCTGGATGAGGGAAGGGGAGTCCCCGCGCCGGGCCGGCGGCCGCGAGCGCCGGCGCTCCGGGGCGCAACGGGTCGCCCGGCCCCCGCGGCGCGCATCTTCGCGGGCGTGCAACGGCCGCTCCTGCGCGCGCTCGAGTTGCTGGCGGCCGATTCCGAACGCATCCAGACGGGCTGGCGCCGGCTCCTGCGGCGGCTGGAACCCGGCCGGGAGGACTTCGCGGCGCTCGAAGAGCTCGCGAAGCTGGACTTCGGGACCTACCTGCGCCACGCCCGGGCGGCCGACTACGACACCTACGTCGAGGCGGTGCGCCGGCAGGGGCAGTCGTTCTCCCGGCTGGGAGTGCACCGCGGACCAGGCGGTCGCCGCCCTTGCGTTCTACCTGGAGAGCAGCCTGTCCCACCTCCTCCGGCGCACCACCGAAAGAGCGCTCCGTCTCAAGCTCTCGCGGGACCTGCAAGACGAGATCGGGGCGGACCTGGTCGTGCTCAAGCTCTACATCGAGATGATCGCGAACGAGCTGCGCAAGGGGCAAGTGGAGGGTGCGCGGTCCAAGTTCGAAGAGGCGCTGGCCCTCGTTGGTCACGCCGTAGACTCGGTGCGCCGTCTGACCCTGGACCTGGGCCCCGCCATCTTCGATCAGATCGGCGGCCTGGCCGCCATGCGCGGCCGCGTCGAGGGCCTGGGAGGCCGCCTCCACGTCGAGTCGAGACCGGCGCGGCCGTCGGGCACCCGCATCGAGATCGACCTGCCGCTCAAGGAGTTGGCGGCCCCGTGAGCGAAAGGATCCGCGTCCTGATCTGCGAAGACCACGCTCTCTTCAGGGAAGGCCTGCGCGCGGTCCTGCGCGAGCACGCGAGGCTGGAGGTCGTGGGCGAGGCCGCGCAGGGGCGCGAGGCCGTCGAGGCGGCGCTGAGGCTGCGGCCGGACGTCGTCCTGATGGACATCGAGATGCCGGAGATGAGTGGGTTGGAGGCGACGCGCCGCATCGACGAGGCCGGCCCCGGGGTGAAGGTGCTGGTGCTGACCTTGTACGACGACGAGGAAGTGATCGCGAGCTGCCTGGACGCCGGGGCTTCCGGATACGTCCTCAAGGACGGGCCCGCCGCGCAACTCGTGTACGCCATCGAGGCGGTCCAACAGGGGAAGAGATACCTCAGCCCGGGCGCACTCACGAAGGTGGTCGAGTACGGCCGGAGCAAGCCCACCCGGACGGCCTACGACCTGCTCACCGGCCGCGAGCGCGAGGTCTTGAAGCTGCTGGCGGACGGGCTTACCACGAAGGAGATCGCCGCGCAGCTGCAGGTCAGCGTCAAGACCGTGGACGCCCACAAGACCAGCCTCATGCGGAAGCTCGACATCCACGACCGGACGGAGCTCGTCAAGTACGCGATTCGACGCAAGCTGATCCGGGTGCCGGTGCTTCCGTGAGGCACGGCCTCCACCCAGGCGACACAAGCAGCGTGACCCCGGCGAAACTCCGACCGCGAGTTCAGGGAATCCCCGAGTCCGTTTTCCGTCCCTCCCCGATTGTCACCTCCCGCTCCGCCTCCTAGCTTTGGGGTTGAGGAGCCTCGTCCGGCCGCTCGGGTTTGCACGTCTTTCAGCACCGGAAGGGAGTCCGTGATGCGCGTCCTGTGGGTGAGGGTCGGCGGCCTCTGGCCCCTGAATACCGGGGCCGGCTGCGGAGCTGCCACCTGCGGGACCACGCAAGAGGCGGACCGGACAACGTGCTCCTGCCCGGAGACGACCTTCAGAGCGCCCTCGAGACGGCGCGCCCCGGCCACGTGATGAACCTGCCGGCCGAGGTCGTCTTCACCGGGCTCTTCACCCTCCCCAACAAGCCGGGGGCCCCCTGGATCACCATCCGCTCGAGCGTCCCTGACTCCCGCCCAAAGCCGCCCGCAACCCAAGCGGCGACCATCCACTCCGGAGTGATGCCGAAGCTCGAGTCGGCCGCCGCTCCGGTCATTACCGCCGTGCCGGGGGCACATCACCGTGGATTCATCGCGATCGAGATCGGCCCCCGGCCCGGCGCCTTCCCTTACAGGACGGTTTCGAGTCAGCTCGCCCGGGTGTCTCGCAGGCCCGGATAGCCGTGACGCACTCTCGCTCGGGCCGCGTGCCCTCCCGCGAGAGGCGTCGGTCCTCGGCACAGCAGGTGCTGAGACCCGCTCCCCTGGCCCGATTGTTCGCGGGGATCCAGGAGCCGCTGGCGCGTGCCCTCGAGCGGCTGGCCCCCGAGTCCGACCGGATCGACTCGACCTGGCGGCGACTCCTTCGCCGCCTCGCGCCCAGCCGCCTGGAGTACGACTTGCTCGCGGAGCTGGACGTGCGGGCCCACCTCCACCACCTGCGGTCTGCCAACTACGATGCCTACGTCCAGGCCCTGGAGCGTGAGGGTCAAGCCCTGGCCCGCCGGGGGGTCCCTGAGGAGCACGCCATGGCCGCCCTCGCCTTCTACCTGGAGGGTTGCCTCCCTCACCTTCTTCGCCAGGAAGTCGACGACCGGGACCTGGTCCTCGCCCTGGTCCGCCTGATCTCGGCGAAACAGCGCTTCATCCTCTCCGGGTACACGAAGGCGAGGAGCGCGGGCTGGCACCGGGTCGACGAGCAGGACCGGAAGCGGCTCTCCCGGGACCTGCACGACGAGGTGGGGGCGGATCTGGTGGTGCTGAAGCTCTACATAGAGATGATCGCCCTGGAGCTCCGCAAGGAGCAGGTGGAGGTCGCCCGGGCCAAGCTCGAAGAGGCCCTCACCCTGATCTCCCACGCCCTGGAGTCGGTGCGGCGCCTGAGCCTTGACCTCGGTCCGGCGATCCTCGAGCAGGTGGACATTCTGGCTGCCATCAAGCTCTACTGCCGCCACTTCGCCGCCCGCACCGGAATCGCGATCCAGGTCAAGGAGGCCGACGTCCCGGAGAAGCCTCCCGCCAGCCACCAGGCGACCCTCTACCGCGTGCTGCAAGGGGCGCTGTCCAACGTGGCGAAGCACGCCAAGGCCCGGAACGTCACGGTCAGCCTCGGAAGCATGAGGCGTGCGGTTATGATCCTGGTCATCGAGGACGACGGCATCGGCTTCGACGTCGTGCGTCAGACATCCCGGGGCGCGTTTGGCCTCACCGCGATGCGCGACCGGGTCCAGGCCCTTGAAGGCCGACTCCACATCGAGTCCAGGACCGCCCGTTCCCGGGGAGGCCGCACGGGCACGCGAATCGAGGTTGATCTTCCCCTCAAAGAGGGTGATCGGGCATGAGCGAGCGGATCACGGTTCTCCTGTGCGAAGACCACGCCCTGTTCCGGGAAGGACTGCGGGCGATCTTCCGTTCCCAATCCTCCCTCGAGGTCGTGGGGGAGGCGGTCAACGGGCGGGAAGCGGTCGAGACGGTCAAGCGGCTGCGCCCGGACGTGGTCCTGATGGATCTCGAGATGCCCGAGCTCAACGGGCTCGACGCCACCCGGAGGATCGTCGAGTCCGGGACGGGAGCCCGAGTCCTGATCCTCACCCTCTACGACGATGAGGAGATCGTGGCCCGCTGCCTGGAGGCGGGCGCGGCGGGCTACGTACTGAAGGACGGGCCTTCGGCCGAGCTGATCACCGCCATCGAGGCGGTGCGGAAGGGGGACAAATACCTCAGCCCGCGCGCCCTGACCGGGGTCGTCGAATACGGGGCGAAGGGACGCCCGGTCAAGACCCGGTACGAGTTGCTGACCGACCGTGAGCGCGAGGTGCTGAAGCTGCTGGCCGATGGTTTCTCGAGCAAGGAGATCGCCGCCCGG
>Ga0137367_10005424_pt1 | contig 10340 bp, 17 predicted proteins | sample SagtaG_14_FD_104939 | JGI IMG/M metagenome (GOLD analysis project Ga0137367, IMG submission 104939) | Vadose zone soil microbial communities from Sagehorn Ranch, Mendocino, California, USA - Sage1_L_80_16 metaG | ecosystem: Environmental > Terrestrial > Soil > Vadose zone | place: USA... | reverse complement strand
GTACGATGTATTGACATATATAAATTTAAATACTATGCTTTGTTTGCCAAGTCGTTATGATGAGGTGCCTGCGCTCAGTGGGCTGATGCTTTCTGAAAAGAGAGCCTACAAGATAGGCGATTCCCGTTATGGGTAGCACACGATATCGTCCGCAAATCACGTTTGTGCCAAGGGAAGGTGCTGTCGATCTCGATTTCGGACGAGAGCGAGAATTGGTCGCGGTACCGTCGCGCTACGACCTCGACCTCAGCCTGAATGAAGGCAAGGTGTTGGAGATGACGGTCGGCGGCCTACTTGAGGAGCCGATGTCGCTCAATGTCCGAATTCTGGTGTTGGGCAGCCTCGTAGTCGACCCCATCCCAGTACGCGGCACGCCGTTTATTGCGGAAATCATCAAGATTTGGCAACCAACGTCGCGGTCCTATCCGCGGTACCGGCGCTGCGGGCTGCTCCACGGCGACTATAGCCAGGATCGCTCGCACAGCCCGTGCTGGTTGCCGCGCAACTTTGACTACGAAGCCTATGCCGAAGGCAACATCTCGGCTCGGGACCCCCAGTTCGGTGGTGTTAACTGGATGCGCGTGAGTTGACCTGTCTGGTGCCCCGCCCTCTTTTACCGAGAGGGCGGGGCACCGCTTAAACTTTGAAATTATAATGACAATCCTGAGAGACCCCGGGTGGTGTGACCCACCTGGGGAGTTACCTCACCGATCCGACATCAGTTCTTCATCGAAGATGCGCCGGTACGTTGCCGGCTGTTCCAGCGGCCAGGCATGGCCGACATTCTCTTCGGCTCTGATTGTCATGCCTGGGAACACGATCGGCCACTGCTCGATCGCAACCGTTTGCTTCACGAGCTTGTCGCGGGATGGGTCCTTGGCTGCTATATATATGACGCGCGCGTTGGTGAGTTGCGGCGAGTTTGGCAGTCTTTCGTTGAGCATCGAGAGCATTTCCAGAACCCAACTACGGTTGTTATACCACATCAAACCGCGTGCGTAGCGCTTGTAGAGTGCTTTGTTGGCGGTGTTATCTAGTGGCGCGGGCATTTTCCTGCGGCTGTATAGGTTGCCTAAGGCCACAATGAGCGCCAGAATCGGGCCGCCCTTGTAGACCTTGAGGAAGCCCCGCATCGCCGCACGGACCCAAGTTGGCGCCGGTAGGCTGTCTGGATTGCCTGGCGTGCAGTCCAGGAAAAGTTCGTTGATTGGTCCGTGGGGACTTCCCGAAGCTTCGTACCACTTCAGAAAAGCGCGTCCGATGTGACCGCCGCGAGAATGCCCGTAAATAGCGATTTCGCGCGGTCCGTCGAGTGTGCGCAGCCCTTCCAAAATAGCGTCGAACAAGAGATACGCCTCTGGGCAGAGGCCGTAGTGAACAACCAGCATGGGGCCGTCCGTGACGGCCTCCATACCTTCGATGAACGGTTCCAGCGGATTACTGAAGCCCTTCAGAACGATCCATCGACGTTGGGCTCTGATGTTGCCAGCGACGGATACGACCCTGAACTCGCGGTTGCGTGTCATAAACAGTTGGCCGATTAACCCGTCCACGATGAATAACGCAGCCAATACGGCTATGGTTCCGAGCCAAATAGGCACGGTTCCTCCAAATGATTCGGTCGGATGGTGAGGTGCAAAACAGCGCCTGTAAACAGACGCTTCAGTGCAAATAATATAACTTTATTAAATTTTTGTAAATATATTTCTAAAATATATTTGACACTTGAGGTAACTAAAGATATGATTTGTACGCCCTACTCAAGTCAGCAGTTAAAAGCTGCTGACGCGTCATGAAGGTGAAGTGAATACGTTGAAGCGAGGGTTGGTTTGGCTTTTTGCCCGCAATACCGATTGGGGTCGCAGGCAGCTTGGCCAGGAGACTGATGTGGAGATTGCTACGCGGCGCGAGCTTCAGGGTCTAATTGCTGTCGCGGTTCGGCGGGCGTATCAGGAGAATCGCGCATCAGCTGCGCAAGTCGGACGAAATGTCCAATATCGCGATGGTGACCTGGAGGTTCTTGTAAAAGTCGACTACAAGCGTGACATTGATGACTATGTGACTGACATTATCATCAAACCGCTTGGGCATGGTTGGCGCGGCAGCCATCAGCATGTCATCATTGACGAATCTGGCAAAATTCTCATGAACGAGTGGCGCGAAAAGTAGGGTCTATCCCTGTACTGGTGTACAATGCCGGTACAGGAATAAAAAATATGGATCCAGACGATATACATACAATTGAAGCTTTTATTTTTTACTGTAAGGAAATATTGACAGAGAGACCTGAGTATATGTACGAGAAAGATCAGGAGCGTTTTGCTGCTGGGATTGTCGGGGCTTGCATGAATAATGAGTACGAATCCATGGAGCAAGATCACCCAGAGCTAACTGAGATATTCGACATTGCCGCTGATCTGGAAATTTCTAACGTAGACAATACAACGCTATCATGGCGGCGAATCAAACAGCTTGTCGGCGACCTTGAGCGCCGAATTGATGCAAAACCTTAATCCTCGCAGGGTTGATAATTTCTGATTGCAGAATGCTGCCCGAGCATCGAGCGCTCGGGCAGCATTCTGGTGTATGACTAGCGACGACGCGTCGCGGTGATCGTGTAGGTGATTTCGGTCACGGGAACCGATTTACTCCCAGGATGGGCGATGTATACGGTTACGTGATCGCCCTTGATCTCGATTTGAGAAGCGTACTTTTCGCCATCTTGCTCGAAAGGCTTCAGGGGTATATCGAACCATCCCTTGACCGGTATGACCAATGCCGGGTTTGACCCCTTTTTGACCGTTACCTTGTCCTGCATTGTTTCCCAGCTCGAGTCAGGCCGGGGCTTGCGGCGGCCAGCAGTCTCGGTTCGAGCGACAACCAACTTTTTTCCCTCGAGAAGTGTGTTGAGCTGCTGTACCAAGGTGTTGAGGTTGTGCTTTTTATTGCCGTCGAACACCCAGAGGCCATTCATCTTTTCTCCTCTTGCTTCCAAGAATGCATACATTTATTTTATATCATAATAACTAAATTTTCACAATACTTCTCCACGCCTACGCTCACGCTCTCTGCTCCCCTTTCCGTGGGTTGCTGGTATAATAAGCTCATGCGAATTCTTATAGCCTCTGATCTGCACTGGCCGAATATCAATGGGGTAGCTACATTTGGCCGCAACCTCGCCCATGGGCTGGCCGCCGAAGGACACGAAGTACTAGTTATCGCGCCGTCTCAGACGGGCAAAAAATACGAGGAAATCGACCGCAATCATCGCATCATGCGTACCAGTTCGGTGGTTTTTCCTTTCTACCAAAACTTTCGAATCTCGATCTCGCCGTATCGCGAGGTAAAGCGGATTGTCGAGGATTTCGAACCGGATGTCATCCATATTCAGACACCGGTGGGTATCGGACGCGCCGCTGCGACATTGGCCAAAAAGATGAACATTCCGCTCATCGCGACTAACCACGCCATGCCTGAAAATCTCATCGACAACCTGCGTCTGCTGGCGCCGTTTTCCCGCCCTATCAACTATATTCTCAAAGAATTTGGGGCGCGTTTTTATAACAATGCTGATTTTGTAACCTTGCCTACAGAGGCTGCTGTCAAGATGCTGGAGCGGGATTCGTTCCGGGCGCCGTACATGGCGATCAGTAACGGTATTGACTTGAAGCGTTTCTCGCCGGGTAAAGTCGAGCCGGAACTTTACGAACGATTCGGTATTCCCCAGGACAAAAAGATTGTATTGTATGTCGGACGGCTCGATGGTGAAAAACACGTCAGCGTTTTCATCAGAGCCGCCGCGCATTTGCTGACGGAGCGCCAAGATATTCATTTTGTAATTGTCGGCAAGGGCACCGACGCAGAAAATTTGCAAGAGTTGGTCGAAAGACTCGAACTGGGCCGGCACATTACTTTTACGGGCCGCGTCGAAGACGATGATTTGCCTTTGCTGCATCGTTTGGGCACTGTTTTTGCTATGCCCTCCCCTGTAGAGCTGCAATGTTTGGCGATGCTCGAGAGCATGGCCAGCGGCTCTCCGGTGGTTGCGGTGAATGTCGGCGCGCTTTACGAACTCTGTCAGGATGGCCGCAACGGGTATTTGTACGAACTCGACGATGACGCCGAGATGGCAGAAAAACTCTTGAAGATTCTGAGCGACAAACAACTTCATGACAGGATGGCGGCCGAAAGCCTCAAAATTGCCGGCACGCACGAATTGTCACACACTATCGAGCAATTTGTCGCCCTGTATCGGCATGTCATCGCCCTGCGTCATGCCGAGCGTGAGCGGGAATTGGCTATCGGTTCAGGAATCGAGTAATTGCTACGCCTGCGTCATGCGGCGCCTCCCGATGAATCAGGTGGCCAACTCCGGGGATGACGATTAATTGGGCGCCGGGAATGTGGCTCTCGGCATCGTATTGGCCGGCCAACGGCGCGATGTCATCCTCCGCTCCAGCGATAAGAAGCGTGGGCATATGAATGTGAGCCGCATAATCGAGCACAGTATGGTTGATTGAGGCGTTAAATGCTTCCAGTAATGAACTCCGAGTCTGAAACGTACTGAAGTGCTCCAGATGGTGACGGTGGATGTCCGCTCGCAATGCTTTGTCTTTTGTCTTGGCTAGAAGTTGGCTGGTGGTGAGTACAACCAGTCGGTTCGATAGCAAGGCCCGCCCTATTTTTTCTGGCAAGGCCGCCCCTATTTGGTAATACAATTTCGCGCCATAACTAAACATTGTGCGCGGTCCTTTGAGCGCTGGCGCCGCAATCGGGTTCACGAGAATCAATTTGCTAAAAAGCTCTGGCGACCGCGCGGCAACGGCTGACGCAACGATTGACCCGAATGAATGGCCCAGGAGCGCAGGCTTGCCGAGCTTGAGTTTTTGGACGAACTGTTCAGTAAACTCAGCGTAGCCCTCGATGTCGTGCTTCTTGGCTGTCATCGGTGTCGATTCACCAAAGCCCGGCAGATCAGGAATTACGATACGAAAGTCGGGCAAAGTGGTGATGATATCGTACAGCCCATGATGGTTGCCGCGAAAGCCGTGTATCATCACGATGGTTTTTTTCTGCTCAGGATTAAAAATCCAGTAATGTGTATCGCTGTTATAGATACGGACATGGTATGTTTCGGAACTACTCATGGCGGTTATTATAGCTCAGAGTATTGCCAAGTCGCATAATTATTATTTTTTGCGACAGATTTGCATATTTTTAAAAGCAGATTCTATACTCTGAGTGTTAGACAAGGAATTTTGATTATGAAAGTAGCTTTTGTAGGTAAAGGCGGTAGTGGCAAAAGTACCGTCAGCGCTCAATTTATCACCTACCTTATTGGCCATAGACAGCAAATGTTGGCGATTGATGCCGATATTAATCAGCATCTGGCGGGCATGATTGGTGCCGAGCTGCATCCCGAAAAAGCACTCTATTTCGGAAATAATCCGATTGGCATACGCAGTATATTATGCGGCACAAACAAGCGGATTGAAAATGCAAAACGCTTTGTCAAGACAACTCCGCCCGGCGAGGGCTCTCACCTAGTGCATCTAGAAGACGCCGATCCGCTACTCAGCAAATTCGCCGTAAAGTTCGCTGGCAATCATTACTTTATGCATGCAGGCACGTACGATAAAGAGGGTATTGGCATCAGTTGCTATCATAGCAACTTGGCTGTGGTCGAGAATATCTTATCACATACGGTTCTGGAGAAAAATGAATGGCTTGTGGCAGATATGGTCGCGGGAACCGACGCCAGAATCGGTTAACGTATTCAAGCAGTATATTGCCTTGGCTGAGGAAGCTGGCGTGAAGGATCGCCTCTTTGCCATTGGCAATAAAATCATGGATAAAGATGATCGCATATATCTCGTTGATGAAATTGGCGACAAGCTTATTGGTTGGCTGCCTCATGATGCAAAGTTGCGTAAAGCTCGCCAGCAAGGCCGCGGCTTAGCCACGCTGCCTACACGAAGTAAGGCAGAGTTAGCGCAAATCGCCGAAACTATTCGTCAAAACCGTGCCGATCCAGACGAACAACTCCGCAAACTGTACCTGATGCATCAACGATTTGCCGCCCAGGATTTCACCATGGCCAAACATGGTGACCTGACGTCACAAATTGATCGAGCGAAGAGTACGAATTAATCGTTCATGGCTACAGCGCAGAAGACGGCAAGCGGTTGGTTAAGTTGGGGCTTATTACGCCTGAACGTTATCATGGTTTTAGCTTGCTAGACAAAGAGGCGGTACGGGACTTTGTGGCTGAGGTTGCACGGCTTAAGACTAAGCTCGGCCTGCCTGTACACATCGTGCACTATGGTGCGGCATCTGAGACCCAGACTGCCCTGCCCCGGGGGAGTCTGCGGCACAGCATTTGGGAAGCACCTGGTTCTGCGTTACGCGATCTAGTGTCGAATAACTGCGAAACATTGTTGAACTTGTTACAAGAGATGAAGCGTCAAGGAATTTTTGAGAACCAGGAGGTAACCAAGATTGTGGCAATTAGTGCCGTGGCGGCTCTTCGTTCGTTGGCTAAACTAGGTCTAGATAATGTACAAAAAGGTGCTGGACACAGCTTGCTGCGTACTATGGCTCTGGAACTGACGCACGAGAAGATTTATATTACCGAGATCATGCCGGGCAGCACGGATGGCGGATATTATGATAACGATGCAACACTCGAAATTTCTCTGGAGCATTCAAGGAATATCGGTTACAATTATCGCCCCGAAAGCAAGCCGGTATTTACTGCTGATCAGATCGGCGAAGCAGTCAGCTACGTGATGAATGCACGTTGCAATGTACGCGAGTTGGTGCTCATACCGTATGGGCAATATCCACATCTTGGCGCGTAACCAGGGAGCTAGGCTGTTTGCGGGCCTTTGGTATAGTTATACTGCGGGAGCAGTTTCCGAATCGAGAGACGGGATCGATATGGCCAGAACAACAGTCAAGTTCAGTACCGAACACTTCAACCGACATCTGGGGGTGAGACTTCTCTTTAATCGTGAAATTGAAGTAACCGACATGAAGCGGTGCCGACGGCTATTTGCCGAGGCCCTCAATGAGGTCTTCGTAGCCAGTGGCGTGGCGCTCGAAACGATTGATTTCGAGGCCCACTATAATCTGCGACCGGACCACGAGCAGTATCCCTACAATGTTTACGATCAGTAGTCCATCTTGCGAGGTAGGGTTTCGCGTGAGCAGCTTCAGGAGTTTCGTGAGGTATTCGCGCGGCTCTTGAAGGCTACGCGCAAATACACCCCCATATACCAACAACAGACAGTGAAGCGTATTCCTCGAACTGCTCGGTAGGACAAGCTGGTGGCGGCAGCGCACGTTGTCGCCACCAAACACCATGTAACATTGAGGAAAAAATGCTACATTATAGCGTACAAGGTGTTTTTGTCTCTATCAAATTGGAGTAACATTGAAAAAGACCGTCGTCGGGTCCAGGGTAACAACCCATTTGCGCCGACTGTACGTCGCCTTGATCTTTGACCGTCATGTCGAAGTGCACGATGTGATAATGTGCCGGCGGGCATTTGCCGAGGCTTTGCAGAAGGTTTTTGGGAAGCGCGGCATTGCGTTTGAGCACCTCGGCTTCGAGGGCCGGCTGAGTTTGCCTGCCGATCACGACAAGTTCCGTACAGTCTGACCGGCATTGCAGAGAGGGTGCACGGTGGCATAAGTGACGAAGAACTATCCGATTTCACTTACGAGTTTGAGCGACAGCTGAGAAAGGCCCGAAAATAAACTGCATTCATTCTGTTCGGGCGTCGTAAACTTCTTGTTTCACGGCATTCCAAATACTGGGATCATTAAACTTCACCTTTCGCCAATACCACCACTCCCCGCCCCACATGTCGATGCCTTTTGCGCCGATTTGACGTGCAAATGTCATGCTTCTGTGAATTTGCTCAGCGCTCATGGATTTATTCTGTTCCTCAATACTGAGTTCGCGTGTATCTTTCGGTCCCCAAGGCTCCATCTGGAGCTCATGAATAAAGATTGGTTTGTGTTGGGTCCAGTCGATAACCATGGCTCGCAATCGGTGATACCAGATAGGGGTCGGATAAATGATGTAGAAGTGCCATGGGCTGAATGTGTTCCAGACAACACGGTAGACCGAGAAGCCATATTCGGCCGGTACGGGTTGGTTAAGGGGGATGCCGTGTTGATCACTCAGGCTCATGCGAATCGAATGGTGCGGATCAAGTCGTTTTACGAGTGCATACTCTTCGGTCAGTCGTTCACGATCGGGCTGGGTACAGGCCCCGAACCAGTTATTGACGGCTTCGTTTTCGAGTTGCCAATTGGCGACGACCGGGTTGTTTTTGTAACGGTTCACGACGATTTCCATGTAGGCATACAGCGCTTGTTTCCATTCGTTGCCATGTAGCTGGTAGGCCCAATCGGGCTGCCAGCATTCGGGCCAGCGCGGTTGGCGCAGGCCGAGTACGATGTCGATTTTTGCACCGCGTTTTGCTGCTTCATCCATTTGCCAATCCAGGTCGCTGAAGTCGAATTGTCCGCGCATTTTCTCGTGCGAACTCCAGTAGCTCATAAGGCGAAAATGTTTGAGCTTCATGTCGTCCAGAAGCGCAGTATAGTTGGCTTGCCAATTGAGCCCGAGTTCTTCGCTCTGCTCGCGGCTGAAGCTGACGCCCAAGTTCGGATTTTTGACGGGCAGAAAAACAAAGGTGTTGAGCGCGCCGATTAGCACCACGATCGCCACAAAAATACCGATCGTGGTGCTCAGAATTTTATGGCGTTTTATAAAATCGGGAATTTTGTTTGATCTTGATGACTTTTTCTTTTTGGGCATATATCGATTTTCGCTACTTATAAGTGTAGCACAAGCGGAATTATAGCCTTTAAACCGGGCTCAGGGCAGCCTCGCCCATGGAAAAAGGGTACGGTCCGCTCACAACAGTTCGCTTCCCTCGCTCGGGGAACGAGAGCCCCTTTTTCCATGGGCGAGGCTGCCCTGAGCCCGGTTTGACTGCCTCACTAGCACTCGTCTTCGGGCGAGCCCTCCAGACGCGAGTAAATTCGGAAACTCAAACTGCCACTGGCGGTTTTCGGCCCCAGTCCTTTTTGATTTATGGTAAATTATTACTCTGCCATCGCCCGCCAGCGCTCAGTACTGGCAGGCATGCGCTCCACAGCCCTAGCTTTGCATCCTTAGCCTTCGTCTGGGCCGCTGCAAAGTCCGCTTGTTTGCTGAACTGGAACGACAAATAAGCAAAACCATATCCTTGTTCAATAAGCTTTTGATTCCAGAGCGTGCCATCCTCTAGATAGACATAGCGCAACAGCCGATTGTAGCGGTCGCGATTGTCCCCCGCAGGATCAGCCTCCAGCCGCACGGTCATATTATTGAGATTTTTCTTGGTAAAATCACTAGCCTCCCGTCCATAACATTGAACGGGACTGTTCGGTTTGACTGATTCCGGCGTATCGACACCGATCATACGGATTGATTCGGTTTTGCCGTTCATATCCACGCTAACCGTGTCGCCATCGGAAACGTGGGTAACTCTGTAGTAGCCTGGTTGCGATATGCTGATCGTATTTGAAGGCGCTGATTTTTGAGCTTCGTTACGGGTCTGCAAGTAGTATGTCGTGGACCCGGCGGTCAGTAGAATGAGTGAAATAATGATACGCTGCATGCGACGTTTTGACATAATGCCATGATACTGCAACGTCCCGTGAGTGAAAAGTTTTGTTGGGGCGCTGTCCGGTGTGGACTCTGACAGCGCCCTCGCCCTAGATGCCCTGCAGGAACTTCAGGACGTGGTCCCAGTATTGCATGGGAACGAACACGTACGGTGCCTTGTTAGCGCGTTGGTCAACTTGTAGTTGCACGGTATTGAGTCCCATCCAGGTGGCCCAGGCGCGGATGGCGCTGGCGTTCATCTGAGCTTCCTCGACGGTGACTAATGCGCCGCTACCCAGCCTGATCTCTTCGACCTTCAGTACCATGGCATTGCGCAGGTGGGGCTTGCCAGTACTATCGCCATTCTTCCACCATTTGGGGTGAGGACTGTACCGCTTGAGAATGCTCGTACCGAGTGTTTTGAGTTCGACTTTGGAAGGACGCTTTGCTGGCATCGCTTTCTGGCGCCGTTTAGGTAACCTCATTTGTGGCCTCCTTAAGAGCAACGGACATTCAATTTATATCATAAAGTATAGGGGAGGTCTACAGTAGTTATTTGCTTTTTAATAAAAGTATCGTGTAGCATACAAAACTATCCTGGAATTTCAGCCAAGATACGCACTTTGCCGACTCATGAGAAAAGAGGCCGCGCGCGGCCTCTTTTTTGGTGGCT